>Ga0265301_10000594_pt1 | contig 50632 bp, 37 predicted proteins | sample AusTroGonzalo_MG_2_FD_193488 | JGI IMG/M metagenome (GOLD analysis project Ga0265301, IMG submission 193488) | Bovine rumen microbial communities from tropical cattle in Woodstock, Queensland, Australia - Gonzalo_04 | ecosystem: Host-associated > Mammals > Digestive system > Stomach > Rumen ... | reverse complement strand
GCGGCATCAGTCTCGCTCCCGTGGTGCAAAGCAAGGCGCTGCTAGTGTTCCTGAGTTTCCTCATCGGTGTGGTCTTTGTGGCTGTCTTTGCTATTCTCATGCGTTTGATTCTGAAGCTGGAGAAGAGCGGCAACTTCAAGATTCAGGACTGCGTGGGTGAGACGGCCAGCGTGTATCTGCGCATCCCCGCCAACCATACTGGCGCCGGCAAGATACAAATCAGCATCAATGGCTCTGTTCACGAACTGAACGCTTTCACGGATGATGCCGAGATGCTGGCTACGGGTAGCCGTGTGCGGGTTGTCAAGGTGATTGACGGCGGTAGCCTGCTGGTAGAGAAGATATAAAGCCCCCTACCAACCTCCGCCAAGAGGCCTCTTAAACTTTTGAACCCCTTGAACCCTTAAACCCTTTGAACCTTTTGAACTTCTTGAACCTCTTGAACTTCTTAAACCCTTTGAACTTCTTAAACCCTTTGAACCCTTAAACCCTTTGAACCTCTTAAACCCTTTGAACCTCTTAAACCCTTTGAACCCTTAAACTTTAATTGATTGATATAATATGGAACTTTACGTTATTGTCGTAGCAGCTCTGGTTGCTTTCTTTCTGGTGGTAGCCATCTTCAACCGCTATCGCCGTTGTCCTTCAGACAAGATTCTGGTTATCTACGGTACGAGCGCCGCCAAAGGTTCTGCCAAATGTGTGCATGGTGGCGGTACGTTCGTGTGGCCTATCATTCAGGACTATGCCTACATGAGTCTGACGCCCATCTCTATTGACGCGAACCTAACGAATGCACTTTCGCGCCAGAACATCCGCGTGGATGTGCCCTGCCGCTTCACGGTGGGTATCAGCACGGAGCCCGACTATATGCAGGCTGCAGCTGAGCGCCTGCTGGGTCAGACCCCGCAGCAGATTCAGGAGCTGGCACGCGATATCCTCTTCGGCCAGCTGCGTCTGGTGATTGCCACGATGTCCATTGAGGAACTGAACTCCGACCGTGACAAGTTCCTGGAAGCCATCAGCACCAATGTGGAGGTAGAGTTGAAGAAAATCGGTCTCCGACTCATCAACGTGAACGTCACCGATATCAAGGACGAGAGCGGTTATATCGAAGCGCTCGGTCGCGAGGCTGCCGCCAAGGCCATCAATGAAGCTAAGGTGCGTGTAGCTGAACAGGATAAGATCGGTGAAATCGGTAAGGCCGAAGCCGTCCGTGAAACGCGCGTGCGTACTGCTGAGGCCAATGCCCAGGCCGTGAAGGGTGAGAACGAAGCAAAGGTGGAGATTGCCAACTCCGAGGCGTATCGCCGTGAGAAGGAGGCAGAGGCACAGCGCAAGGCACAGGCCGCCGAGAAGGTGCAGGCTGCAAAGGCGTTGGAAGAAGCCTACGCCGCAGAGCAGCAGGCTGAGACCGCACGTGCGGAGCGCGAGCGCGCCACAGAGACTGCCAATGTCATCGTGCAACAGGAGATTGAAAAACAACGTCTCATCATCGCTGCTGAGGCAGAGGCAGAGCAAAAGCGCGCCATCGCCAAGGGTGAAGCCGATGCCGTCTTCGCCAAGATGGAAGCCGAGGCAAAGGGTCTCTTCGAGGTGCTGACACGTCAGGCACAAGGTTACGACAAGATGGTGCAAGCTGCTGGCGGAGATGCCACCGCTGCCTACTCACTGCTGCTGCTTGAGAAGCTGCCGGAACTCGTCAAAACACAGGTGGAGGCCATCAAGGGCATCAACATCGACAAGGTCACTGTCTGGGACAGCGGTTCTGCCGGTGCCGACGGCAAGGGCTCTACCGCAGGCTTTGTGAGCGGACTCATGAAGAGTATCCCTCCCCTCAACGACCTCTTTGAGCAAGCAGGCCTCAGCATTCCAGAATACCTGGCTAAGAAGAAGGCCGAGCGCGATGCTGCCGAGGAGGCTTCTGAAGAGAAGTGATAAGTTAAGTGAGCATCCCTATGAGACGACGCAAGGCTCAAAAGACGAACCAAGCCATCATGCGGGGCGTGATAGCGATGGCGCTGCTCGTCCTGCTGGTAGCCTATCTCTTTCTGTCGATGGTTTCGTGCACGAACGCCCCTCACGGGGTGTCCGTGAGCGGCACCATCACAGATGCTAAGGACTCCACGTTGGTGCTGGAAGCGATAACGCTAAATGGCGTGCAGCAGCTGGATTCCGTGCGCTTGAAGGCTGACGGCGAATTTGAGTTCATGGTCCCCGACGACAGCGCGTCCATCCCCGAGTTCTACCGTCTGCGCATTGCCAATCAGATGATTAACTTCGTAGTGGATACGTTAGCGCCCGTGTATGTAGAAGCGCCCTATACGCGTATGGCTACGGACTATGAGATTCAGGGCAACGCCGCCTCGAGGATGATGAAGACCATCACACAGCTTAACATCCAACTGCAACAACAGTTGCAAGCCCTGAGGAGCGATGCTACACTATCGGCAATGGAGAAGCAGGAGCGGGCGCAGCAACTCGTGGAAACGTACAAGCAGACCCTCAAGGTCGACTATATCCTCAAGCACCCGGCGTCCGCAGCGGCGTACTTCGCGCTCTTTCAGACCATCGGTTCACAAATGCTCTTCAACCCCGAGGACAACCGCTCCGACATCCAGTACTTCGCCGCCGTCGCCACGCAGTGGGACATCCTCTATCCTACGCATCGCCGCACCGAGAACCTGCGTAACATCGCCCTGCGAGGGCTGCGCAATACACGACAGGTGCGACCGATGGAACTGAACATCGACGGTAATCGCGTGAAAGAAGTCGGCATCATCGACTTCGGATTCCCTGACATCAGCAGCCATGAGCGTCGCTTGTCTGACTTTCACGACAATGTCGTACTGCTCGATTTCACGGCCTATAGCCTGCCGCAGAGCCAACAGCGGAACATTGAGTTACGCGAGTTGTATGCAGACTACCACGCTCGTGGCCTGGAAATCTTTCAGGTCTCGCTGGACGCCGACGAGCACTATTGGAAGACGATGTGCGAAAAGTTGCCGTGGGTGTGTGTCTATTGCGATGAAGGCATTCATAATGATATGGTTAGGCTATATAACGTGCAGTCACTACCCACTTATTTCCTGATAGGTCGAGGCTCCGAGATGCGAGCTCGTGACGAAAATATCGCCGACCTGCGCAAAGCCATCGAAGAAGAATTGTAGGTTGCTGAAATGCATTTTTATGCTAAAAGATTTGGCGCGAATTACATTTTCGCCTATCTTTGCACCGATGAAAGTAAAGAAGGGTTCCGTACAACAGCGGAGCTCTTTTCCTTTTGTCTGTCTTAACAGGCACTATGTCAAGCACATAGCATAAATAGCGTAGATAATATACAAAACATAAAAATGGCTTACATGACACAGAAGGGCTACGACAAGCTCGTGGCCGAGCTCCAGCAACTTGAAGCTGTTGAGCGCCCCAAGGCTGCTGCAGCCATCGCCGAAGCCCGCGACAAGGGTGACCTGAGCGAAAATGCAGAATACGATGCCGCCAAGGAAGCACAAGGTCTGCTTGAGATGAAGATCACGCAACTCAAGGCCACTATTGCCGATGCCAAGATTATCGACACCAGCAAGCTGAATGCCGACACCGTGCAGATTCTCACACGCGTGGAATTGAAGAATGTGAAAAACAAGGCCAAGATGTCCTATACCATTGTCAGCGAAACCGAGGCCAACCTGCGTGAAGGAAAGATTAGCGTCAAGACCCCCATCGCCCAGGGGCTGCTGGGGCGTAAGGTCGGCGATATCGTGGATATCCGCGTGCCGCAAGGCATGATCCAGCTTGAAATCCTCAACATCAGCTACGAGGAGTGATTCGTTTAAAGTTGAGAGTTTAAAGTTGAGAGTTGAGAGAAGGTTAAGGGTTAAAGGTTAAGAGTTAAGGGTTAAAGGTTCTTGAAGGGTCAAGCGTCCCTTTGGGCCGAGCGAAGGGTTAGCGTTTAACGTTTAATCGTTTTGCGAAGCATTAAATTGTAAAATTGTAAATTGTCAAATAAAAAGATGTCTATTTTCAGTAAAATAGCCGCAGGCGAAATTCCCAGCTACTGCTGCGCCAGTAACGAGGAGTTCTATGCATTCCTCGACATCAACCCACTCGTGAAGGGTCACACCCTCGTCATCCCGCGTCGTGAAGTGGATTACATCTACGACCTCAGCGACGATGAAATCGGTCGTATGCACATCTTTGCTGCGCGTGTAGCACGTGCCATCAAGAAGGTGATTCCCTGTGTGAAGGTCGGCGAGGCTGTTCTGGGCCTTGAAGTGCCCCACGCTCACATCCACCTCATCCCCATGCAGAGTGAGAAGGATATGCTCTTCTCCAATCCCAAGCTCCAACTGCCTGCAGAGGAAATGCAAGCTGTTGCCGACGCCATCCGCGCTGCCTTCTAAATTCCAAACAGGTGGTATCTGCTGCCTGGAAGAATCTTTACTACGCCCTTCATCTCCAATGCGAGCATGAGGGGCGTTACTTTGTGTATGGCAATGCCGAGGGCATTAGCCAGGTCGGACATGGAAACATCGCCGTCGGCCTGACGCAGGACATCCACAGCGGCTTGTTCTTCTGGCGAAAACTCAGGGAATAATGTTGCCTGCTGTGAGGTGTCTGTCTCCTCTTCCATCGATACCACTTTCTTCCATCCCATATCTGTCAGCAGATCGGAGGCCGAAGTGATAAGGGTCGCTCCATTATGGCGGATGAGAAGGTTACAGCCCTCGGAGGTCACATCCGTCGGGCGCCCTGGAAATGCGAAGACCTCACGATGGTAGTCACTCGCGAGGCGTGCAGTGTTCAGTGAGCCACCGCGTGCAGGACTCTCTACGACGACCACTGCATCCGCCATTCCTGCCACGATGCGGTTGCGCTGCAGGAAGTTGACTTTGTCGATGGGCGTGTGACTCATGAACTCCGTGAGGAGGCCACCACGCTTCAACATCTCTACAGCCGTGGACCGATGTGTACGAGGGTAAATCTCGTCAAGTCCATGTGCCAGCACGCCAACAGTAGGCAGAGAGCTCTCCAAAGCAGCACGGTGCGCTGCCACATCAATGCCGTAAGCCAATCCGCTAACAATCAGTGTATCCGGACACTGCTCGGCGATGCCACGCACCAACGCATTGCAGAGGTCACGACCTCGTTCGCTACAGCGTCGTGTGCCAACGATACTAACAATGCGCTGCGCGTTCAGGTCGGCATCTCCGAGGCTGTAGAGTACAAGAGGTGCATCCTCACATTGCGCCAATCGGGCCGGGTAGTGGGCTTCGTCTTGCAACGCTAAGACCTGAATATGATGCTTCTGAGCGTAGCTCAGTTCCTGTTCGCAACGCGGCAGCAACTGCTCCATTTCTGCCAATTCCTCGGCGATATGTTCCGAAAACCGCTCAAACATACGCCCCAAATCACGGCGATTTTCATACACAGCCGATGCACTGCCAAGCTCATTCAACAGCGTACGTTGCGGTTTGGATTGCTGACGCAGTGCCATTGTCAGCGCCATCGTGTATAGTAGCTCCTGAGCGCTCATGGTTTAATTGAGAGTTTAGAGTAGTTTAAGGAGTTTAAGGAGTTCAAGGAGTTCAAGGAGTTCAAGAATTCAAGGATTCAAGGGTTCAAGGGTTCAAGGGTTCAAGAAGTTTTAGGACTCCTCCCCTAACAGGGGGGGCAGGGAGGGTTCTTTCAAGTATTCATATCCAAACCGGCAGCGCAGGCAGTCGTGGCGGTCGCAGTACTCCCGTTTGAGTTGGATGAGCGCCTGACTGTCCGCAGCGCTCTCCACCGTGAGTCCGCATTGCTGCCATTGTCGAAGGATGTAGTTGCGCTCGGGGTTCAGCTGTTCCAGCAGTTCCACAGCGTGCTCCTGCTCGGTTTCATCATGATGTGCGATACCATGTGCGAATAGGAGCGGGCTGACGGTGTTGATGATGAGCAGGTCGCGGCTGGCGGGCGTGAGACGCTTTTCACTATGGTCTGACGACATTCCAAACAAGTAATGCATCTGCCAATACTCCGTTGCGCAAGTATCAAAGGCTTTATGAAGACACTCACGCGTTGGGGTATGTAATAAGGTATCAAGTGTGGCCGTCTGCCGGTAGTAAAGATGTGCCAGCTGCACGAGGCGTAAATGCGGAAAATTCTGGGGTCTCAGGCGCAGGTATTTCCAATTGGCAGCTTCCATGGCTGGCTTAATCTGGAATTTGTGCTGCAAGTAACTAAATTCTTTTCTCAGGCCTTGCAGGTAGTCATCCCGTTCTGCAGCCTCCCGTACCGAAAGTGGAATAGCCTCGTGCTGTAGCAGTCCAGCACAGCCTAAAAACAACGCTTCCAACTGAAAGAGGTTATCGCGGTGCTTGGCAGCAGCGTGCAAAGGCAGGTGACGTGCCCAGGTCTCAAAAGCATCGCCATTGATGCCAAAGCCAAAGTTACGGGCAAGGGTTATGAAGGCCGTGCGCTCCCAGTCACCCGATGTCGCGGTGAGGCGCTGCAGACAGCGCTCGGCCCGCTCCTGCAGACGTTCTGCCAGAAGAGCCGACATCCATGAGTGAACGGTCAGCGTAGAGAGCTGGGGAATGATTCTCCAGCAGCGCGGATAGTCGTCTGTCTGGCAGAGATGTTCGTAGTTCTCACGCACATAGGCGGGTATCGGCAACGCTAACTGGGGCGGTTGCTTGTCGTCAGCGGTGGTAATCACACAATCTGCCACCTCCACCACATGAAGGATAATGTTATTGTAAGCTGCGTCTTGCTGGTGGCCGTGACGCTGCCAATCCGATGCACGCAGATGTATCTCCACATTGCCCACCCATAGGGTGCCGTTGATACGCACTTTAGCATTGAAGAAATCGGGTCCTGCATTGTAATTATGCAGGCCCGAATCAATTACTTCGACCGCTTCACCCTTTGTGGTCTTCAGCGGTTCAAGTGGAAACAAACGATGTTTCCACACATAATGAAGTAGCGTTTCCATGCTTGAAATTGCGTAAGATGATGCAAAAATAGCATAAAAAAGTGAAACAGCACCTATCGTTTCATATTTTTGTGCTATTTTTGCGCCGCAATTTATAAATAACACCGTGTATCTATGAAAATAGCATTGATTGGTTACGGCAAGATGGGGCGCATGATAGAGCAAATCGCCCTCGAGCGCGGCCACGACATCGTGTGTCGCATCGATATCGACAACCCACAAGATTTCGACAGCGAAGCCTTCCGCTCCGCCGATGTAGCTATTGAGTTTACGGCACCTACCGTAGCGTTCGAAAATATCCAGAAGGCGTTCACCGCCGGCGTGAAAGTGGTCTCAGGCAGTACTGGATGGTTTGCGCAGCATGAGCAGGAGGTGCGCCGCCAATGTGCGGAGGAGGGTAAGACGCTCTTCTGGGCCTCCAACTTCTCCGTAGGCGTGGCCATCTTCGGAGCCGTCAACCGCTACCTGGCGCGCATCATGAACCAGTTCCCGCAATACGACGTAGAGATGGAGGAGACGCACCACGTACATAAGCTGGACCACCCCAGCGGCACAGCCATCACGCTGGCTGACCAGATTGTGGAGGCCATCGACCGCAAGGAAGCTTGGGCTGAGGACACAACAGACCCGAAGCTGCTGCGCATCGACAACATCCGTCGCGGCGAAGTGCCCGGCATTCACACCGTGCGCTACGACAGCGAGGCCGACCTCATCACCATCACCCATGATGCCCACTCCCGCAAGGGCTTTGCCCTCGGTGCCGTCCTCGCTGCGGAGTACACCGCCGAACATAGCGGACTGCTCAAAATGCAAGATTTGTTTGCATTTTGAATGAAAAATGAAAAGTGAAAAATTAGTATGAAACAGTTAGATAAGAAACCGCTTACGTGGAAAGACTGGACGAAGATGGCCGTCGTGGTGGGCCTCTACATCTGGTTCCTTGCTTGGGTTGATGCCTGGTGGGGACTGATCGTGGTGCCCTTCATCTTCGACATCTACATCACCAAGAAGATACCTTGGACGTGGTGGAAGGAACTGGAGAACCCTGTTACGCGCACAATCATGTCATGGGTCGATGCCATCGTCTTCGCCCTCGTGGCTGTCTATTTCGTAAACATCTACTTCTTCCAGAATTACACCATTCCATCGTCGTCATTGGAGAAGAGCCTGCTCGTGGGCGACTACCTCTTCGTCTCCAAGATGAGCTACGGCCCCCGCGTGCCGCAGACACCATTGTCGCTGCCGCTGGTGCAGCATACGCTGCCAGGCGGTGCCAAGAGCTACAGCGAACTCATTCAATGGGACTACAAGCGCGTGTCTCCGAAGCCCGTGCAGCTCAATGACATCGTGGTCTTCAACTATCCCTCGGGTGACACCGTAGTGGCCAATCCCGCCTATCAGGCACAAGATTTCTATGGGGTATGCTTCATGTTGGGACGTGACCTCGTGTCGCAGTCCTATACCCTTCCCAATTTGAATAATCTCTCACCGTATCAGCAGCGCGAGATGCTGAACTACTACCGCCATATCGGGCGGCAGTACATTGAAAACAACGCCGCAGAATTTGGCGAGGTGATGTCACGTCCCGTGGATCGGCGCGAGAATTATGTCAAGCGTTGCGTGGGCTTGCCCGGACAAACCCTACAAATCAAGGACCGCATCATCTACCTCGACGGCCAGCCTAACAAAGAGCCGGACAACGTGCAGTACAACTATCGCGTCCAGCTGCGTGATGGCCGCCGCGACTTGCCTGAGCAAATGGCCCATGACCTGCATCTGAGCAATGACGACCTCTATGGCCGCAATGGCTTTCACCACACCGGCATCATGCCGCTCACGGCTGCTACGCGCGACCGCCTGCTGGAGATGACAAACATTGTCGAGAGCATCGAAATCGACACGATGGGAGCCGTTCATGACCTTTACCCCCTCAACGCAGTCACTGGATGGACGCTCGACAACTACGGTCCCATCTGGATTCCGAAAAAAGGAGAATCCATCGACCTTTCTATTGATAACATAGCTATCTATGAGCGACCGATTGCTGTCTATGAAGGTAATAAGCTGGAAGTGCGCCCCGATGGCACCATCCTCATCAACGACAGCGTGGCCACCTCCTATACCTTCAAGATGGACTACTATTGGATGCAGGGTGATAACCGTCACAACAGTGCCGATAGCCGCTTCTGGGGCTTCGTCCCCGAAGATCACATCGTGGGCAAGCCCATTATGATCTGGCTCTCCATCGACAAAGACCGCTCATGGTTCGACGGACACATCCGCTGGAATCGTCTCTTCCGCTGGGTGGAGAATATGAATTAGTGGCCTCTCTCCCCGCTCTCCCCCATAGGGAGAGGGCCTCGCTGCGCTCGAATGGCTGCGCGTTGGACTGGATATTTTGTTAATTCGTTAATTTGTTAATCTGTTAATGGTAAAGATAGAGGAATCGTGGGGGCGGCAGCTGGCCGCAGAGTTTGAGCAGGCTTACTTCCAGCAACTGGCGGCTTTCGTACGACAGGAATATGCCGCTGGGCCCTGCTATCCCCCGGGCTCCAAAATTTTCAACGCCTTCAACACCACGCCCTTTGACCGTGTCAAGGTCGTCATCCTGGGGCAAGATCCCTATCATGAGCCCGGACAGGCCATGGGCCTCTCCTTCTCTGTCCCCGAGGGCGTGCAGCTACCCCCTTCGCTCCGTAATATCTACGCTGAGATCCAGCAGGAACTGGGCACCGTATCTCCTGCCTCGGGCGACCTCACCCGCTGGGCGGAACAGGGTGTGCTGCTGCTGAATGCCACCCTCACCGTACGTCGTGGGCAGGCCGGCTCGCACCAGAGACATGGTTGGGAGACATTCACCGATGCTGCCATCCGTATTTTGGCACAGCAGCGCGACCACCTCGTGTTCCTCCTCTGGGGTTCCTATGCTGCCCAAAAAGCCCAATTCATCGACCCGCAGCGCCACCTCGTCCTCCGCAGTGCCCATCCCTCGCCCCTTTCTGCCTACCGCGGCTTTTTCGGCAACCACCACTTCCAACTCTGCAACGACTATCTCACCCAACACGGCCTTTCACCTATTCTGTGGTAGTTCCATGAAACCTATTTATGCCTTTTGTATGTTCTTTTTGTTGGTGTCGGCAGCTGTACTAGCTGGCATCGACAGCATGTATCGTGCAAAACGACTGGCACAGCAGGATGTGGATCATGCGCTGGCACTGACACTGCAACAATGTGAGCCGGACCGCATTGATGCTGACACGATCCGTGTCTATCGCAGCTTGATTTCGATGGCGGCCGTGCGTGATACGGCTTTCCTCTCCATAGTCATGCACGAAGATGGTAAACAGCAACGGGCACAATTAACAGCCAACACAGGTCTTACCATCACTCGGCTATGGATGCTGTCCGACCAACGGGCTTCAGGTGTGCTCGGAGTCCTAGCGGCGTTGTGGTTGGCAGTGAGTTTATGGTGGATGCGACGAAAAGAGAGAATAGCGGATACACTGATTCAATTAGGATGCCTGCAATATGACGAAGAGCATCATCGTTTCCTGGTCAACGGCTGCTGCATCTCCTTCACGCCGATGCAGCAAGAGCTAATGAAATTGTTCATGACAGCCCCCGAGCATCGACTGCGACAAAAGGATATCTGTGACCATCTGTGGCCAAGAAAGCCTGATGCCTCAGCCACACTCTATACCCTCATCCGCCGTCTAAAAAGGATCCTCCACGAGGTCGCAGGAATGAATATCGAGTGTCAGCGGGGAGAAGCTTATCAGCTGAAAACAAGTGAGTAAGGACCCTGTCAGGAAAATGTCAGAGAAATGTCAGACAAGATTTTTGGCACAGCACGTTGTTTTGTTTTACCTTTGCAGCCGATTCCACAACGGAGTCGGCTGTATTATTCATCTTAAAAAAACATGACAACATGAAACTGAACATTGTGCTGGCTGCTACCGCCATAGGTCTGATCATTACGGGCTACGTGCTGATGCACTCTGAAATTTACGATGCTCAAAAGATTCAAGTCGCTCCTATCTTTTGTATGATGGGCTTTCTGCTAATGGTTCCTGCTATCCTTTATGTGGCCAAAAAGAGTGAAAAGTGAACTTTCTTAGCATTTTCTTCGGCCATTCCAACGAATTTAGCTACTTTTGCACCGCATTATGCATTCAACGTTAAACGATAAACATTTAACTACGGCCTGACCGTACATATATTATGAAGCATTTTCGTTTAGTCGATAACCTGCTGGGCTGGCTTTCCTTTGCCATCGCAGCGTTCACTTATTGCTCGACGGTGGAGCCCACGGCTTCGTTTTGGGACTGCCCCGAATTCATCACCACGGCCTATAAGCTGGAGGTGGGTCACCCGCCAGGGGCACCCTTCTTCATGCTCACGGGCAACCTGTTCACGCAGCTGACCAGCGACCCCGGCAAGGTGGCGTTGATGGTCAACATTATGAACGCCTTGTTGAGTGCTCTGTGTATCATGTTCCTTTATTGGACTATTTCACACCTTGCCCGCAAACTCATTTGCAAGGATGGCTGGGTGCAGACACTGCCACAGCTCATTACTGTGGAAGCTGCCGCCATGACGGGCGCATTGGCTTACTGCTGGAGCGACACCTTCTGGTACTCGGCTGTGGAAGGCGAAGTTTATGCTTATTCCAGCCTCTTCACGGCGCTCGTTTTCTGGCTGATGCTGAAGTGGGAAGACAACGCCGACAAGCCACATAGCGACCGTTGGCTTATCCTCATCGCCTATCTCACGGGACTCAGCATCGGGGTGCACCTGCTGAACCTGCTGTGCCTGCCTGCGCTCGTACTTATCTATTACTACAAGCGTTCCGAGAAAGCTACGCTGAAAGGAAGTATTTATGCCCTCATCGGCTCCTTCATACTAGTGGCAGCTGTGCTCTATGGCATTGTACCGGGCATTGTGAAGGTGGGCGGCTGGTTTGAGTTGCTATTCGTGAACACCTTTAACCTACCCTTCAACAGCGGCCTTATCGTATATATCATCCTACTCGTAGGCGTTGTACTTTGGGCAATCTTCGAAACCCTTCAGCAGAAGAGCCGCTTGCGCATGAACATATCTTACTTGATAGCTGTCGCTATGCTCGGTATTCCGTTCTACGGCTATGGTTGGACCAGCATCCTCATCGGTCTGGTGGTCCTGACTGTGCTCTATGGTCTGCTGCAGTGGAAGCGCGAGGGCAAGTCCATGGTGTCGGCACGCGTGATGAATACCTCACTGCTGTGTATGCTGATGATTATGATCGGCTACTCATCGTATGCCGTCATCGTCATCCGCTCCACAGCCAACACACCGATGGACCAGAACTCTCCCGAGGATATCTTCACACTGGGTTCCTATCTCAGCCGTGAGCAGTACGGTTCACGTCCGCTGTTCTATGGCCAGGCTTACACCTCGCAGGTGGCACTGAAGACCGAGGGCGGATATTGCATCCCCGTCTCCAAGGAGGGGGCTCCTGTCTATCAGCGGAAGGAAAAGGCCAGTCCCGACGAGCCAGACCGCTATGAAATCCAACGCTATGACATCGAATATGTCTATGCACAGAATATGTTCTTCCCACGCATGTACAGCGACCGCCACGCTGAAGCCTACGAGTCGTGGATGGGCGGTGTCAAGGGTTCGCAGATTCCCTTCGACCGCTGTGGCGAGCCTATCATGGTGAAGATGCCATCGCAACTGGAGAACATCCGTTTCTTCCTCTCCTATCAGGTGAACTTCATGTACTGGCGCTACTTCATGTGGAACTTCGCCGGTCGCCAGAACGATATCCAAGGTAACGGCGAACTGGAGCACGGCAACTGGCTATCCGGCTTGCCCGCTTTGGACAACGCCCGCTTGGGCAATCAGGAGCTGCTACCGACAGAGCTGAAAGAGAACAAGGGACACAACGTCTTCTTCTGCCTGCCCCTTATCCTGGGTCTGCTGGGACTGTGCTGGCAAGCATGGAAGGAGAGGAACGGAGAGCCCGTCGGCATCCAGCAGTTCTGGGTGGTCTTCTTCCTTTTCTTCATGACTGGTCTGGCCATCGTGGTTTATCTCAACCAGACGCCGATGCAGCCGCGTGAACGTGACTACGCCTACGCCGGCTCGTTCTATGCCTTCGCCATCTGGATTGGCTTGGGTGCCGCTGCCATCGCGGACCTGATCAGTGAGAAATTAAAAGTGAAAAATGCAACAGTGATAGGTTCGCTTGTATCACTTCTCTGTCTGCTCATTCCTTTGCAGATGGTATCGCAGACTTGGGATGACCACGACCGCAGCGGTCGCTACACCTGCCGCGACTTCGGACAGAACTATCTCATGACACTCCCTGACAAGGGCTTCCCCATCATCTTCACTAATGGCGATAACGACACCTTCCCCCTCTGGTACAATCAGGAGACAGAAGGCGTGCGCACCGATGCCCGCGTCTGCAACCTCTCCTACCTCCAGACCGACTGGTACATCGACCAGATGAAGCGTCCGGCCTACGACTCGCCCAGCGTGCCCATCACATGGAAACGTATTGAGTATGTCGCTGGCACGCGCGAAGGCATCCGTGTCAACCCGGGAACACTTGAGCAAGCACTGGACTACTACAAGGACGATCCCGTCACTTGCCGCCAGCTGCTGGGCGAAAACCCCTATGAGCTCTCCACCATCATCGATAAGTGGATCCTCAATCCCAACCCCGACATGCAAATCTTCCCCACCGACAGCCTCATCATCACCATCGACAAGGACGCCGTTCGTCGTTCTGGCATGATGATTGCCGCCGACAGCATACCTGATGTCATGCACATCAGCCTCAAAGGCAAACGCGCTGTCTATAAGAGCGAGATGATGATGTACGAGATGCTCGCACGCTGCAACTGGGAACGCCCGCTCTACGTGGCTATGACCGTAGGCTCCGAGAACTACGGCAACCTGGGCAACAACTTCGTGCAGGAGGGCCTCGCCAACCGCATCACGCCCTTCAACACCAAGGCCAGCGGGCGGCGTGTCGATACCGAGAAGATGTACGATAACGTCATGAACCGCTTTAAGTTTGGTGGCATCGACAATCCCGACATCTACCTCGACGAGACCGTCACACGCATGTGCCTCACACACCGACGAATCTTCTCACAGCTCGCCACCGAGCTCCTCAAAGAAAATAAACCCGAAAAGGCTCAGAAAGTGCTGGAGCGCGCCGAACAGGCTATCCCCGAGACCACCGTGCCACACAACTATCAAGGCGGCTCTCTGGAACTCGCACGCACATGGCTTGCACTGGGCAAGAAGCAAGAAGCTGCACACATCGCAGATGCGGTAGCCAAGAATGCAGCAGAATACTGCAACTGGTACGTTAACCTCAGCGACAAACGGTTGAAGGTCAGTCAGGAAGAATGTCTCTACTACCTCTACCAACTCAATGATGCCCTGCGTATCCTCGATGACGCGGACCCCAAGAAGAGCGAAACCTACGACACACAGCTGCAATACTTTAGTAACCTCCTACAGGGACGCGTCAGGCTATAATGATTATTGAACAACCTGCCCGTTTCCTACGGTGGCTCTATCCAGAGGCCATCTGGCGCATGGACCCGACCGTCAAGGCTGTCTATCTTACCTTCGACGACGGGCCCATCCCCGAGGCTACGCCCTTTGTGCTCGACACCCTCAAGCGCTACAACATCAAGGCCACGTTCTTCGTCGTAGGAGACAACATTCGTAAATACCCTGAACTCTTCCAGCGCATCATCGCTGAAGGACATCGCGTAGGCAACCACACCTACAACCACATCGGAGGCTTCCGATGGCTTTCACGCAACTACCTGCGTAACACCAAGAAAGCACAGGAGCTTATTGAATCCATGCTACCCGCCCCTCGTGTGCCCGAATCATTAGGTGAAGGCCAGCTCTTCCGACCGCCCCACGGCTGGATGCGCCCCCTACAGTATCAGGTGATCCGTCGGAAAAAATACCGCATCATTATGTGGGATCTCGTGACACGCGACTACAGCAAATGCCTCACCGCTGAAGAAGTGCTGGAGAATGTGAAACGCTATGCCCGTAACGGCAGCATCATTACATTCCACGACTCCCTGCGGAGCATCGAAAAGCTAAAGAAAATTTTATCCTCAGCGATTGAGTGGCTCATCGCTGAGGGCTATGAATTCCGCATATTTGACTAACTGTCAACTATCCAATAGCGCCGTTCTCCTTAAGATACTCATCCATGAGAGTAGCAATCTGATCGGGCGAGTAATTCAGGCTGTCCACACGAATGCCAAAAGGTGAGCCTTCATCATCCATTGACTTCTTCATACCGAAGCGAATAATCTTACTCGTGCAAGCATCAATGTAAGGCTGAGGATCCTTCACGACGGGATAAATGACATAACCCATGTCATCCTTGATGTATTTCAACTCCGTAATCTCAGACCACGGAATCGTTGTGTAGTCGGTCTTGTTATTGTAAAGGAATACCAGCGCAGCGGGTGTAAGGCTGATGGAGGGCTTTTCCACATCCATACGCCATAAGTATTTGCTGATAAGGCGCTTCAAGCCTGTCATCTTCAGGTCAATGGTCTCTGTTTTCATCGTAATAATCGTAATATAGGTTAGTTAATGGTGGTGGACCAGCTAGGGCTTGAACCTAGGACCTCCAGATTATGAGTCTGTTGCTCTAACCAACTGAGCTACAAGTCCAGCGCGCAAGGCTCTTCACAACGGAAAGCGCCCTTTGCGGCTGCAAAAGTAAGCATTATTTACCATTTACGATTTACGTTTGACGATTTATTTTCAATTTTTCTTCGTTTTTTCACTTTTTACTCTTTCATTTCCTCTTTTTTGACCTTCATTTACACTTTTCACTTCTCACTTTTTATTTTTCACTCTATCATTTTTCATTTTTCATTGTATTTTCCGTACCTTTGCAGCCAAATTTCTCGAAACGCTATACGTTACACGTTTAATACATCATGACAAAAGACGCTACAGGCGATATAAAGCGCACGGCCATTCTCCTCCTCCACTGCCCCGACCAGCCGGGCATCATCTCCGAGGTCACCAGGTTCATCACCGACAACAAGGGTAACATTGTCTATCTCGACCAGTATGTCGATCGTGAGGACGGCATGTTCTTCATGCGCATCGAATGGGAGCTGGAGCGCTTCCTTGTCCCCAAGGATAAGATCAAGGAATACCTCTCCACACTCTATGCACAGCGCTACCAGATGACCTTCAACCTCTATTTCTCCGACGAGCGTCCCCGCATGGCCATCTTCGTCAGCCGCATGAGCCACTGCCTCTACGACCTGTTGGCACGTTACAAAGCCGGCGAGTGGGCTGTCGATATCCCCTGCATCATCAGCAACCACGAGGACCTGCGTTATGTAGCCGAGCAGTTCGACATCCCATACCACGTGTGGAGCATCAACAAGGACCACTCGAACAAAGCTGAGGTGGAGGCTGCCGAGATGGAGTTGCTGCGCGAGAACCGCATCACCTTCATTGTGTTGGCACGTTATATGCAGATCATCAGCGATGAGATGATAGCCGCCTACCCTCACCACATCATCAACATCCACCACTCCTTCCTCCCCGCCTTCGTAGGCGCCAAACCCTACCATCAGGCATGGGAGCGTGGCGTGAAGATCATCGGTGCCACCAGCCATTATGTGACTGCCGAGCTGGATGCCGGCCCCATCATCGATCAGGACGTGGCGCGCATCAGCCATAAAGATACCCCTGAGAGTCTGGCTCTCAAGGGTAAAGATTTGGAGAAGATCGTGCTCTCGCGCGCCGTCACCAAGCACATCGAGCGCAAGATTCTCACCTACAAGAATAAGACCATTATCTTCAGCTGATATTCCCTTACTTTACGAATACTTTCTTGCCGTTCTGAATGTAAATACCCTTGGGTAAGGAGCGCAGTGACGATGTACGAGGTACGATTTGCTGGCCAGCGAGGTTGAAGATACTCTCCACCTCTTCGCGGGATACCTGGCGAGTATCTGTGATACCCGTAGCAGTATCTTCGAATACGAAGGTGAAGCTCTTGGCATCACCGCTCACAACGGTCACATGGCTTGCAGGCAGCAGTGCCTTACCGCCAGGAACCGTTCCAGCATTCACCTTCACGAATGTACTGCCACTGAGGCCGTAGAACTCATCGTCTGCCACGTAAGTGGGAGCCGTAGTGCCTATGAGTAGGTTCTCGGAATCATCGTACTCCTTACTACCATCTGCAAAATTGATAGTAACATTGCTCCTATTTTCTCCATCAGCATCCATATTATAGAGCAATACACCCTGACCGCCCTTAATAGTTTCCGTAATCTTATCAAATTTGATGGTGTTGCCAGAGATATTGCTCACACGCCATGCGGTATAACCTGTGGTGTTGGAGAAATCTATCGGATTCACAGAGCAATAGGTAGCGTAGCCGTACTTGTTTATGGAAACGGCAGCAGTAGCAACGGACGAACCTCTCAATTGCACTTCGTCAATGAAGCCCTGTGTATTGGACGTATTCCATACTATTTTCAAGTAAAGTGTAGCTACCTGAGCGGCCGCGGGAAGTGTATAGGAACGTTCCACGAAGGACGTCGCTCCTGCGCCTGTTCCAGATATTTCTGTATAAGCACCCGTTGAACTGGTAGCATAATATGCCGACGTTGAATACGTGGCACCTGTGGAACCAGCCTTCCACTGATAAGTTAATGCCAAATCCTTGTAAGACGCCACATTAAGAGGGCCCATAATGATGTATGCATCTGTACCAGAAGTTGTCTGCATAAGTCCCGATTGTGTTGAACCAGTAGTATTCTTGCTCTGCTTGGCATTTGAAACAGTATAGCCCGTGATTCCAGAATAAACAGCCGCAATACCGCTCTTTACACTATAACTGTCATCCCACGCACGAGCACTGCCAGAATTATTACCGAATGATTCGCCAAACAGCAAGGCATTTTCGACTCCAGCTGGTGCTGTTGTTACTCCTTCAGGAGCTGTGATTGTTACCTCACAATTTGCACTTGCTGGTGAAGGATAATACGTAGCTGCACCTGCGGTAACCGTGATGGTGGTAGTACCGACTGCCTTAGGCGTTACGGTTATGGTGGTTCCGCTTACGGCTACGGTAGCGACTAACTCATTGCTGGATGTTGCCGCTACTGTACCATTGTAGTTATTCGTGGGAACAGTGGCCATAATGTCAAATGTGCTATTGGAGAAAGTAACGGTCTTGGATGTCGGAACCAGACTGATACTGTTCTGACCGTTTACGGTTACGTTCACGATCTTTGCATCACTCGCCTTATATGTATCATCGGCTACCTGTGTAATGGTAATCGTAGCACTACCTGGACCTACTGCGGTGATAATTCCAGCGCTTGAAACGCTTGCAACACCCGTTGCATCTGAAACAAAACTCATCGCACCAGTACTGCTTGTCGTCCATGTAATTTTACTCGTTGTGTTACTCGACATATCTAAAATAACGGAGTTGGAAGATGTGATTGACAAATCAGAATCGTCCTTTTCCTGTTGTGCAGCTATCTCGCGATAGATTTGGACAGCTTGTTGGCCAGAAGCATAGCATGAGAAAAGATTGTCGTTACTATTATAACGAAGCAAATTGCGCGTATTTGTTCCTTGGAAGGTGATGGTTGCGTTATCGCTACTAATGCTGATTGTTGCCTTGGCATTATCATCTGCCGTATCTTTTGTTCTCAGATAGTTTTTCTCGCTGCTAGCTGCATAGAGATAACCGTCAGTACCTACATTGAAGAGGTAGTTGTCACCATTCTTCTCCAAAGTAATAATCTGTACAGCATCGCCAGGAGTTATGGTATTATTGGTAACCGTCACATTTGTCGCACCACGATTGTTCGTATTCTGCGTTGTGCTCAATGCTTTAGCAGCAGTTGTATTAACAATGATTATCTTATCACCCGCTGCCAACGTGCTAGCATCGGTCACCAATTCATAGTTGCCGGAACCGACAGGAGTGGGGGTAGAACCAGCGCTGACCGTCAGTGTATAGCTTGCCGAACCACTATTGTAGTCGTCGTTGCCAGCAAATGAAGCTGTAATGGTGGTTGTACCTGCAGCTACAAGAGTTACTTCGCCTGTACTGGCATCAACTGTTGCCACGCCAGTATTGCTGCTGCTATAGGCGACTGTGAGATTAGTGGGATCTGTTGTCAGCGTCGGCTCCGTAAAGTCCTGTCCAACCGTGGCCTCAACCGATGTCGGATTGAACGCCATCGTCACGTTCTGCTTATAGACCGGACCTACATAGTTATCATAGCTGAAAGCCATAGTGGTCATCGTACCCCAGACATATTCCTCCAGTCCCGGATAGTCGATGAAGGGGTTGCGGTTGTTCTGGATAGCATAGACAGCGTTGTTGCGGGCCGTTTCCTTCTCGCTGACAGGATCGTTCTTCGCCCATTCCATCAACATGGTCAATTGCCATTCAGACAAGCCTGGATATTTATTGCCATCAAGTGTGGGGCGCGATTCACTATTGCTGCTATACCAGCTGGGAAGTTGATCCTCGTAGCATGTAACCATATAGAAATAGGTACGCGCGAAGTCTCCCTTGTATTCGTCAGCTGGTTCGAATACGATACCCGTATAGCCCGGATAGGTACAGGTGCCGAGCTTACTGAAGTCGTTGGCAGACTTATAGGTTCCTCCGTCGGTTTCACCGAAGGGATAGTTGGAGCGCCTTCCGTTCACATAGCCGTCGGTGGGATATAAGTGATGTAGGTCGGTGTACATAGGAGTTGCTTCGCCGAACCAGCTCTTCGGGAACGAGTGCTCACGGTTGTATTTGTCGCCTTCCTTGCTGTATTCTCCTGCCTGATCGGTTCCAAACGTGTAATTGGTAACATTGGAGTACATATCCCAAACCTTTCCATCGCTGCGCATATCGGTTGTTTGGAAGTCTGTCCACAGATTGTCATATGACCTTTGCGTGTGCGGCAGGATAATGACACACATCGCTGTCTTCAGCGCCGAACCCATCGTGCCATCTGCACTGGCATAGTAAGCGAGAGCCGTATTGGAATTACGCACAAACTCCTGCGTAGTAACGCTACTGCTTACATTGTCTTTGATAGCGATAGCCTTAACGGTGGTCGTAGCAGTCAAAGTGAATGGCTCTATGTATGCCGTACTTGATGCAGTAGGTATACTGTTATCTAAGGTGTAGTAGATGGAAGCACCAGTCTCAGCTGTGATAGTCACCGTTGTATTGTTATCAAATGGCGTAGTGCCAGAGATGGTGGGAGCTGCAACGGTGACAGGTGTCGGTGTTGTACCGCCTGTTCGTTTGTAGAGACTCAAAGCACCGCCTGTTGTATTACCATAGCAAGCAAAGCCGTATGTACCATTGCGACGTAAGTATCTAGAATTACTCTTATTCACGAAATCAAACGTTGTACCTGTCGTTACGCTCCACAACGACTTGTCGTCAGTTCCACTGGTCAATAGCTGAGCCTGATTATTGCTACCTGTTGCAGCAGCATATTTGCTTTTACCAGCATTGTAGATGGTATAGTAATTACCGCTTGGTGCGATGTGCCAAATGATAGATGCATCAGTGGTTGTAATGACATCGTTTACAGGTGTTACGTCTGTAATTTGTAAGCGATTGTTTGATACCGTAGTATTCATTGCGCCATCACCATAAACGATGAGATAGTCACCTTCAACAAATTCTGATGCGCTTGTTACCAAAGCAAAATCATTGCTGGAACCTGAAGAAGCCGCATTGACCGTCAGCGTGTACGATGCCGAACCACTGTTATAGCTATCGTTGCCTGCAAAAGTTGCAGTGATGGTGGTCATACCTGCTGCCACAAGTGTGACCGCGCCTGTGCTGGAGTTCACCGTTGCAACGTTAGTATCGCTACTGCTATAGGTAACGGTTAGACCTTCAGGAGTGGTGCTCAGCGTCGGTGCCGTGAAGCTCTCGCCCATGGTGGCGGTGGCCGACGAAGGACTGAACGCCATGGTCACATCTTGCTTGACAACTGGTGTGGAACCATCGTCATATTCCATATACAAGTTTGCCTGTATCATGGAAGCGGAAGGATCGCTTGTATATGTTGTGAAGCGGGGACTGCTGACATTATATAGCATAGTTCCTGCACTACCAGCAGTCATAATTACACCGGCAGTGCCATTGGATAATGTCCATGCAGATGCCGTTGAACTATACGAAACATTTTTATTGGTAGTAGATTGGAGGTATTCGTTGCTGCTTTCATTTTTGAATGTCCAGCCATCGTTTGTCTGTTCAAGTATGAAAACAGCTACATTATTGTTAATTGTGATGACATCACTGCTCAGAGTTATACCAACATCACTAAGGAAAGTTCCACTACCAATTGCTCCAGCAGCCTTCTCCTTGCTTCCACAAGCAATGATATACCGCATACCTTCCTCCAAGTCATCTGTAGATGTGACGAGCTTGAAAGTCGTGGTATTAGGGTTGGAAGATGAGTCTTTTGCTTTACCTGTAAGACTGATGACCACATTCTCTGCCCCAGCACTACTGAGGGTGACAGTACCATTGAATATGCCTTCAGCTGCAGACAGGAATGTGACGGTGACAGTGGCACCTTCCTCTGAGTCGGCCTTGGTGATGGATGTCTTATCGATGGAGAATACGTTGTTGGCATCGCTGAGGGTGACGGAGACATCGCCCGTCAGGAACTCTGTGAGCACGTCGAATGTCAGGCTTTTCTCAACATTCAGCCCTGCCGTGAATGTCAGCGTCTCGGGGTCGCCAATGATGTAAGGCGTGGCAGCCTTGGCGGTCGCTGTTAGAGGAACCTCCACACTTGTAGCATTGCTACTGGTAAGAGTAATAGTCGCTTCATGAGTGCCAGCACTCTGAGGCGCGTATGTGATGGTGATATCCACGCCGTTAGTAGCATCACTCTGCGTGATGCTCGTCTGGCTCAAGGAATAGACACCGTTGGCATCCGTTAGCGTTGCCGTGATACCTCCTTCAAGGTTAAAGCCCTTCACGTTGAGCGTCTGTGTGTAGGAGCGTGTAGCATAGCCGTTGCTGCCAAAATCGATGCTACTCGGTGTAGCTCGAATTGTGGGGCCGCCGCTTGCCAATATGTATTGGATTCCCGCCAGCGCATCAATCTTACCCTTACCGAAGTGGGAGGCGTTAGCACCGGTTGTAGTATAACTGTCGTTGATGGCGGTCTGCTCCATGATGTTCTTCACGTCGTTGACGGTCAGCTCTTGGTTTACTTCCTGTGCAGCCTGTAGCCATAGCGCCACGATACCAGCAGCCACAGGTGTTGCCATGGACGTACCCTCCATCATGGCGTAGGGACTTGTGCTGTTGTTGACTACAAGGTCCTTATTGTAGCTGGAACCATAATAACTATAATCATCTACCGATGTCGTGTGGTAATGGTTCACACCTGCAGCAAGACGTGCACCTGGTGCACTGATCCACGGATATGCCAAGCCCGTAGGACTTTGTTCGGCTGTAGCATAGCTGGAGAAATAGGCAATATCGCCTACTGTATAGACGTTGGATGTGTAAGTTTTGTTATCTGCTGCCGATTTCCAGCTCTTCTTCGACGCGTAAGCCCCCACAGAGATAGCATTGGGAATGGTAGCTTCATCGCTGACGCACATATCATCAGTGCCGTCAAGCCAAGTGTGTCCTGAGGTCGTGTAGTTGTCGGTGAAGAAACTCCAGTCGCCTGACCACATATTAATATTAGCACTACCACTTGAAGGATAGACTTCAATGGCGAGAGTATAGGAACCATCACTTTTCGATGTAATACCATCTTCCGAATAGAGGGCTAAGCGGTATTTCCCGTTTTCCTGCTCAATGAAAACAGTCATTGAACCAGAATAATAAGTGCTCAGCCCGCTGAATGACGAAAAACCATACGATCCTGCATTTGTGACCGTCCAGGAATTCAAAATCGCGCCGGAACTATTCAGGACATAGATATTGCAGTTCAGCTTTGTGCTGTTGCTGGCATTCCATGCACAAGCTATCAAGCCTTGATAATAATCGCCACCGTATTCGTCCGTTCGAATAATAGTACCAATCGGGTTGTTGCTGCTGGCGGAACTCTTCTTTACAAAATAGCCGCCGCCCTCGTTGCCGTTTTTGTGGCCTGCGTCATTGGATGCTGCAAAGAGAATGATATGGTTGGGGTGGTCGTCACCAAAATAAGTGGCCACGAGGTCTGCCCAGTCACCAGTTCCTGTGCGAGGTCCCCAGCTGGACCCCCAGCTGTTGCTGACGACGAGCGGCTTGTCCTGTTCGTCAGCGTAAGTGACCATCTTCTTCAGCGCATTGGTCAAGTAGGTGTCATTGAAACCCTTAATACCTGCCAAATAGAGGTCGGTACCCGGAGCCATACCTCCATAAGTGGCATTGGCATGGTTGTCAGTCACCGTGACCGTATTTCCGCTCACTACTACGCTTGAACCACCAGCTGTCGTAGCTGTATGCGTACCGTGGTCTTCTGCTGTATCGTCGGTTGTTGCAGAACTGATATTTGATTCTGTGTATTCTGTTGCAGTCGAGCCGTTATAAATGTAGGCCCTCTTGATGCGGCTGTTGCCGTTCTTATCTTTGAAGGCGATGTGCTGGAAGTCAATGCCACTGTCAATGATACCCAGCACCACACCTGTGCCATCATACTTGGTGTTCACGCCAACAGCAGTAGCATCATTCGATAATGTAAGCAGGTCATCGACATTTGTCACCTCACGTGCCTTGTCTGTCAGCGGCCGCATCTGCTGTGCCACCTTGACGCGCGTGACATTATCGATGTCTGCCAGCGGCTCCAGCTGGTTGACAGGCACCCGGGCAGTGATGAAATCCAGGCCGTCAAAGGTCTCCTCGACCTCGACGCCGAGGGCGCGGACGGCACTGAGGTCGCTCGCGTCCTTGAGATGAATGAAACACGATATGTAGGCCACGCCGCCCACGGTGTCGGGGCTGGCAATGAGACGGCGTGCTTTGGGTCTGAGTGAATCATCAGGCCGTTGTCTTCCAGGAGCGCGACGTTGTACGGCGGGTTGTTCTTTCTGTTCTTTGAGTTCGTTCATAAACATCTGCGTGGTCATGGAGAATTTCTCGTTCGTCTCCTGTGCCCACAGCGCCATGATGGGCGCTGTCAGCATGACACACATCAACAAGGCTCGTGTGGTAAGAAGCCTCAAATGTTGGTTAACAGTCTGCATATCGTTGTTCGTTAGTTTTTATTTGACAATGATTTTGTGTCCATTATGGATATAAATACCCTTGGGTAATGTACGGAGTGACGATGTACGATGTATGATTTGGCGGCCACTGAGGTCATACCATGCTCCCGCCTCCTGCTCCTTGGTGACAGCTGTCGCAGCTATAGCAGTCGTCTTCAAGATGTATTGAATGCCTGCCAGCGCGTCGATCTTTCCTTTGCCGAAGTGTGCGGCATTAGTGCCAGTGGTGACATAGCTGTCCTTGATGGCCGTCTGCTCCATGATGTCTTTCACGTCGCTGACCGTCAGGCTTTGTCCCACCGAGTTGGCAGCTTGTAGCCACAGCGCCACGATGCCTGCCGCCACAGGTGTTGCCATGGATGTACCCTCCATCACACCATAGGGGTAGCTACTGCTGTTGACCACCAGTAGCGATTTATTGCTACTATCGTAGTAACTATAGCCGTCTCCAGCGGTGTGGTAGTGGTTCACACCCGCCACGACCTGTGCTCCCGGCGCCGTGATCCACGGATAGGCCTCTCCTGTGGGGCTCAGTTCTGCGGTGGCATAGCTGGAGAAATAGGCAATATCCCCCAGTTTACCCGAGCTATAGGTACTGCTGTAGTTCTGGTAGTTTTTCACGCTCGTTTTCGACACGTAGGCCCCCACGGAGATAGCCTCGGGAATCGTCGCTTCATCCGTGACGCTCATATCGTCGGTCCCTGTCGTCCATGTGTGGTTCGCTGATGTGAGGTGGCTGGTAAAGTAGCTACAGTCACCCGCCCACATGTTCACGTCGGCACTGCCCGAAGCGGGATACACCTCGACGGCAAGGGTGTAGTCGCTCTTATAGTATCTGCTGGAACTCGTATATTTCGTTGATTCCAATCCATTTGCGGAATAAACCGACAAGCTGTATTTTCCATTGTTCTGTGTGCTGTAAACGGTCATCGTGCCCGAATAATACGTACTCAGCCCGCTGAATGACGATGTACCATACGATCCGGCATTCGTGACCGTCCATGACTTCAGAATTTCACCTGTCGAAGCTTTCAGGACATGTATCTTACAGTGCAACTTCGTGGCGTTACTGGCATTCCACGCACAAGCCATCAGGCCTTGGTACAGATAGCCCCCATCGGTGTCCTGATAACTCGCCGATCGTACGATGGTGCCCAGGGGGCTGCTACTGCTGGCCGCGTTTTTCTTCACGAAGAAGCCCCCGCCCTCGTTGTCCTTGGTGCGTCCTGCATCGTTGGAAGACGCGAAGAGAATGACGCGGTTGGGATAGCTGTCGCCAAAATACTGGCCTATGAGTTGGGCAAATTCGCCCGTTCCATCGCGAGGTCCCCATCCCGAGCCCCAGCTGTTGCTGACCACGAGCGGCTTGCCTTGACTCTTGGCATAAGAGACCATCTTCTTCAAGGCATTGGTAACATAGGTGTCCGCGAAGCCCTTGATGCCTGCCAGATAGAGGTCAGCCCCCGGCGCCATACCACCGTAGGTGGCCTTGGCGTGGTCATCGGTCACCGTCAGCGTGAAATTGGTGCTGGAGGTCCTTTTCACAATAACGCTCGAACCGCCTGCCGTTGAGGCGGTATGCGTGCCGTGGTCCTCAGACGAGTCATCTGTCGTTGCCGAACCTATCGTTGATTCAGTATATTCTGTTGCCTTTGAACCGTTATAGACGTACGCCCGTTTGATGCGGCTGTTGCCATCCTTGTCCTTGAAAGCGATGTGCTGGAAGTCGATGCCATTGTCGATGACACCAAGCACCACGCCGGTACCGTCGTATAGGCTGTTTACGCCAGCCGCTGTGGCATCCGCCGACAGCGTCAGCACGTCATCCACATTGGTTTTCTTACGCGCAGCATCGGTCAGCGGCCGCAACTGTTTAGCTACTTTTATATTAGTAACGTTATTTATTGCAGCTAACGTCTCCAACTGGTTGACCGGCACACGGGCTGTGACGAAGTCCAGTCCGTCGAAGGTCTCCTCGACCTCCACGCCGAGGGCGCGGACAGCACAGAGGTTGCTTGCATCTTGGAGATGGATAAAGCATGAGATATAAGCCACACCACCCACCGTGTCAGGACTGGCAATCAGGCGGCGAGATTTGTGCAGACGCAGGCTGTCAGCCAGCTGATGTCGTGGAACGTGTCGCAGCCCCGTCGCAGGCTGTTCTTTCTTCTCCTTGAGCTCATTCAGAAACATCTGAGTGGTCAAGGAAAACTTCTCGTTCGTCTCCTGTGCCCACAGTGCCATCACAGGTGCTGTCAGTATGGCACACATTATCAAGGCTCGTGTGGTAAGGAGCCTCATACTTCGGATGAAAGTCTGCATTTCGTGGTTTTATGTTTACATCTTATCCATCGCCTGCTGGAGGTCGGCGATGATGTCATGGACATTCTCAATGCCCACGCTGAGGCGGATGAGGTCGGGGGCCACGCCGGCTTCACGAAGTTGCTCGTCGGAGAGCTGACGGTGGGTATGGCTGGCGGGATGCAGCACACAGGTGCGGGCATCAGCCACGTGGGTGGCGATGCTAACGAAGTCGAGGTTATCCATGAAACGAATGGCATCCTCGCGCGTGCCTTTCAGCCCAAAGGCGATGACACCGCAGGAGCCGCCGGGCATATACTTCTGTGCCAGGGCGTAGTATTTGTTCGAGGGCAACCCACAGTAGTTAACCCATGCCACCTTGGGATTCTTCTCCAGCCATTCGGCCACGCGCTGGGCGTTCTCGCAGTGGCGCGGCATACGCAGATGCAGCGTCTCCAGGCCGAGGTTCAACAGGAAGCTGTTCTGGGGTGCTGGTATGCTGCCCAGGTCGCGCATCAGCTGCGAAACGAGCTTAGTGACATAGGCCAACTTGCCAAAGGCTTTGGTATAGGTAAGACCGTGGTAGCTCTCATCGGGTGTGGTGAGGCCAGGGAACTTTTCCGCATGTGCCTCCCAGTCGAAGTTACCGCTGTCGATAATGGCGCCGCCGACCTGAGTGGCGTGGCCGTCCATATATTTCGTGGTGGAGTGTGTCACGATATCGCAGCCCCACTCGAAAGGGCGGCAGTTGATGGGCGTGGCGAACGTGTTATCCACGATCAGAGGCACGCCGTGTTTGTGAGCCATCTTGGCGAAGCGCTCGATATCGAAAACGTTGCCACCGGGGTTGGAGATGGTCTCGCCGAAGAAGCACTTCGTATTAGGGCGGAAAGCAGCCTCGATGCGCTCGTCGTCCCAGTCGGGATCTACAAACGTACACTCGATACCCAGCTTCTTCATCGTGACGCCGAAGAGGTTGTAGGTGCCACCATATATATTATTAGAGGTGATGAAATGGTCACCCGCCTGGCAGATATTGAAGACAGCATAGAAGTTAGCAGCCTGCCCCGACGAGGTCAACATACAGCCCACACCACCTTCGAGAGCGCTGATCTTAGCGGCCACAGCGTCATTGGTGGGATTGGCCAGACGAGTATAGAAATAACCAGACTCCTCGAGGTCGAAGAGTTTAGCCATCTGCTCACTGGTGTCGTACTTGAACGTGGTGCTCTGATAGATAGGCAGCTGCTGCGGCTCACCCTTGGTGGGATGCCAGCCACCATGGATGCAAAGTGTTTCGAGATTCTTTTTCATTGTGATAAAATTTAAGCTGTGGCTTCCGCTTGGAAGCCACAGCTTGAAAAAAGTACCCAGAGCCGGGGTCGAACCGGCACGGGTTGCCCCACTGGTGTTTGAGACCAGCGCGTCTACCGATTCCGCCATCTGGGCTTCAAAAGCGGGTGCAAAGGTAGTGCAAGTTGAGAGAACTACCAAATTTTAAAAGAAAAAAATGTGTTTTGTTTTGTCTGTCGATAGAAAATGAGTACCTTCGCGGCGTAAAAAGTGAACTTTTCATGGCAAAACTGAATGGCTTGATGAAGGACACCGCCATCTATGGGCTGAGCAGCATCATAGGGCGTTTCCTCAACTATCTCCTCGTACCGCTCTACACGCATTATATGCCCAAGGAATCGGGCGACTATGGCGTGAGCACGAACATCTATGCCTACACGGCCCTCCTGCTGGTGCTGCTGACCTTCGGCATGGAGACCACGCTCTTTCGCTTTGCCAACGATAAGCCTGCGCCCGAGGGGGGCAAGAACTGGCCCGACACCGTCTTCTCCACGGTCTTCGCCGTCGTTGGTTCTTTGACAGCGGTGTTCCTGGCGCTCCTCTTCGGCTTCATCACGCCTATCGCCGACTATCTGGGCTATGGCGAGCACCACGAATACCTGCTGATGATGGGCGTCGTGGTGGCGATGGATGCGTTGCAGGCCATCCCCTTCAGCTTCCTGCGATTCCAAAAACGCCCTGTGCGCTTTGCTACGCTGAAGCTGCTGTTCATCTTCCTGAACATCGGCCTTAACCTGCTGTATTTCGTGGTATTGGGCAAAACCTCTGTGTTCTATGTCTTCTTCATCAACCTGCTCTGTACAGGCTTCATCTCGCTGTGTTTCCTGCCGGAGCTGTTCAAGATTCATTGGCATTTCGACGGGTCGCTGCTCCGCAGGATGCTGTCCTATTCCTGGCCCATCCTCATCCTCGGCATCGCAGGCATCTTGAACCAGGTGGCCGACAAGATCATCTTCCCCCTCGTCTATCCCGATGCCGCTGAGGCCAACGTGCAGCTGGGCATCTATGGTAGCTGCGTGAAGATAGCAATGATCATGGCGATGATTACGCAGGCGTTCCGCTATGCCTATGAGCCCATCGTCTTCGCCAAGGCCAAGGACGCCGACAGTAAGGAGTACTACGCCGCAGCGATGAAGTATTTCCTCATCTTCACCCTCCTGGCGTTCCTCGGCGTGGTCGGCTATATGCCCATCCTGCAATACATCATCGGTGCAGGCTATCGCGAAGGCCTCGGCGTCGTGCCCATCGTCATGGCTGCCGAAATTATGATGGGCGTCTATTTCAACCTCTCCTTCTGGTATAAGCTCATCGACAAGACCATCTACGGCGCCGTCTTTTCCATCATCGGCTGCGCTGTTCTCATCGCCGTTAACGTCCTCCTCATCCCCCGCTATGGCTACTGGGCCTGCGCCTGGGGCGGCGTGGCAGGCTACGGCACGGCCATGGTGCTGAGCTACATCGTCGGCCAGCAGAAGAATCCCATCAACTACCCGATGAAGGACATCACCCTCTACGTGGTCCTCACCGTCGTGCTCTATGCCGCGATGGAATACGTGACGACAGTGGCCCCCGTGTGGGCACAACTCATCGTCAACACGCTCCTCATCGCCCTCTTCTTAGCATATATCATCAGAAAGGACCTGCCGCTGAGCGGCCTGCCCGTCATAGGAAAATACTTTAGGCATTAATCTCTCAACTTTAAACCCTAAACTCTCAACTCTCAATGCGACAGCATTTCGACATCATAGTGATAGGCGCAGGACACGCCGGATGTGAGGCCGCACACGCTGCCGCACGCATGGGTGCGCAGACGCTTCTCATCACGATGGACATGAACAAGATTGCGCAGATGTCCTGCAACCCTGCTGTCGGAGGAATTGCTAAGGGTCAGATTGTCAGAGAGATAGATGCTATTGGCGGAGCAATGGGTCGCGTCACGGACGCCACCACCATCCAGTTCCGAATGCTCAACCAATCCAAAGGTCCTGCCATGTGGAGCCCCCGTGCGCAGTGTGACCGCGGCAAGTTCATCTGGGCGTGGCGCGAGGTCCTTGAGAACACCCCTAACCTGCATATCTGGCAGGACCAAGTCCGCCGCCTCCTAGTAGACTCCTCCCCTATGGGGGGAGGTCGGGAAGGGGCCTCTCCCATTGCCACAGGCGTCGAGACCTACCTCGGCATGACCTTCCATGCCAAGAGCATCATCCTCACTGCCGGCACCTTCCTGAACGGTCTGATGCACATCGGACGTGTGAAGCTTCCTGGCGGTCGCTGTGCCGAACCACCCTCCCTGGAGCTGGCTGAGAGCATCGCTGCCCACGGCATCCGCGTGGCTCGCATGAAGACCGGCACCCCCGTCCGCATCGATGCCCGCTCCGTCGATTTTTCTCTCATGACCGAGCAGCCTGGCGATACAGAAGGAAGAAGGTTCTCCTTTATGTCCCTTCCCTCCGCTACTGCGACTTTGAAGGACCTGCCCTGCTGGATCACTTACACCAACGAAGCCGTTCATGAGCGGCTGCGTGAAGGCCTCCCCGACTCGCCCCTCTACAACGGCCAGATCCAGAGCATAGGCCCCCGCTACTGCCCCTCTATTGAGACCAAACTGATGACCTTCCCCGACAAGGACCAGCACCAGCTCTTCCTCGAACCCGAAGGCACCAGCACCAACGAATACTACCTCAACGGCTTCTCCTCCTCGCTGCCCATCGATGTGCAGATCGAGGCTTTGAAGCGCATTCCTGCCTTCCGCAACCTAGAGATTTTCCGTCCGGGTTACGCCATCGAATACGACTTCTTCGACCCCACGCAGCTCCATCATTCGCTGGAGTCGCGCGTCATCAGCGGCCTCTATCTGGCCGGACAGGTCAACGGCACCACAGGCTACGAGGAAGCTGCCGGGCAAGGACTTCTCGCGGGCATCAACGCAGCACGCCACTGCACAGGGCAGGAACCCCTCGTGCTGAAGCGCGATGAAGCCTATATCGGCGTGCTCATCGACGATCTCGTCTGCAAGGGCGTAGATGAACCCTATCGCATGTTCACCTCGCGTGCAGAATATCGTATTCTGCTGCGCCAGGACAATGCCGACGCCCGCCTCACGGAACTCGGACATCGCATGGGCGTTGCTACCACAGAACGCCTGCAGCACTACCTGAAGAAGAAGGAAGAAGTAGAACGCATCATCCGCTTCGCAGAGGAGTTTTCCGTGAAGATGAACGATGTCAACGACCTCCTCGAACAGCTCGGCACAGCGCCTCTCACGCGTGGCTGCAAGCTCATGGAGCTCCTGGGACGCCCCCAGCTCAGCATCGACAACCTCTCCCCTGCCCTACCGCCGCTGCGCGAAATGCTCGATACCATCAGCGACCGTCGCCATGAGATCGTGGAAGAAGCGGAGATACAAATCAAATATAAAGGATATATTATGCGCGAGGTGGAACAGGCCGAGAAGATGCACCGCCTCGAAGACATCCGCATCCGTGGACGCTTCGACTACAGCACCCTCCAATCCATCTCCACTGAAGGGCGCCAGAAGCTCGTCAAGCACGACCCGGAGACACTGGCACAAGCTTCCCGTATCCCAGGCGTCTCACCCTCGGACATCAACGTCCTGCTGGTCCTACTTGGCAGGTGAGAAATTGAAAGATTGAAAGATTGAACAATCCACATTAAACCTTAAACTTTAAACTCCAAATATATGAACCAACAACTCATCCTTGACAACCTCCGTTGTATTCCCGATTTCCCCAAGAAAGGAATCAATTTCCGCGATGTGACAACCCTCTACAAGAGCGCCGAGTGCATGCAAGCCATGACCGATGCCCTATATGAGTTGTACAAAGATAAAGGTATCACCAAGATTGTGGGCATTGAAAGCCGCGGCTTTGTCATGGCATCCGCTCTGGCCGTTCGTTTGGGAGCCGGTGTGGTGCTCGCCCGCAAGCCAGGAAAGCTGCCCGCAACCGTCGTCAAAGAGTCCTTCTCAAAGGAGTATGGCGTGGATACCGTGGAGATGCACATTGATGCCATCGACCCGAATGATGTCGTCCTCATCCACGACGATCTGCTCGCTACGGGTGGCACGGCAATGGCTACCTACAAGCTCGTGCAGCACTTCCACCCCAAGAAAACATACATCAACTTCATCATCGAGATTACCGACGAAGGCCTGCACGGCCGCGATGTCTTCAAGGGTATTGACCTAACGACACTCGTCACTATCTAAACAGTTTGTTCCACGTGGAACGATGACCAAGGAAGAGAATCAACAGCGCATCGAACGCCTGAAAGCTATCGTGCTGAACATGCCTGAGAAGCCAGGTAGCTATCAGTACCATGACGAACATGGTACAATTATCTACGTGGGTAAGGCCAAAAACCTGAAGGCGCGCTGTTCGACTTACTTCCATACCGAGGTGGACCGGTTCAAGACGAAGGTACTGGTGAGCAAGATTCACAACATCACCTACACAGTTGTCAAAACGGAAGCCGAAGCACTGCTTTTAGAGAACCAACTCATCAAGCAGTTCCAGCCACGCTACAACGTGCTTCTGAAAGACGGAAAGACCTACCCTTCCATTGCCGTAACGAAAGAATATCTTCCACGTATCTTCAAGACCCGAAACATCGACCGCAGGGGTGCCATGTACTTCGGTCCCTACAGTCATATTCCCACCCTCAATGCCCTGCTTGAATTATTCAAGAATCTATATCCTATTCGTCGTTGCCATCAGCCGATGAGTAAGGAGGGCGTTGAAACGGGGAAATACAAACTCTGCCTGGAATACCACATGAAGAACTGCTTGGGGCCTTGTGTGGGATACCAGAGCCATGAGGAATACATGCAGTTCATCGATGCATCAGTACGCATTTTGAAAGGAGATACCGCAGCCTTGCGCAAAGAGATGATGGCACAGATGCAGGCGTTGGCAGCCGAGATGAAATTCGAAGAAGCCGAAGTCATCAAGCGTCGCTACGACCTCATCACGGCACATCAGGAAAAGAGCCAAGTCATCACAGCTACGGGTCATACCATCGATGTTTTCTCCATCGAGGACGACGAGCGCATCGCCTACATCAATTACCTGCACGTCGTAGAAGGTGCCATCAACCAGGCTTTCACATTTGAATATAAGAAAAAACTCGATGAACCCAAGGAGGAACTGCTCACCAGGGGTATCATGGATATGCGCGACCGATGGGGCTCCACGGCGAAAGAAATCGTTCTACCGTTCCACGTGGAACTTCCCTTGGAGAATATAGAAATAACGATTCCTGTTCGGGGCGATAAACGGCAGCTTCTGGCGTTGTCGGAGTTGAATGTGAAGCAATATAAAGTAGATAGGTTGAAGCAACAGGATAAGCTGAATCCGGAACAGAAAGCGGTGCGCTTGATGAAGGAAATACAGGATCACCTGAAGCTCCCTACCCTACCCTATCAAATCGAGTGTTTCGACAATTCCAACATCTCAGGTACGGATGCCGTGGCCGGTTGCGTGGTCTTCAAGAAGTGTAAACCCAGCAAGGCCGACTATCGCAAATATAACATCAAGACGGTCGTTGGACCCGATGATTATGCCTCCATGCAGGAGGTCGTCCGAAGGCGTTATCGTCGCATGATGGACGAGGGCACTCCCCAACCCGACCTCATCATCACGGATGGTGGAATCGGGCAAATGAATGTGGTTCGAGCAGTAGTTGAAGGTGAATTAGGCCTGCAGATTCCCATCGCTGGATTGGCCAAAGATGACAAACATCGCACGCACGAATTACTCTATGGTAACCCGCCGATGACTGTTTCCTTGAAACAAGACAGCGCCCTCTTCCGACTGCTCACCCAGATCCAGGACGAGGTACACCGCTTCGCCATCACCTTCCACCGCGACAAGCGCAGCAAGAGCCAGCTGCGCTCAGAACTCGACACCATCCCGGGCATCGGCCCCAAGACCAAACAAGCCCTCCTCAAAGCCTTCAAGAGTGTGAAGAGAATCAAGGAAGCGAGCGAGGAGGAACTGAAAGAAATCGTCGGTGAAGCCAAAGCAAAAGCAATTAGAAGCCTCACCCCTAACCCCTCTCCAAGGGGCGAGGGGAACTAAGAAGGCGAGGAAAAATAGATAGAAATAGAATTAGAAAACAATTAATATAAAACCCCAAAAAGAAATCACTCCCCTCTCCCCTTGGAGAGGGGTCGGGGGTGAGGCTTATATGAGAATAGTTATTCAAAGAGCTAAGGGTGCGAGCGTGGTGATAGAAGGCCACGTAAACGCTCAGTTTCAAGGACTTGGCTACGTCATCCTGCTCGGCATAGAGTCCACAGACACACTTGAGGACGTGGATTGGCTGGTGCGGAAAGTGGCAGCGCTGCGCGTCTTCGACGACGAGAACGGCGTCATGAACCGCAGCATCCTGGACATTGCAGGAGAACACGAAGGAGCCGACGGCAACATCATCGTTGTCAGCCAGTTCACCCTCTTCGCCTCCTATAAGAAAGGCAACCGCCCCTCTTGGCTCCGCGCTGCCACACACAACATCTCCGTCCCCCTCTACGAGGCTTTCGTCCAGCGCCTCAGCGATGCCATCGGACGCCCCGTAGGACACGGAGAATTTGGAGCTGACATGAAGGTGAACCTGACCAACGATGGGCCGGTAACCATTGTGATGGATACACATAATAAAGAGTGAAAGGCCTCACCCCTACCGCCTCTCCAAGGGGCGAGGGGAACTTTAAGGAAAGAGTGGTTACCTGACAAGAATATAATATAACGATCAGAAAGATAAACAATTAATTATTAACTCTAAATAGTAAATAATATGGCAAATGTAATGAACTCCTCCCCTAAGGGGGGAGGCTTGGAGGGGGCTTCCAAGTATGAACAGGCATTAAGCTTGTATAACCTGAACATCAGCGAAGCTGAAGTGGCTGCCGCTGTCAAGCGTATTATTGAGGACAAAGTGCCTGAGAATGATACCGTTGAGGTGAAGAAGTTCTTGATGGGCAGCGTGGAACTCACGACACTGAAGACCACAGACTCAGAGGAGAGCGTGTTGGCATTCACGGAGAAAGTCAACAAGTTCTACCACGCCTACCCCGATCTGCCACACGTGGCAACCATCTGTGTATATCCCTGTTTCGCCGAGATTGTCTCTCAGAGCCTCGAAGTGGACGGCGTTGAGGTAGCGTGCGTCAGCGGTAGTTTTCCGAGCTCACAGGCCGTTTTAGAGGTTAAAGTGGCTGAGACGGCCCTGGCCCTTAAGGACGGTGCCACAGAGATAGATATCGTCATGAGCGTGGGCAAGTATCTGAGTGGCGACTATGAGACAGTATGCGATGAAATCGCCGAATTAAAGTGCGTCTGCGGCGATAAGAAGATGAAGGTGATCCTCGAGAGCGGACTCCTCCCCTCCCCTGCCGACATCAAGCGCGCCAGCATCCTGGCCATGTACGCTGGTGCCGATTACATCAAGACCTCGACCGGTAAGGAGAAGCCTGCCGCCACCCCCGAGGCAGCTTACGTGATGTGTCAGGCCATCAAGGAGTACTACGAGAAGACCGGCATCCAGATCGGCTTCAAGCCTGCCGGTGGTCTGAACACCGTCCACGATGCCCTCGTCTATTACACCATCGTGAAGGAAGTCCTCGGCGAACAATGGTTGACGAACCAATGGTTGCGTCTCGGCACCTCCCGCCTCGCCAACCTCCTCCTCTCCGAAGTGGTCGGCAAAGAAACCAAGTTTTTCTAAGCCTCACCCCCTACCCCTCTCCGAAAGGCGAGGGGCGTGAAAAAGTCCCACATTTTTCACTTTGAGATTCTCTTATACGTGGTCTGCTGACCGAGAAATTTGTTTTGAGCGATTCTCAGAGGATGAAAAAGAGGCCCAAAATGCTCAATGATAGCACTTTGGGCTTCATTCTTTCTGTTAGAAGAGGGCGTTCATCTAGAATTCAATTGTTCAATTTTGTTAAAATTCCCGCTTACGCCACCTTCTTAGGCACGAGCACATAGAAGTTGCCATTGCGATGGTGACGAACGACGTAACCTTTCTTTCGAAGCATCCCACCAACCCTCATCTTCATCGAAGGCGAACATTCCACATAAGGGTACTGCATCGCGATGAGCTCCACAATCTCACTCATCGAATACTCATGAGCTTCATCCTCTGTCTTGGGCTTCGCAAAACAGGCATCCACCATCTCGTCGATGTCAACCGTGTTCTGGAAGGGTACATTGTCAATCTGAATCTGTCGCGTCTCCTCGGGTGTGAACCAGTAACGCATCTCGCGTTCGCATACCTCTTCGACCACCTGAGCATAGAGCTGGTCGTAGTCAATGGGTAGCGTGTTATCGATGAGGGCACCGGGTGTCAAGCGGATGCAGAGATAACGACGTGAGCCCGTGGGGTCGTTCAGTGGATGCAGGTTGTTGGTTGTGGCGAGGAACGAAGCATAGCGGTGACGCACCACCTGCGCGCCTTTGAAGATAGGACGCGCGTTGACCGTACTCTTAGAGATGGCTTGCTTCAGGACTGCCTGCTGACCCTTGGTGTACTGGTCGAACTCATCCAGCACCACAATCATGTTGTTTGACAGCGCCATGTCCTTGTCGAATTTGTTGGACAGGTTGACGCGATCCAGAAAGAAATCCTGCAGGGTAGGGGGTAACAGGCGACGACAGAACACCGTCTTGCCACATCCCTGGTCGCCGATGAGCGTAGGCACGCTGTCGTTGCCATGCAACAGATCCAACTTGAGCCAGTGTGCCACCGCCGAGCGCAACCAGATAGAGCAACGGTAGATATTTTCGCTGGAGATTCCGGGCAGGCGTCCGAACAACTCCGCCACGCGGTTCTGTCCGTCCCAGCGGGGTAGGGTAGTGAGGTACTCACGTACTGGGTCATACGCGGGTACTTCCTCGGAATGGATGAGAAGTGCGAGGTTCGTCTTCAAGCCCTTCACCTTCCCCAACATCGACAACGCCTTGACGATGATTGAGTTCTCTGCTTCAAAGGTCAGCTGACGGAACGCTTCCTCTGCATCCTCCAGCATCCTGAACTCCAGTTTTCCAGAAACCACATTATTTCGAAACTCATAATGTTCGCTCAGGAATTGCTTGACAATCAGCAGCTCATCGGATTCTTCAGCGCCAATCTGTTGAGGCGCCTCACTCGTGTTCTTCATGGTCTGTTCCATGCTCTCTTCAGTTAGTTTTTCTGTTTCTTTCATAGTATTAAAATAAAAATAAGGTAATGACTGGCACCATTGCCAATCCGCTGCAAAGGTACAAAAAATTTTTGAATCATGCAATACTTTTTGAGAATAGTCATCCATTTTTTACAAGCAATTGGCATCATATTATTATTCAAAAATGCAAACGAAGCTTCACCGTTCACATCGCCTTTCCATGTCACTGATTTATAATAAATTATCTTTCAAAATCCCCAACCAAAGCTTCACAAAGCTTCACAAAGCTTCACAGAAGGTTCACCATCTACCGTGTGAAGCTTCTGTGAATCTTTGCGACATCAAGGTTCACGTGTTAACCCTTTGTTTTTCATATCATTATCCAGAAGATGTGAAGGTGAAACCTTTTTTCACATTTCAGAGAAAAAAGAAATGGGGTAGGGTAGACCACCATGGTGATCCATTTGGAAGACCGTGGTCCTACAGCGTGAAGACCGCGGTCTTCCGACCATAAGACCACGGTCTTATCCTTTTTCTCACGCGTGAGAAAATCCATCGCACCACGGTCCTCAAACGAGTTCCACTCGTGGAACTCGCCCACACGAAAACCTATTGCAGACGAAACACGATGGGAAGCATATAACGGACACGGACGGGGTGATCATTATGGCGTCCAGGCTTCCAATTTGTTTTATGAGGGTTGGGGGAAGGGGAATCGTTGGACAAAGCGACCGAAATCGGTCACTCGATTGAGGGAGATGAACAGAAATCGGTCATTCTGATTCATGAATCATCGGGTGGAGAAAGGAAAAATGAGGGAGGGGAAAAGAAAATGGTACTTCGTACACCGTCTAATTCTAAAATATCCTTATCTTTGCCGCCAGAATGATAACCAGAAAACCTGCAGAATGATGACATCGGCTTATCGTCCACACAATCCGGGACATGATTACTATGGTCGCGGCACCTACCTCATCACCCTGGTGGTGAGTGGTCGCGAGCCATTGCTTTCGCACTTCACGGATACGGGGAGAGAGGCGTTGATGGGTGGTAATGCGCTGATGCTTACCCCCCTCGGAGAGGTCGCGGAACAGACGTGGCTGAAGATACCAGAGGCGCAAGCGGTACATGGTAACCGCGTTGTGGTGCACGCCTGCGTGTGTATGCCTGACCACTTTCATGGTGTCATAGAGGTGCTAGAGCCCATGGAGTGGAGCTTGGGAGATATTATCCAAGCATTCAAGGCAGTATGCACCAGCCATTGGCAGCGGCAGCAGGGGCTGGGGGCTTCGACGGATCGCCCGATATCGGTCGATTTGGAAGGGGCTGGGGTGCCGGGGTGGCTGCGTGAGAAGGCGCTGCAGCATGACAACGAGGGCTCGCTGATACGAAGCCTGTCCATTAAGCAGCGGCAGGAGTATTATGCCCTCGTCGGCAGAAGCCAACAGCCTCTTTTCGATGAGAACTACGATGACACCGTCTGCCTTGATGACCGCCACCGTGAGGCCATGATAGCATACGTTCACGATAACCCACGCCGCGCACTGTTGCGTAAGATGTTGCCCGATGTGATGCGGCGCTGTCTGCATGTGCGCATCGGCGAACGCAGCTATGGTGCTTTCGGCAATCTGTTCCTGCTACGCTGGGCACGGAAGATACAGGTGCAATGCCACCGCAAACATCCCATAACACACCAACCTTACGAGGAAACGGACGACTACGCGAGTGTGCGAAAAGGGTGGGAGAGCGCTATTCAAGAAGGGGCTACCGTTATTGTGACTCCGGGCATCTCTGGTGGTGAGCGGCTGATGAAAGATGAATGCTTAGACAAGGGCTTTCCGCTGATACACTTGCAAAAGGAGCCTATCGGTCGGTTTTGGAAACCCGAGCTAAGGCGCTTCAATGCCTGCATCAATGGTGCCCTGCTGATCCTTGCTCCCTGGGACCTTGATATGATGGGCAGCGTCGGTGGTGTCCCGGCGGACAGCAACTACAGCCGCTTTCACAACCTCAATGTACTGGCTGCCGAGATTTGTGCCTTCAATGGCGATGCAAGAATTATGAAACAATGACTCATCAATGATGAACGAGATTATTAACCAAATCAACGATGCTGTATGGGGCTATGTGCTCATCGGCGCATTGGTGGGCTGCGGGCTGTGGTTCACGTGGAAGACGCGTGGCGTGCAGTTCCGCATGATAGGGGAGATGTTCCGTTTGCTCACGGATTCGGCCACCTCGGGCACTGAGGGCCTCACGGATGCGAACGCACACCATAAGCATATCTCCTCGTTCCAGGCTTTTGCCGTCTCTGTGGCCACGCGCGTGGGGACGGGCAACCTGGCAGGTGTGGCATCAGCGATTGCTGTGGGCGGCCCCGGCGCGGTGTTCTGGATGTGGGTGATAGCGCTGATAGGTTCAGCAACAGCTTTCGTGGAATCCACGCTGGCACAGCTCTATAAGCAGCGTCACAAAGACTCGTTCATCGGCGGACCAGCCTACTACATTCAACGTGGCCTGCACCAGAGGTGGATGGCCATCTTGTTCGCCGTGTTGATCACGTGCCAGTTCGGTCTCTCGAACAACTCCGTACAGTCTCACACCATCTGCGGCGCGATGCAAGAAGCCTTCGGGTGGTCGCCGCTGTGGGTGGGAGTCTTCCTGGCGGCCATTGCGCTGTTCATCGTCTTCGGCGGCATTCATCGCATTGCCAATGTGAGCGCTGTGATAGTTCCTGTGATGGCGGTGGGCTACGTCATCCTGGCCCTTGTGATCATTGCCATGAATATTTCGGAAGTTCCGCACGTCATGACAGTCATTGTCACGGATGCCTTCGGCTTGCGGCAGACACTTGGCGGCACGCTGGGAGCGACCATCATGCTAGGCGTGCGAAGAGGCTTATTCAGCAACGAGGCAGGGGAGGGTAGTGCACCCAACGTGGCGGCTACGGCCACCGTGTCTCACCCCGTCAAGCAGGGGTTGATACAGGCGCTGGGTGTGTTTACGGACACGCTACTGGTTTGCACCTGCACAGCGTTCATCATCCTTATCAGCGGCCTCTACGATGTGCCGGAGCTGAACGGTGTGAATCTCACTCAGGCGGCCTTGGAGTCCGAGGTGGGCGCAGCAGGATCCATCTTCTTGGCCGTTGCCATCTTCCTCTTCGCCTTCTCCAGTATCATCGGCAACTATTACTATGGCGAGGCCAATATCCGCTTCATTACGCCCAACAAGACTGTTATGACGGTCTATCGCCTGTTCTCAGGCGGTGTGATGGTCATCTTCGGTGCTCTGGCCAGCTTTGAGCTGGTGTGGAATATTGTGGATTTCTTCATGGCTTTCCTTACTGCCTGCAACCTCATCGCCATCATGATCCTCGGCAAATATGCCTTCCGTCTGCTCGACGACTACCGCCAACAGAAGCGTCGTGGCATTAAGGAACCCACGTTCCACCGCAGCCAGCTGCCGGAGATTGCTAAAGAACTGGAGTGTTGGTAAATTGTACAAGAATGACTTATTCTCTCGCTGAACATATCATTGCATTCTCCACAGAGCGGCACTGCACGAATGCAGCTGCACCGTATGACGGATTCAACATCACACATTATTGTGGGGATGAGGAGGAACATGTGCTGGATTGCAGGAAGCAGTTGGGAGAACTGTTGGGGATTCTGGAGGGTAGGATTGTGGTGCCGAGACAGGTACATAGTGTTCATATCGAGGAGGTAACGGAAGAGAATAGGGTCGATTTGTTTGAGGGAACGGATGCACTCATCACAAAGCTTGAAGGGGTTTGTATAGGTGTTTCGACGGCTGACTGCGTGCCCCTGTTATTCCACGATACGCGCACGGATGCCATCGCAGCGGCTCATGCCGGTTGGCGAGGTACGGTGGCGCATATCGGCGTGCTGACGCTCAAAGCCATGCAGGATGCCTATGGCACAAGACCTGAAGACGTGGCGTGCGTCGTAGGGCCCAGCATAGGCCCTGAAGCTTTTGAGGTGGGAGAGGAGGTCTATGAGGCTTTTGCCGAGGCGGGCTTCCCCATGAACGACATCGCCTTCCGCCATCCTGAGACACGGAAATGGCACATCGATCTGTGGCAGGCCAATGTCTGGCAGCTCCTGCAAGCCGGCGTACAAGAAAAGGCCATTCAAGTAAGTGGCCTCTGCACCTACACAAACAACGCCCGCTTCTTCTCTGCACGTCGTCTGGGCATCCACAGCGGACGAATATTTACAGGAATCATGAAGAAAAAACGCATAAAACAATGAAAAAAGCGATTATCATAGGTGCCAGCTCTGGCATTGGCTTTGAGGTGGCACGACAGCTGCTGGCTGAAGGCTGGCAAATAGGCGTTGCTGCCCGCAGGGAAGAGCGGTTGATGACTTTAAAAGCCGAAGCACCCGACCGCGTCGAGGTGATGACCATAGACATCACAAAAGCAGATGCTGAAGAACGGCTGATGACGCTCATCGAGCGCCTGGGTGGGATGAATCTCTACTTTCATGCTTCGGGTATCGGCAAGCAGAATCGGACTTTAGAGCCTGACATCGAACTACGAACCGTAGAAACCAATGCTCTCGGCTTTACCCGTATGATAGGTGCTGCCTACCGCTATTTTGCCGATTCCCTTTCCTCCCCTACGGGGGGAGGCCAGGAGGGGGCCACCATCGCCGCCATCAGCTCCATCGCCGGCACTAAGGGTCTTGGCCCAGCTCCTTCCTATTCTGCCACTAAAGCCCTGCAGGCCACCTATCTCGAAGCTCTTGAGCAACAAGCTCACCAGCGCGGACTGGACATACACATTACAGATATTCGTCCCGGGTTCGTCGATACAGCCCTCCTCAATGACAATTTCCCTTATCCCATGCTGATGCGTCCTGAAAAAGTTGCCCGTGACATTGTCCGTTCCATTCACAAGCACCGCCATGTTCGTATCATCGATTGGCGCTATCGCATTCTCACAGCCCTTTGGGGACTGATTCCAAGATGGTTGTGGCGTCATATACTCATCACAGCTATGGCGTTGGCTATGCTACCGTGCACCGTGCAGGCACAGCAGCTGGATGCAGAGCCTATTAACGATGAAATCGTGCTCGACACGGTGGAGGCTCTGTCCGAGGATACGACCTTCTTCTATGAGGGTGAGGATACCACAGAGGTTATCGTTTCTGATTCGGATTTCGACGATATGATCGAGGAATGGACCTCCGACAACGGTTTCCTGCCGCATTGGCTGAGAGGCTTGTTCGGCGGAGGATTGGGAATCCTTGGCGTGGTTTTGGTACTCGTCGTCACACTCTTTGTCCTTATCCTACTCCTGCTCATCTTCACGGCTCCCATTTGGGCGCTGCTCCTCATCATCTGGCTGCTGATGCGTAAGAGCGGTAAGAAGGAGCGCATATCCACGCAGGACTCCAAGCCACGCAAAACGCAGGAGCGTCCGCAGCAGCCGACGGACAACTACAATAAGAGCGAGAACTGAAACTTGCTACAACGCGGTCTTGTGCGCGTTGGTGGACATCTGTCTGGCGAAAGCGAAGAGTTCTAAGGGAAGGTGACAGTAGCCATCAGGATTCTTGTCGAGATAGTCCTGATGGTAGTCCTCGGCAGCGTAGAAATTACGAAGCGGTTCCACTTCGACGACGATAGGGTGGGAGAGAAGTGCCTGCTGCTCAGCGAAGACTTTTTGGATGACGGGAAGGTCTGACTCCTCCGTGTAATAAACACCTGTACGATAGCGCGTTCCCTCGTCATGCCCTTGGCGGTTGAGACTTGTGGGGTCAATGGCCTTGAAGAACATATTCAGTAGGAACTCAAGGTCGGTGATATGCTCGTCATAAACCACATGAACGGTCTCGGCATAGCCTGTGGTGTCGGTATATACCTCTTTATAGGTTGGGTTCTCTGTATGTCCGTTGGCGAAACCTACTTCGGTTTCCGCGACGCCCTGTATCTGCTTGAAGAAATGTTCGGTGCCCCAGAAGCAGCCGCCAGCTAAATAAATCTCTTTCATGACTTTAGTGTTACTATGGTTGTGTTGATTCCTCTATTCTGAAGGCGGTAAGACGGGTGTGGCTCCAGGTGGAACGGAACGCAAACCAGCCGTGGAGTAGGGGAGAGGGGTCCTGGTAATCCACCAGCAGCTCATCATCGATGAAATAGCGTGTGCGTCCGTTGGCAGTCATCTCTATGCGGACTGCATACCAGTGGTTTGGGCGCAGGAGATGGGTGCTATCGGTATATTCCTTCAGGATAGCCGGGCGACGGGATGGGTCGGTAATGGCCAACGTGTCACCATCGTAGCGACGAAAGCGGGTGGTCGTATTGTAGTTACCGCCATAGCCAAGATAGTAGCACTGCATTCGGTAAGAATCTACAAAGCGGCCGGAAGCTTCACCCCCATCCCCTCTCCAAGGAGCGAGGGGAGGATTGCTTGGGAGGGAAGCCATCCAAAAGCAGTTGAGATCCGAGAGGCGGTCACAGGGACCACCCTCCATCACGACACAAGCACGGTAGGAGATGGTGCAGGGTGCTGTGAGGGGCTGACTCCACCAAAGGGAGAGACCCTTGGGGGCTGTGATGTCGAGGGTGTCGTTGCGCAACAGCACACGCGTCTCTGCCGATTCCGCTTCAATGCGCCAAGGGGTAGATTGGGCAAAAGCGTGAAAAGTGAACAATGAAAGCGTGAAAAATAGGAGAATCTTCATAATCCTGTTTCAGATGATGCTTCTTCCAGCTGATGCAACAAGCCACGTGTGTATTCCATCACCTCGAAGAGTTCTTCGATAGTGTCTGCCTGTAGCATCTTGATGCGTGTATGGCGGAAATCAGGGATGCCTTTGAACAGAGGCGATGCCGCTAAATGACGGCGGACATGGCGGATGCCGCTGAGTTCTCCAAGACGAGAGATGGAGGTGAGTGTCTGCTCCTTCAGGATGTCAAGCTTCCAGTCGATAGACATATTCTCAGAACAGCTGTCGGCTGCTGTTCCGAGAGCCTTTGTGATCTCCCTGAAAATCCAAGGACGTCCGAAGGTGGCGCGGCCTACCATGATGGCATCGACACCGTAGCGCTCAAAGGCCTCCACAGCCTTTTCTGCAGAGGTGATATCTCCATTACCGATGATGGGAATCGTCATGCGGGGATTACGCTTCACCTCACCGATGAGCGTCCAGTCGGCCTGATCGGTGTACATCTGCGAGCGTGTGCGACCGTGAATCGTCAATGCTGAGATGCCACAATCCTGCAGCTGCTCGGCCAACTCCACGATAATCTTATGTTCGTGATCCCAACCGAGGCGTGTCTTCACCGTGACGGGTACCTGTGCCCCTACGGCATCCACGACGGCACGTGTAATGGCCAGCAGTTTGGGCGGGTTCTGCAACATCCCTGCGCCAGCGCCCTTACCCGCAATCTTCTTCACGGGGCATCCGAAGTTCAGGTCCAGCACATCCGGATGCGCCTGTTCCACCACGATGCGGGCAGCTTCGGCCATCGGCTCTGGTTCCTTGCCGTAGATCTGAATGGCTACGGGGCGTTCCTCGTCGCACACTTCCAGCTTCTTGAGGCTCTTATTGACCATCCGCACCAAGGCATCGGCCGCTACAAACTCGGAATACACCATTGCTGCCCCCATGCGTCGGCACAGCAGGCGGAAACCGATGTCGGTGACGTCCTCCATCGGTGCCAAAAACACGGGTCTTTCGCCCAAATCGAGCTTTCCTATCTTCATTGCGGCAGCAAAGGTAATGACTTTTTTCCAAACGATGTGCAAGGTTTGGAAAAAAGTCATTACCTTTGCGCCATGAAAGTACAAAAAGGTATCGAAGTACCGGTAGATGTTAAGCAGGTGCTACTACATGCTTGCTGTGCACCTTGCTCCAGTGCCATCGTGGAATGGATGCTGGCACATGGTGTACGCCCCACCATCTACTACTTCAATCCCAACATTTTCCCACGCGAGGAATATGAGACGCGCAAGGCTGAGAGCAAACGACATGCCGAGAGCCTGGGCATCGAATGGATCGACGAAGATTGGGACCATGAAGGATGGCTCGGTTGTATCAAGGGCTTGGAAGATGAACCTGAGCGCGGCAACCGCTGTGAGGAGTGTTTCACGATGCGCCTGACAGCCACGGCACACAAGGCCGTGGAGCTGGGTATCAACTGGTTTACGACCACATTGGCCTCCTCGCGGTGGAAACGCCTGGATCAGATCGAGCGCGCCGGGCTGGCTGCTGAAGCGGCGGTTCCGGGCTCACACTTCTGGGCACAGAACTGGCGCAAAGGCGGCTTACAGGAGCGTCGCAACCAACTCCTCAAGGAATACGATTTCTATAACCAACTGTATTGTGGCTGTGAGTTCTCCATGAGAACCAAAAAGCAAGAGACGACATGAAACGTGAAGATTTTGAAATCATGGCACCCGTAGGGTCACGGGAGAGTTTCGCTGCCGCACTACAAGCAGGAGCGGACAGCATCTATTTCGGCATCGAGCACCTGAATATGCGTGCCCACTCGGCATCGGCCTTTACCATCAACGACCTGAAGGAGATGGCCGACACCTGCCGCGAACACGGCGTGAAGAGCTATCTGACCGTGAACACCATCATCTATGGCGAGGACCTGCCGCTGATGCGTGAGATCCTGGATGCTGCCAAAGAGGCGCACATCAGCGCCGTCATCGCCAGCGACATCGCCGTGATGACGTATGCCCGACAGATAGGTGTGGAGGTGCATCTTTCCACACAGCTGAATATCTCCAACATCGAGGCGCTAAGCTTCTATGCTCAGTTCGCAGATGTCGTGGTACTAGCGCGTGAACTGAACATCAAACAGGTCAAGGAGATACACGAGGCCATTGTGCGCAATCATATCTGCGGCCCCAGCGGCCAGCTCATCCGCATCGAGATGTTCTGCCACGGGGCATTGTGCATGGCCGTGTCGGGCAAATGCTATCTCAGCCTGCAAAACACCGGACGCTCCGCCAATCGTGGCGAGTGTATGCAGATCTGCCGCCGCAGTTATATCGTCAAGGACAAGGAGACAGACATCGAACTGGAGGTGGATAATAAATATATTATGTCTCCCAAGGACCTGAAGACCATACGTTTCCTTGACCAACTCGTGGATGCCGGCGTGCGCGTCTTCAAGATAGAAGGTCGTGCACGAGGGCCCGAGTACGTGAAGACTGTCGTGGAGTGTTATCGGGAAGCTATCGAAGCTATTTTGAATGCTTCTTTCACAGAAGCACTCAAAGACAGCTTCGATAGCCGCCTGTCCACGGTCTTCAATCGCGGCTTCTGGGATGGCTACTATCAGGGGCAGCGACTGGGAGAGTGGACAGAAGGCTACGGGTCGCAGACCACGGAACGCAAGGTGTATGTGGGACGTGGCACGAAGTACTACTCGCGCCTCGGATTGGGTGAGTTCCACATCGAGGCCGCCGAGCTGCACGTAGGCGACAAGTTCCTCATCACCGGCCCCACCACCGGCGCCCTTTATGGCACCATCGAGGAGATGCACGACGACACGAACGCCGCCGTACCTATCGCCAAACAAGGTTCCAATGTCTCCTTCAAGGTAGATGCCAAGATCCGACACAGCGATAAGCTCTTCCGCATCGATCCGGTGAATCCCACATAAATTCCTTCTTTCAACCCTCAACTAAAAGCATGGACTACCTCCCCCAAGACCCAATGATGATGGTATCGGCCATCAATATGCTGTTGCGCGACGATGAATTTGACACGCTGGAAGACCTGTGCGGTTATTTCGACCGCGACGTGGAAGCACTGAAGGCGACATTGCTGGCAGAAGGCTATGAGTATAGCGAGGAACAGCGCCAGCTGCGACCCGTGGGCTTCAACACAGCAATAGGATAGAATCTACTTATAAACTTTCAACTCATACGCTTATGAAACTACGTTTTCTTTCCTGCCTCTTGGCACTCGTGTTCACACTATCAGCCTTTGCTGAAAGCCAAGTGAAATATGTCTTTTACTTCATCGGCGACGGCATGGGCGTGAATCAGATCAATGTCACAGAGACCTATCTCGCAGCCCTAAAAGGCAAGATCGGTTTTGAACCTATCCTGATGTCGAATCTGCCTGTTGTGGGGTTGGTGAACACTTACTCTGCCACGAACGGCGTCACGGATTCCGCTGCCGGCGGCACAGCGCTCGCCACAGGACATAAGACGAAGAACGGCGCTATCGGCTTGTTGCAAGATTTGGAGACACCCGTCACAAGCATTGCCGCCTGGGCACAGCAGGCCGGTAAGGCCGTTGGCGTTGCCACGACCGTCTCCATCACCCACGCCACACCGGCATCATTCTACGGCCATCAGCCCCGTCGTCAGATGTACTACGAGCTGGGTCAGGATCTCTGCAAGAGCGGTTATGAATTCTTTGCGGGTGCTGACTTCAACAGACCTTTCACCAAGGAGGGCGAACCCAGCCTGCACCAACAGGCTCAGGAGGCTGGTTACACCATTGTTAAGGGTTACAAGGAGTACCAGAAGAAAGGACGCAAGGCTGACAAGCTGATCCTGTTACAGAGCGATGGGCAAAACGAGAAGCTCGGCAACGAGCGGGTGCCCTACGGCCTGGATCAAACAAAAGATGACCTGACGCTGGAGCAGATGGTCCGCGCTGGCATCAACTATCTGACTTCAAAGCAGAAGGATGGCTTCTTCTTCGCCATCGAGGGTGGCCTGATTGACTGGGCTTGCCACCGCAATGATATCGGCAACGTTATCAACGAAGTCCTTGATATGGACAAAGCCGTGAAAGTGGCCTATGAATTCTACCAGCAGCACCCCGATGAGACCATTATCGTCATCAGCGCCGACCATGAAACAGGTGGCTTGGTCATGGGTACAGGTCCTTATGAACTGCACACCGACTTGCTGAAGTACCAGCGTTGCAGCATTGAAGAATTGAAATGGATACTCAACGAACAGTACAAGAAAGCGCCCAAGAAGTTCACGTGGACAGCCGTAGAGAAGCAGCTGCGCGAGCTGATGGGCTTTGGCGGTGGCATCACCCTCGATAAGAAACAAACTGAGCGTCTGCAGAACCGCTGGAATGCCATTGAGAAGGCGATACAGGAAGATGGAAAGGTCAAGGACCGCATCAACGACCTCTGCGAGACCACAAAGCACATCCTCTCAGAGGTGGCTAAGATTAGCTGGGCCAGCGGCGGCCATTCCAACGGCTATGTGCCGATTTATGCCATCGGCCCGGGTACCGAAGTCTTCCAAGGGCGCATCGACAACATTGAGATTGCACCCGCGATGGCTAAGATTGCCGGCTACGAGGCAGAGTAAATCCTACCCTGATCTCAGAAACTCATGGCATCAGCCCCTACAGGTTGATGCCATGAGTTTGTTTTACCTCGCTCATGACAAAGGTACTCTCGATGGAGCTGACATTCTCAATATCTCCGAGTTTGTTGAGGACAAATTCCTGATATTGCTTCATGTTCCGTGCACGTACCTTTAAAAGATAATCATAAGAACCGGATGTGTTGTAACACTCCGTCACCTCTGGTATATGTTGGATGCGTCGCGTGAAAGCATCGGCAATCTCATGATTGATTTGTTTCAACTTCACTTTACAAAAGACCAAGAGGCTTTGGTCCAGTTTCTCTGGATCTAACACGGCTACATACTTCTTGATGTAGCCTTGCCGTTCCAAACGTTTTTGGCGCTCGAAGACGGGCGTAGGGGTGAGATGCACGGCATCGGCCAGCTCTTTGGTGGTCAATTTCGCGTTTTTTTGCAGCGTTTTCAGAATCTGTAGGTCCGTAGAATCCAGTGTTTCAGCCATATAGAACTTTGTTGAAGGTTGAGCGTTTAGCGTTGAATGAAAGGGTCGTAGAATAATATTCTTTTGGAGCGGCTTTTAAGGGCCTTGTTTAGCGTTTCATTCTTTTCATGGCGCAAAAATAGGTGTTTCTTCTGAATTACGCAAGAAATTTGGAGGATATTTCTTTTTCGCCGTACCTTTGCAGCGTCAAAACAACGAAACAACGAAATATCGTCATAACGGAAATAACGATAACTAAACGCTAAACATTAAACGTTAAACGAAATAAATACAACTATGGCACAGAACAACTATCGCTTCGAGACCCTCCAACTCCATGTAGGCCAGGAACAGGCTGACCCCGCTACCGACGCACGCGCCGTGCCTATCTATCAGACCACGTCCTACGTGTTCCGCAATTCCCAGCACGCCGCCGACCGCTTCGGCCTGCGCGATGCAGGCAACATCTACGGTCGTCTGACCAACTCCACGCAAGGCGTCTTTGAGGACCGCGTGGCTGCCCTCGAGGGTGGTGTGGCCGGTCTGGCTGTTGCCAGCGGTGCCGCTGCCATCACCTACGCCCTGCAGAACATCGTGCAGGCTGGTGACCACATCGTGGCTGCCGACAACCTCTACGGCGGCTCCTACAACCTCATCACCCACACCCTGGCCACGCAGGGCATCACCAACACTATCATCAATGTCAACGACCTCGCAGCTCTCGAAGCAGCTATCCAACCCAACACAAAAGTAGTATATGCCGAGACCTTCGGCAACCCCAACTCCGACGTCCTCGACCTGGAAGGCGTCGCCGCCGTGGCCCACAAGCACGGCATCCCCTTCATCGTCGATAACACCTTCGGCACACCCTACCTGATCCGTCCGCTGGAGCACGGCGCTGACATCGTCGTACACTCCGCCACCAAGTTCCTCGGTGGTCATGGCACCTCGCTCGGCGGCGTTATTGTCGATGGCGGCAAGTTCGACTGGAAGGCCAACCCCGACAAGTTCCCCACGCTGGCCAAGCCCGATCCCAGCTACCACGGCATCGTCTTTGCCGACGCTGTTGGTGCTGCTGCCTACGTCACCCGCATCCGTGCGGTGATCCTGCGCGACACCGGTGCCGCCATCTCACCCTTCAACGCCTTCATCCTGCTGCAGGGCGTAGAGACGCTGAGCCTGCGCGTGGAGCGCCACGTTGCTAATGCCCTCAAAGTTGTCGAGTTCCTGAGCAAGCATCCGAAGGTGGCTAAGGTCAACCACCCCGCTTTGGAGAGCCACCACGACCACAAGCTCTACCAGAAGTACTTCCCCGGCGGTGCCGGCTCCATCTTCACCTTCGAGATCAAGGGCGGTCAGGAAGAGGCCTGGAAGTTCATCGATGCCCTTCAAATTTTCTCACTGCTGGCCAACGTCGCCGACGTGAAGAGCCTGGTCATCCATCCCTACACCACCACCCACTCGCAGCTATCGCCCCAGGAGCTGGCCGAACAGCACATCACCCCCTCCACCATCCGCCTCAGCATCGGCACCGAGCACATCGACGATATCCTCGACGATCTCTCGCAGGCGCTGGACAAAATTTAGGCCCCTCCCCCGACCCCTCCCCTGTTAGGGCGGGGAGAAAAAATGACAAAAGTCAACGAAGTTAAAAGTGAAAAATAAAATTTTCTTAGTACCTTTGCAGCGCAAAACACCGTTATAACGTTATATCGTTATATCGAA
>Ga0265301_10000593_pt1 | contig 50715 bp, 47 predicted proteins | sample AusTroGonzalo_MG_2_FD_193488 | JGI IMG/M metagenome (GOLD analysis project Ga0265301, IMG submission 193488) | Bovine rumen microbial communities from tropical cattle in Woodstock, Queensland, Australia - Gonzalo_04 | ecosystem: Host-associated > Mammals > Digestive system > Stomach > Rumen ... | reverse complement strand
ATACCCGTAATATCGGCCATTGGATCTTCTGAACCACTATTGACTGCTGTTTCAACATAAATTTCAGCAGGTTTATTTGTTGTCATAACATCGATTGTATTAACTTTGTTTGCATATATTAAAACGGGTGGTAATACGATTGGTGTTACAACCTCACCTATTTTTGTCAATCTATATGTGTCACCTTGATAATATCCATAGGATACTCTCATGTACACTTCACCTGGTTGAGGTTCTATTGTTACTTCCGTAAATGATCTTAAAAGAATCGATCGAGTAAATACTTTGTTTTCATCATATAATGCGGCATAACACGGTATATCAAATTGATCACATCCATGCATGTTACCAGGATAATACAGATATACATATTCTGAAGAAACTGCGATATAGTCGGATGGAGCCATACTATCTTGAGACCAGTTTAGTATCCCACCATCAACATTTATCCATCGACCCCATGTGCCAGAAACTACACTGAACGTCATGTTTGTTCTGGTATGGACAAAACGTTGATTCGCATAATCAATATAATCGCCGTTACCGATTGGATCATCTAACATTACCGATGTTGACATATCACTCATGCCTTCAGCAGAAACCTTTATGGGAATGACATATTTACTCGCAGATGAATCCCAGTCTCCGACTGGATCTGTTCCTCCATACAAGACATATTGTTTTAATTTATTGGACTTTGCATATATTTCAACAGGCAATGTTGTTGATGAAGCATCACCAGCCAGAATATATATTCCATCACCGGACTTATACTTATTTCCTTCAGGAAGAGTGAGAACCTTCTCTGTTTCACGGAAATGAACAGTTAATTTGTTTAATGAATCTGGGTGTTCCTGTGCTATGTCGAGAACACCTTCATTATAGATGATACCAGTGTACTTGGACATCGGATCATCTGGATCATCGGGTTCATCAGTTACAGCTTCAATGTATATTTCAGACGGTTTGTTAGTATTAGCAACATCGATTGTATTTATTTTATTTGGATAAAGAACAATCGATGGGAGAACACAAGGTTCTTCATACGGTGTCAACCTGTACAAGAATCCGGGATCTAATATACCCGATGCTGGTTTGCCGACAAAACGAGCATACTTTTCACCAGGTTGTATCTCGATTGTCATTGCGCCAGCACCCTTAGCAGCAAAGTATCTCGTTACATTATAATTTTCATCAAATATACAATGATAAGAATTATCAAAATAGATATATTCATCAGGAAATGCCTTTACCCAATATATCTCACCAGGTGTAACTTCGATATAGTTCGTAACACCAGGGTTGTAATAATAGTTACCGGTAATGTGACCTGTGGAGCTTTGAACAGTTCCACGCGTACCATACGTTGGGTCATCGTATAATGTGATATATTGACGCATATCTTCTTTTGCATGATGTATTATTTGTCGTGAATAATCAACATAATCTCCCGTATACAATCTTGCATTATATAGAATCTGTGTTGTTAGAGTTGTCTCACCCTCGGCTTCAACAGTGATGCTTAATACGTAATTCGTACCATCCCATTCACCAACACCAGCAGCGGAACCATATATGACGTATTGCGACGTACGTGAAGATTTAGCAAATATCTCAAGTGGGAATGTGTCTGATATAACTTCATCTGATAGAATATAAATACCGTCACCGGCTTTATATTTGTCTCCATCCTGTTTTACTTTGGCCCATGTGCCATCGCCACGAAGATAATATGATTGTTCACCGGCCATAGGAGCTGGTACAAGTCCGTTTGTACCGTCTTCAGAAGCAGTGGCTCCTCTGAAATCGTAAACAATTTCACCAGCCGCTTTCCATGTACCGTCAGCACACAAGAACTTTCCCGCGTCCAAAATTGTTGGTCCGGGTACAAGACCTTCTCTACCGCCATACATTCCGTCAGTACCAATGAAGACTTCATTGTTATGAAGAGAATCAAGTTTGGTTTTATCTTCAACAGTAAATGCTGCCGTTACTTGATCGAGAATGTTTTTGTTCGAATGGGTGTGAGCCGTACTTTCAAGATCAGTCAATCTATTTCTAACACCAGTATCGTCATAATTATGGAGAGATTCAAATTTAGTTCTATCTGATTCACTCCACAACGAATCATCTGTAATGGTATCGAGTACAGGTTTGTTAGGATGAGTATGACCTGTTTCCGCGATGAGTTCACGGATTTCTGTGTCATCATAGTTTTCCAAACCCGCAAGCTTTTCTTTTTCCGCAGTTGAGTATGGCTCTTCTATTCTGTCGAGAATGTTCTTATTTTCATGAGTATGCATCTTAGGATACATCTCTTCAACCTTTTCACGAACAGGATCGAATAACTCATGGAATTCATCTTTCTTCAAATACTGAGAAAGATCTATATCTTGCAATTCATATCCAACATAGATCCATCGAGAACCATTCCAAAGATATACGTCTGGGTCTGTCTTGATGGATGGAGATGAGCTTTTTACGAAACGAACATCACCGAGTTTATTCCCACTTGTGGGCAGATCGTTCTTTGTGTCATATTCATCCGTGGAACGTATTGCCATCAAGTTGATATTCGTAACGATATTATCAACTTCTTCTTTGGTGTAATAATTCTCCAGATCGCTCATATCATTTACATATGGCAGCTGTGAGTAAAACTTATTACCTTCACCAATCTTGATCTTGGTTTTGCCTTCCGGAGTTAATTCCACACAGAGACAACCTCTGGGGACAACCCAGAATTCTATAGCACGTTCATCCCACTGTGCGGATGTTTTGACAACGTGATGTGAATCGTCGTTATAAGGCATAATATTCTCTCCTTTCTTTCAAGATTTACAGTGCGGTTCCATAACTATTATTTGTACATAGTATATGTATATTATTAACTTGATACCAATCCAACGAAATCTTTATGGTATCAGAAAGGATGTATTAACATGGCAAATGTAAACATTAAAGGACTAAACAAAGCGGAGGTATTACTCGCTTTATGGAAAGGCTCGCATGCTCAGGGAATGTCATTCTTAGGAATGATGAACGGTGGACTCACACCTGAAAAGGCGGAGGAGATGGTTAATGAATTAAAAGAAAACAACCACCCGCTTTACTTCGACTACGTTCAGGGTCACGTAATCAAATGCGACATATCAGGAGATGAGTTTGATCCTCGTCTGTACGATCGCGACTGTGGTGAGGGTCGTGGAGAGGAAGTCATCAAATCTCTCAGGGAAGGAACGCCTATCGAAGACGAGATGACTGAGGATAACGACTTCATGCGTTGCTTCATCGATCTCATGGAAGCAGATTATGACGCTAAACATGGGGGAGTAACAAAATGAAAGTACGGATCCCAGGCACAAATGATTGTACCAAGTGCAGAGAGAATTTGCTGAATGAATATCAATACGAGGTCTTCGCAAATTGTGTCGATAGTGCAGCCTGTTCCATTCTTTGTATGTCCATTTGGGCATTAGAGATTGAAGGTAAGTCCGAAGAAGAGATAAAAGAATTCATCAAAGATTTCATATTTGCTTCGACAACAAATAAAGTTTTCAATAAAGATGTCCGTGTTGAGGATGCTATGAAGACTTATTCGAAGAAGTATGGAATCGACTTCGATAAGGTAGATCTCAATTTCGAGTCCAAGGCTCATTTTATGGCCAGATGCAGAAGGGAGAATAAAGACAATGCGGAAGACTAATGACTCGTATGACATTGTCCTTAGATTGGGAAAGAAGACTTTCCTGATATTCAAGGACGTATTCGTTTTATATGATCCAAACTCATCATGGTGGGTTGATGATCGAATCAAACGTATTAATGAAAAGATATACGCTGGAGATCTTATTCAGAATCATGATGGAATGGTTTTGAAACACAAATGCGAAGATCTTGAGAGAATCATCACAGACTATTTTGGCGTCGATCCTGACATCGTTGCATATGCCTCGGTCAATCCAAAACTCGACCAGAACTACAATAACGAAGGTCGTGAAATATCAACATATAAAATGCGCGAACGTTACGAACGCACACGTGAAGCTTGGAAGGCTGACAGTGGAAATCTGGTCGATACAAAGGTGATTTATCAGGGTGATGGTATTCCAATTTCAATTCCAGATGTTTCTGAAGTTGAGATATATAATGAGGATTACGGAATCTTTGGAATTCACAATTATGAGAACTGGGTTCCGGATCCTACCCGGTATAACATTGGTGAAATATATCATATACACGGTGAATTCATTGCCGATTCCCAATATGACAAGTATACCAAGATGACCGAGGTGAAGGTGTTTACACCAACAACACCTATGGATCCGACTCTCCCGGAAAAGATCCTCGTAACAAAGAAAGGCTTTGTAGATGATAAGACTTTCAATTGTATAGGATCCGAGCCAGTCGAACTTGACATATTCTTCAGATTCGATCAACTCGATACGGATTCATGGTACATGACCGTGCTTCTTATAACAGCGCCAATGGATTCGTATCTCCATAAGAAAGAACATCATCATATTCCCGGTGACCTATCTGGTGCTTATAAGTCTCATGCAAAGATCAGCCTTTCAGACGCGATTCCGAAAAGATGGACTGTTGAGAATGTTCGAATACAAAAGAAAAAAGAATATGTAATAGGCGAGGCTGCTACATTCAAACCAAATCCCGAACCAGAAGAGGAACTCAAGTTCCACAATGTTCTTACAGATGAAGAGGTCAAAGAAATAAATACTTTGATTGATAAAATCATCGGCAATCATTCTGAAAGCATGGACGAAGTTGTATTATCGATCGAAGACACTCTGGATAAATTATTAGACGGGAGATACAAATAATGAAGATTAAATATAGACCGCATAGAGGGTCGTTAACAGAGTCAATGGACCTCCAGAGAGAATTCGATTCTGTAGAAAGTATGTTTGAATTCATTGTAAAAGACAGCCGTTTCCACGGAAAAGAATTATATACAAAAGAGGATCTTATAATCGGCGAAAATCTTGGTAGAGATTATCGTATTGATTGGAAAGAAACCCGTTACGTAATGACCAAAAAATGTGGTGAAAAGGAATACGACACACCACAGTGCATTGGCATGTGTTCTTTCGAGGAAGGTGAATACAATGGCTGATATTTATGCTGACTTAGCATTCCTGAAAAGCATTCTCTCATTCACAAGAGATCCGAGTATCTCAATGGAAGACAAATATTATGACATAATACTTGTCATCTACAACCAGCTCGATAAAAAGATTTATCACAACCCAAGAGCGAAAGCTATAGGAGAAAGAATAAATCCTAACCTGGTTTATTCAATAGCCAGTGGTTTCAAAGATTGCGTAGACAAATATGGACGAGATGAAGCTGTGAATATTCTTGATAAGAAAGTAACAAAAGCTGTCAAAGACGTAACGAAACAATCTGATGAAGAGTTGGATAAAGAGCTGAGAAATGCAAAGATAATCTCAGACCTCCTTGTGAATGGAATCCACATAGAGAAGTGAGATTATCTTTCAGAGGGATAAAATAAAGAGACAGTGGCGGGGCATTACGCCCCGCTGTCGTCTTTTTTCTTCCCACCTTGACCCTGCCAAATATAAAGAGAGTGCTGTCTCGAGCTTGCCTTTAATTCGGCGCAAGTCAACCGATCTTTCGTGGCGGTTATTTATCCAGCACATGTTTTCCCGCCGATCCACTTGTTCTCCCATATTTATTTATGTTGTTGAATCGAAAGTAGTATTTGCACTATCTTTTCCAAATCGTGCTTAGGTTGTATATTACCGATTGTTGCGATAATAAAATCCTCGTCTGAGTTTCTTTCATCTTCGTCCATTGTTAGCCTCCTTTAATATTAAACAGCTCCGGTTGGTATAAACATCAAACGTGCACAGATATCGTTTCCGGTTTTTGAAGCAGTATTATTGCAGCACCAGAAGAATGCACCGGAATACTGGTCACGTTGCCAACGACCACCGAACTGAGCAATACATTGACCCGCACTTGTATACAGATAATCTCCAATAGGTCCAGATGGATCAGGGGTTGATGATGATTCAGAAGGTAACAGTACCCAATCGTTATTAGAATCATAACCAAGTGCAGTAACATATCCTTCTGTTGGAAGGGCAAATGCAACTTGTGTATCTCCAACCGCAGATGCATCTGCAAAGTTAAATCCAGCACAGACATACGGAACTCTATCAACAGTATTCAAGCCGTCGATCCAAATCCAGATGTTACCCCAGAAGTTTTCGATACCTCTCCAGTTAACTGGCGTGGTCTTGTTGCTTGTTGTTCCGGATGTAATATTGCCGGTTGTCTGACCAGCATATGTTGGACCAGATGCACTTACAACACCATTACCAATTGCTTTTTGAGTATTAAATCCATACTCAACAGCAATCAACATCTGTATTGCTGCAGTCTGTTTAATAGCTGCCTGATACCAACCAGCACCACGGTTGGCTGCCATCGTACGGGCGGTTGCTCTTGTAAGAGTATTCAATGGTAGATACGTTGAACCAGCAACAGATGCCAGTTTGTCAGATGCAGTGTTATATGAAGTATCATATGTTCCTTCAGAATTTTGACCAACACCATCAAATGCACCATACAAGAAGTAATCTATCTCATTGCCAGCCACATCATAGAATGCTGGGTGGAGTGTGTATCCTCCAAGTGAAGAATCGGATATCTTCCAAGTACACTTTCTGATGTTACCATTGTCAAGACCACCATTAGTATCTGGAATGACCTTGTAATAGAACTTAGGTATCTTAACCATTACCTGACCATTTGAACCATCTTCAGTATATCCAGCATCACCGTAGTATGCATTGATTGTACCATCGTCTGCTACATTGCATCTGTTAATACCCATATAAACCGAATGGGTATCTGGATCACCGGTAATGGTTGATGTGTTTGTTGTGAAATCCACATACCTCGAAACACTGGTATCTGGTACCAACATAATATCTTGATTGATGTATGAATCAAACGTCACAGTCTCTGTTATTTCAGTTTCATCTATAACACATGACAAATTCCATATGCCCAATGAAACATACTGAACTATTGGTGTTCCAGTATAATTAAGAGTCTTTGTGACAGTTCCATTAGTAACAGTGATTGTTGTATTATCTGATGCAGATATTGTCAATCTTGCAAAAGAGTCTTCTGTGACACTATGGTCTGTAATTGTAACAGAAGTTGTATCTGACACGGCATCATCATATGTTGCCACAACATCGTATGTACCAGCAGCAACACTTTTGAAAAGTGCTTCACCAACATTATCAGCGGTTTCAGTATAAGTATTCGAAGCATTTGTTACAGTTACTGTGGCATTTGGAATTGTAGCAACAATAAATGTATGTCCAACAATATCCGGAACATTTACGACTATACTATTATAAAGAGTCGTATCATATGTATCGTTGACTGTTATTTCAACAGGCATTGATGTTTGTGCAACAAGTGCTCCGTTATTAACAACCTTACCTTCATCACCAGCGACGTATGTATTAGCTACGTTTACATCGAGAGAGTTGATAAGTGTTGTATCAACTGTTCCATTTGTTGTGGTAGAAGATGGACTTTGTGAAACAAGTGCTCCACCGGAAACTACCTTTCCTTCATCCTCAGCTGTATATGTATTATCAACTTCAACTGTCAAAGAACCAATCAACGTAGTATCAACAACACCATTCGCATTCGTTGAAGAAGAAGTCTGGGCTACCAAAGCACCATTTGAAACAACTTTACCCTCATCACCTGCAACGTACGAGTTTGGAACTTCGACGGTTACAGATGAATATCCATCAAGATTATCTGAAGAAGCTTCATAAGTACCATTATTATTAATGGTCTTAGTACCAAGATCACCACCAGTTGGAATAGTTCCAATATCAGCAGCGAAATCTTCAAGACCATCATTGATGCCGACAGTTCCTCCTGCCGCAACAATTGCATTCCCTATTGTAGTCTTAGCAGCCTTGACACGATCCACATTGTCTTTTACTGTGTTAGGCATTTTACAACACCTCCTCTAACTCCGTATTGACATAGCCCAAAGTATCGAAGGCTTCATCTAATGCGTTTTGAACATCTGTTGCAGTAGCACCTGAAGTAGTATTATCGTAAACAATACCAGACGCATTATTGTTATATGTTGGAGTCCAGTCCATTTTAACACCACTCCATGAACCACCACCGGCAATTGCATTCCATGAATATGGAGCTGTTGTCAATGATTTACAAGTCCACCAGAATGCAGGACCATTAACCATTACTTCTGCTTCACCATTACCTGAGAATGGTAATGCGGGTGAATACAGTTGACCAGTAACGATTGTATTGGTGGGGAGATTCTTTGCATAAAGTTCATCAGTAATCTGTTTCAGAGTCTTTCCTGATGTTGTTATGTTCAATGCTGTGAATGTTGTGAAGTTATACTGGGCATCCATCTTGGTCTTGATATCTGCAAGTGCAGTATTCAGAATTGTCAAAGAATTGCCATACTGAACAAGCATTTGATTGCCGCGAAGACCGATTACATCTCCAACATATGATGGGGAACCATTGTTGATTGTTTGTTTCAGTTTATATGTAACTTCACCGGTTGATTTATTAGTAACCTTTTCAACAGTGTAACGGCTCTTATCACCTTCGCCGCCACCGCCTCCTCCACCACCATCTGGAAAGTATTCACGGAAGTTACGACCTGTCAGCAGAGTTTGTGTGCCTGCAATATATGTAAACAGGCTACCTATCTGGAGAAGCTGTCTTGCTGTCTCTTCAGATACTTCGACATTCTCTGCCGGAGACCATTTATTTATGATCGGGATCCATCCCACTGGAGGTGCAGTAGATCTCGAAATCACATCAACATTGATAGTATCAGACATATTATCAGTCCTTTCATTTAAATATGATGATCGGTGGGGAATTAACCCCACCGATCATATGGGTAATTATTAACCTTCCACCTGGGGTTCTTCCTGATTATTATCATGAGGCTCGAGCGCGGTTACTCTTTCATCGAGAGATTCAATTGATGTTGTGTGACCAGATACGGTCGTTTCAAGTTCACCAACAGTTGTGGATATCGCACTCACACCACTCTCGGCAGTTGTGGCTGTTTCGGATGCAGCATTTGCAGTTGTCTCAACAGCTTCAACTCTTTCGAGTATGGATGTAAGATCAGCTGCACTTGTAGCAACAGGAATAAGGTGACCATTAGCAACATCTGAATCGAATATGCCGGAAGCTGTGAAGTCTTCCGTAGCCTGATAGAGATTGCCATAACCCTTCCATGTGATCTGTGCTGACTGGAATTCCTTGCCAGCCTTATAAGTAACAAGAGCACGAGGAATTGCTTCGAGTATAGATACACGAGATGTAAGTGCATCAATACGAGAAATCAACGTACTGATGAGCTGATCCTGTTGATCGTTTCTGGCCTTCTCAGCATTAAGCTCGTTTGTAAGAGCAATGATATTGTTCTTATTGAGTTCAACCTGACCTGCAAGTCTTTCAATCTCAATATCCTGAGAAGCATCCTTAGCGTGAAGAGCAGCAACCTCATCCTCGAGAGCAGATACTTCATTTCTGAGCTGAGTGATTGTTGCTTCAGTAGGTTCATTAAGAGCGAACCAGATTGGTGAAGTGTCACCACATGCTATAGGAAGCGTAGTAAACGCGATGAAGTTGATTCTCAAACGAGTAGTTACGTTAGCAATATACTCGAATGACTGACGAACATCGCATTCACCTATAACAAGAACATCATCTGCAGTCTCCTGAGATATCTCAGTATTATGAAGCAGAATCTTTCTGTTGTTATCTGTGAATGTGTAATAAGGATTCAGTGAGGGATCCTGGAGATGTTCCTTGGTATTGATTACCTCAACGATTGCTTCAACACGATTGATCACGAAAGTATATCTTCCCTGATATGTCATAGCAGGAATATTTTCGATAATCAAACCATTTGTTGACTGAACGAATACGTCCTTAATTGATGTGAAGTGGAAATGAGACTGATCAACCTTGCAGTCAGCATGACCCTCATATTCAATACCACCGTCGATATTGAGAACCGTGTAATGAATCCTGAACTTGATTCCGCTCTTTATGATAGGAAGAACACCTGAGAGTTCCTCATATTTACGAGCAGTGTAGTTCTTAAGGAAATCAAATCTAACAGTATTTGTCAGAGTTGAATCTGTAAAGTCAAAACGAGCAGTGAGATTGATGCATGAAGGATCATCACGCTTTGTGACTTTGGTGTATATGTTCTCAGCAAATGTCAGAGCCTGTCCATATGACATATATGTTGAGTCAATGAGATAAGGCATTGCATTGTCGAGAGCAAATGCACTTCCTTGGAATGGGCCTGCGGTAGGATAATCCTTCATAGCAGGCTCAACGGTTCCACAACAGCAGCAAGTGTATGAGTCAACTGCCGGCCTCACATAAGGGTACTGTCCAGGAATAACAAACTCACAGTTTACAGGCACAACCTGTGCTGTGGGTACAACATGTTTTCCACAGTTGCAAACTTCCATAATTCATCGTCCTTTCTTATTTCATTTTGAGGATATATTTGATAATGTAGATAACTATCGGTGTCCACAGATAAACCTCTTCTGACAAAGAATAATCAAACAACTGATCACCTGTATAGAGCGAGAGTTGTTCGAGAGTCTTGAGTTTTCCGTGAATGAAATCATGAATGATAGAAACGTAATCAAAACGCTTCAATTGATAATGACGAACACAATCCTGACGACGTGCACAACACTTACAATCACATTCATTACATGGTCTCATATCAGTTTCGTTCTCAAGAATATTCATCAATTCAAGAGGGAAATAATATTCGCAGTCAGTGGACTTACACCATGGAAGACCCGGAATCATTATATCCACATCCGTGCCATAATTGGCAAAGGATGAATCTGGATATTCCCAGCCTTTCACAGTACGATACTTGAATGTGTCGATATAACGCAAGGGGGCATCTCGTTCAATCCACTTATAAGGAGACCTCTGATACAGATCATCCATATCGGGTCTTCTTATTTTGTTGGGATTGAGAACCACATTCTCTGTAGCATCATCATTAATCATCAAGCCATGTTTGGCCATGAACATATTTGCTGAGAGATCAAACAACGTTCTTCCGTTCAGATGTAACAGATAACAGTTGTGAGTATGATCATAGAAACGAGCAGTATATGTTTCACACATATCATTTACCATCTTGATGATTCTGTTTCTGTACTCATAATCTTCCTTGCCTATTATGGGTACGAGATCGTCACCACCAATGGTTTTCAGATCACAGACAAAGTGCTTTACGGTCTGTTTATAAATCCACTCTATCTCCGAAGGATTGGTTGAGAATAATGAATATGCGCACTTGTAATATCCATCGGCATTCAAACCATCCTGAGTTACCTGTGTGATTCTGAATATATGATTCATGTTGAGATGATTAACTATGAAGAAGTCATTCTCTTTGGGTTGAACAGTTCCAGGAATGATATACAACTCACCATTCAGAGAATAGTTTCTCACATTGGTTTGTGAGGCATTGCTCTCTTCGGGATTTAAAGGAGACATTCCCAATATTGGGAACTTCTCAATCTGGTTATATCTTAATGGAGAATCAGTACCAAGTATTTGGTAATGTGTACCCATACCAAGAGATGTTGTTGTGTTGTCATCATTGATGTTCCAGTATGTAACTATGGTTCTACCAGCATCCGTGTATTTCGTTATACGTGAATGCAAGAATTGATCATACTTATAAACTTGAGAATCAATTAAGGCTTGTTCATCATATATTAATCCACCCATACTTTTTCACCAACTTTCTTTATCATTATTAAGAAATATCTATAGAGACATTATGATTCGGTTTCCTATATTTCTCCTATTGGGATATATATTATATATTGGGAAGCAATGTAAGAATGGTTTAAAAGTAAAAGGAGAAAAGAAACCAATGATTACATTAGTCCCATAAAATAATATGAAAGGATGTGTATAGAGATGAAGTATTTACACATAGTCAAACTCGTAATTGGTGACGTAGACAATGTTGCTTTCTGTGGATTGGCATGGAGTGTGGAAGGTGTTGCGAAGATTCTTTCGTACACTTTACCGGAAGCACCCAACCTTGAACAGTTATCCTGGTCTCCTACTGGATTACTGTGTAGGTGGAAAAATCATGATCATGTTTACATTCACATTGAAAACATGAAACGTCCTACTTTTGAGGGAGACATCGGATGGGTTGTTACGAAACGTAACGAAGGTCGAATGACTGAAAGAATATGGGCAGTCTTTGATACCAAACAAAAAGCGATCGAGTTCATTGAACGACAGGTCGATGAACCCATGTTCACATTCAGGGAGAAATGTAAGATAACTGAGGTTGATGGTTATAAACCTTTCTCCAAGATTATCGGCGATGAGAATCCTGAGTTGAACCGTGTTCATTTCTCTATATACGAAACGGTGATTGAGAAATGAGAATGAGGTATGTAGTTGAAGTACGAAGAGGTGGAGATGTATCCTATCCAAAGACAACGGACACAGTATCCGAAGCGCAGGAGTGGATACACAAGAGGTATCCTTCCGCTATCAAACTTCCTGTGATGCCTTCTGAGTATATGTGCGGGTGGTATGTAGATAAGTACGTGTCACATTTCACGAAGAAGCACTATCTCCCAGATGTATCAACAATACTGATCAAGAAAACATTTTAAATGGAGGAATAAAAATGAAAGTAAAAATGTTAACCCACACCCCAAACCCAGAAGCTGTAATAGCATCTGCTGCACGTCTTTGTTACTCGAATGCATCAATTGATGATCTGATGCTTAAGAGTGAAGATGTAGAAAAGACCAAGGAATATATCGACATGCTGATGTCGCTCGGTCATGAATCTCCGATCGAGCACGTTACATTCACCTTCGGAATCGAAGGTATCAGTAGAGCATGTTCACATCAGCTGGTCCGTCACAGAATAGCCTCATACTCACAGAAGTCACAGCGTTATGTGAATGAGACACAGTTTGAGTATGTCACACCAGAAGCTATTACGTCAGATCCTGTGACAAAGGATGTATATGATGAAACAATGCAGCTTCTCCAGGGCCGTTACGATTTTATTCGTGCAGGTCTCATCCAAAAATATGTTAAGGACGGAATGAATGAGAAGGCTGCTGAAAAGAAGGCGAATGAAGATGCAAGAATGGTTCTTCCTAATGCGTGCTGCACAAGTATCGTTCTGACCATGAACATTCGCTCACTTTTCAACTTCTTCAAGCATCGTTGCTGCAACCGTGCTCAGTGGGAAATCCGTGACGTTGCAGATGAGATGCTTCGTCAGTGCATGGAAGTAGCACCCAACATCTTCAAATACGCTGGTCCCGACTGTGTCACCAAGGGCAAATGTTCTGAGGGTAAGATGAGTTGTGGTAATCCGAAATTTTGGAAATGAAGTATGATAACTTATCTATTGAGGAAATAAAACAAGAGCACGAAAGATGGCGGAAGAGATATAGACGATGGAAAATATTCATCAATATATTTTCAATCTTAGCTACTGTTGGTCTTGTTGTATTCATGATATTCATGACCATATTTATATTATCCTAAAATGTTAAGATAGTTGATGGGGGCGATTGCCCCCATAAATCTTATTATATGCATATACATAATTAATGTGAAAGGAGTGAATCTTATGGATGAAAACAATATGGATTTGCAATTTAAGGGATTGCTTCTCCCGGTTGAACATTTACAGAGTCTGATTGATAAGATGGATTCTGGCGTTGAAGTTGCTATGTCAGATCTCGAAAAGATGGAAGTAAAGAAGTATATGAAAATGCTGTCTTCTCAACTGTTCGATGATGATGACGATGATGACACGGAGCTGTCTCCTGAAGAAGAATCCAGACGAGCTGAGATAATGAAACGTCAACTTGAAGAAGCTAAGCGCAAAGCTCACAAAGAAGATGTTGCAACTATCAGGCTTACAGAAGCTCAACGTGCAGAGCTTGAGGATGAAATGGATGTCGCTTATGTGCGTCCGAATCCATGCACGAATTATAATAAGACGGACGATCAGCTGTATAAGACCGTCGAAGAGAAAGCTTTATCCGACAAACTCAACAGAATCAGAAACTGTTATTATGATGCTGCCGAATGGTGTGCTGTAATGGACATCATAATGGAAGGTGTTGATTATGAGCTGAAGAGTGACAAGTTTGCATATCTTGGTTCGTATGAATCAAGACTCGCTGCATTCAACGCAGGAAAACTTAAGCTTCAGGTTCAGCTTCCGAAATTATATCTCAATAGAATTACACCTGAGAACGATCCGGAGGTTCTTAGAGGAATCTATAATGGTGATATTACGGTAGTTGATAGAAGTCAACTTGATGGTATCCATCATAAGAGCTATAAGAATTCTGAATTGGTTAAGCTCGATATTCCGATCATCGGAAATGCTGAGCATCAGTATTATGTACAGATGCATCGTAAAGGATTTCAGACTCCGTTGTCTGGAGCAATCAAGGCGAAGAGTACAATCTACAACAGATATATCGACAATAATAAGAACAAATATGACAAGCCGTTCGGCATTGTTGATAAGAATGGCGTGCCGATTGCATATGATTGGCTCAAGCTTGGTCCTCAGGAATATTACCGTATGCTTCACGGACTCAAACCAAACATGGATGATATTGTTGATAATGTTCAGAAGGCAAATGGAGGAAAGATCAACAAGGTTCTCGGTGAGCGTTTGAACAAGTTGATGCATACCGACCCACGTGGAATTGTAACAGAAGAAAAGAAACCGAACTGGTTATCCGCATCCGTACAGGTTAAACCAGATGTGGTTAAACTTGAACAGGATCTTCTTAATGCAATCCAAGTAACGAACCCGTGATAAATCTTCGCGGGTTCAAAACGTTTTGTTAATAAGAGACTTATCCGAACTTTTCTCTTATTGAATATGGCGGGGAAATATCCCACACTCATCCCCGCTGTGTCTCCTTAATTGTTCTACTATCATTTGTAATTCTTCCCTATATTTATCGGGGGCATCTGCCCCCATATTTTTTCTTTTGTTCATGAATTTGAAAGCCGGGGGCTTTCGCCCCCAGCCTACAAAACTTACATGATCTTTATTGGTTTAACGTTTGGATGTGTACAGCACAACCACTTACCTTGGAAAGATTTATCCACATATACGAATACACCAGTTCTAATGAATGGGAGTATTTTCAATGTATACGCAGTTTCATCAATCTTTGCAGAAGCACTTCTTGAGATGTAGAATGTGAAGAAACCGTCGCTTATTCCGGTAGCATACAAAACATACATGTCATCCTTACCAGAATACTTCGAATGAAGTATAACTTTCTCGCCATCAATAAGATTAAGATCTCTCATATGTGTAGACGGGAATAATGGATCTGTGCATTGTTCACGTCTCCATACTCTATCATACATTTCAAGAATCTTTTTGTTCGGTGTTTCAATGAATCCAAGGTGATATGACTTTGGATCATAAATATCAACACCATTGATGGATGGAATATTAAACAGCTCTTCGTAATATGTTGGTGTGTCCTGAGCAAATTCAATTGTCTCAAGAATATCCTTTTCAATATTTTTATTGTTAGGATTTGAAATTATGCTTCGTGTATAAGTTTGCATCGGTTGCTGATTATTGGCATTAAACATATAACGGATATTCTCCATATATACGCTTTCACCCGAGTTAACCGCAAGCTTATGAGATGCATATGTCTTACCATTGAGATCAATGTAAACTGGTCCCTTTGTTGAGATCGGAGAGTCATCGAAATCGTCTACGAGTTCAACACACTCGAAGTTTCTCAATGATTTGAGATTAAGCAGTTGAATTGATGTTGGTGAAAGTATAACGACATCGGAAGGATCCTTAATACAACGACCGTTAACCCAGAATTCATAATGATCTCTGGAGAGTGGCGTTGGGAGATATCCTGTCATATCGATAATACCATCCTTTGGAATTTTTTGGATTGCGTATCTGCAGATTGAAAGGAATGTATTCTTGACAACCTGAACATCCGGATTCAGTGTAGTATCAATGACCAAACGCTCTCTATGCTCATTTTTTCTCACTTCTCCAATAGGATATCTCAAACTCTTGTCAGCATTGTAATAGAACAAATATGGGTTTGCTACATTGGCATCGTCTATTACTGCGATATCTGTATCAGCATTCTTCCAGTATTCTGATTTGAATTCAAATTTGATATTTCCTGATATTGGATTCTTTGGAACAAGTACGAATTCCTCGGGAAGAATCCTGTATTCCCAGAAGACATTGATGTTTGCCTGTCTAACCCAGTTTCCATCAACAACATTATTCTCAACAGGTGTGACTGTAACGGTTACAAGACCACCAGAGTGAGGATACATATTATCCTTGAACACGGTACACGTGAAGTTTCCACCAATATACCATGGGAGTGATGAGTTTGTGATCCGGAGTTTTTGTGTACCATTATCATCGATCGTATATGCTTCAAACATTACCGACGAAATATTTCCATCGTATGAAGAGCGTGCATTGTTTGATATGCATATGAGCTTGATTGTCTGATCAGGAACAAAACCATCGATTTCTCTAACAACCGTTGAAGTATATTCCGGAACAAGATATTTGTCCGTTGATGTTACGTTCGGATATGGCATCTTTATATACAGATCAAAGTCGTTTAAAGTGAGCTGGTTTCCATCGTTGTCAGCAGTCATTCCTACGAATCTGATGTTTGGAGTCCTGATCTCTTTACCGGATTCATTTGGAAGTTTGAATAAATATCCCACCTGAGAGAAATCAGGTATTTCAGAATATGAATCAAACTCAAACGTGATATGACCATCAAACTGTTTTCTTATATTGATCTTTGCATAAGGATCATAATCAACGACAGTATTATCCAATGTGAGTAACGGTTTGAAACGCACATCACATGTCTTCGGATTTGTGTCGATTGTGTCGAATACATCCGACTTGTCATATGCAAAGTATATAAGAATCTTTCTCGATGATGGGAATCCATCTTCCGGAGTTATTGTGATCGAATTCATAACACGTTTTGTGTTATAATCTTCGTACTCGCCGATCTTAACAGAAGCCAACAGTTCAAGGTTTACTGTATACAATGAAGGATCAACCCAGTAATGGTGTTCCCAATCATATATGTATACCTGAAGTTCATCTGTGTATGGGATGTTTCTGATATTGGTTATTCTGCCAAAGTCCAGATTAGCACGACCATTATCGATATATGTCTTTGCCGTTTCGTATGTTCTGACGTTGTACCATGTTGTCGGAGTTTCGAGTTGTTTGATGTATGAAAGAATTCGAGCACCTTTCTCAGCAATTCTTTGCAGTTTGGATTCCATGTCTCCGATCGTAATCTTAAACATGTTAAAGTTTTCCTGAGTCTTCAGATATGACGGGAGGGAATACCAACCTTGCCAAGCCATCCCTATGGAATGCTGTTGATTCTGATATTCACCCAATGCGGAAGTATAAGCATCATTGAAAACCTTCAATTCCTCTTCCCAAACGAAATGATCATCTGGTTCTTCTCTGAGTATTGGGTAATTCTCAGGATCTGTGAAAGGCTCGAATGTATGATTAATGAGTTTAACTCTTATATCACTATTGAGATTCAGTGTATCCGTTGATCCCACATAAATCATATTGTGATCTTGAGGGTGTGTATCCATGTAACGATTTGGAATGTCCTGATTGAATATCCAATTCAAACGAGTATACACGTACGGAGCATTTGATGTAACATAAATCGGATCACCCGGCATTGAGAATGCGTCCGGATTATCTTCATCACAAGGATCAAGTGCTCTCGGAAATTCTGGAATCTGATAGTTTCTTAGATCAGAATTCGAGAACTCATCAAGGAAATTACAGATGTTGTCATCAAGAACAGTACATGTCACCGGATTCTCCATGTAACGTTTGATGTCCGCGATATCATCGAGTTTGAACCACGAAGCCTTCAACTGATCAATCTCAGCTTCAACAAATCCTTCTGCTTCAGACATATCAACCGCGGTAACAACCACTGGGAATATTGATTTCTGATCATCTGTGACCAGATACAATGTTTGTCCAACGAAATACTTTCCACCAACGGAAGTCATTTCGGTATTTGTAATCGGAAGATGTAATACCTGTGATGCTTTGAAGTATACCTCGAATGAAGTATGCTGTCCAAACTCATGTGCCGAAAGCTTATTCAACAAATATCCGGGAAGATAGATTCTGTCAACAGAACCCTGAAGCATTGTTTTTCTTTCGAGTATAAGTTCGGATGTATGATCGAGTTGACAATAGCTGTTACCAACCAACAGTTCATAGTTCATTTTAGCGAACTTTCTATTCACGATATGATTACTTGAATTAACCTCAAAATCTTCGTGAACGTTTTGAATGTCAATACAAGTATTCTTCATGTTCGGGAACTGATTAAAAGTAACCATATCATCTGCAGATGAACCGATGCGGAAGAATTTCATTGTGCCTGAAATTGTGTCAATTGTTGAACCGGATTGTGACACGATTCTCATTGATACGTTGAGATCTGTTCCGAGGAAGAATGCGTATTCGCATATCTTAGAAATATCCTTGATAATCCAGACGTCATTTGTATTTTCTACGATTGGTTCAAATATCATCGTTGAGTTAACATCGATAATTTGACCTTTCTTTGGATGGAAACGATCACCTGCTGGAGCGTCGATGATAATAGCATACGGCTTTTGGTTATAGCTTATGGTCTTGTCGTATTCAATGCTGTCGAGAATAAAGTAATCGAATATCCAGTTCTCGATAATATCTTCACAGAAATCAATGATGGGTTTGAAGTGTGAAGTATAGTTGGATGAGAAAAGATTGTCGATATATGTCTTAAGACCACGAACCTTAGCAGCAGTATTTCTTCCCTGTTCTGTAGTATTTGGATCCAGCCAGTTTGTGAATGCTGCTACGTATGGAGCAAATGCATTTGAACCATTGATATCGTTATCATTCTCTGAACGCATACTATCCAGATTCTGAATGAGCTCAAGATCAATACCTTCAACCCATTTCAAGAAATCATATACACTCTGAAGACCATTGATCTTTTTGAAATGAATATATAGATTGCGCACACGTTTGGAAATAGCGTCATCAAATCCAGTATTCTTATACACACTCTCAAGCAGCTGTAAGAAGCCACCAGCAACCTTTTCAATTGTAGCAGTTCTTCCGTTGAAGTTTACCGTTCTAATTGAAGAGATTGTATTCGCCATAGTGTACTTTATTGATTCGAATATGCCATGAGTCGCGGACATAGCAACATCCATTGTTGCTGGATTTATAAATTCTCCAGCATGCCTGTAAGCATATGCACCTATCTCGTGAGCGATATCATCGATCTTGTCACAATCATTCATTATATCTTCATTCGCATTATATGAGTGCTTGTAGTATGTCTGAATATTTGATATAAATTCATAACATGCTATAAGATATCTTGTGAGAAGACGAGCTATGTATATATCATGACGATAAGTAATCGTATTTGCATTGAATGCGGAGATGTCTGTATAACCGAGATATGAGTCTTCGGTATAATCATTTTCGGTTATGAGTAGATACCGCTTTTCGTTCTCATACATATTAAATGTATAGCGATATGGGTTTGGAGTAAACATATTCGACAGATTGTCTGTCAAGAAAGTCATACCATAGAAACCGTATATTCCAGATTGAATCGGTATTGAACTCTTATTAGGATCAATTCTAACTGGAGATATCGAGAGGACGGAATAGTTTACCGGAAGCATGTATGATCTATCGATGATCGCAGATACATCAATGTCAGCATATCTATTTGAATGCATTCTCTTTATGAGCTGACGATAGAAATATGCCTGTAACGAATCCTCGTTTCCATTCATCAGAGAGATTGTATAGAATAAGAAGTTAACAGCAAATGGAGCCTCATCAGAATATTCATTATAATTATCCCAGTTGAGAGATGATGCATTCGATGGCTCATAGTTCATTTCAGTAGGATACTGATCGATGATATCAACACCATCAAGCTTTCTCTTTAATATCTTTGATAATACCTGAACTGCTTTCTCTGGAGTATATTCACTGTATATTGTCTTACACAGTTTCATCAACTTATTCTCAGCATTCCAGTATCTGATATATCCCATGTGTTTTGATACTTCGTCGTAGAACAAATCGAAGTCGAACACCTTGTCGATATCAAACGGTTGAACATATTCTTCTCCAACACCCTCTGTATCGGTATACAAAACAAAGAACTTGAATATCTCGTCACCTTTCAGATTGTCGTTAATGTAGAATGAGTTTCCAACACCTTTGAAATGTTCGATATTGGGGACATCGAATATCCAACAATCATCTGTGCGATCATATATCATCGTAATGAAACACTGTTCTGATACCGGGCGGTTGAATCTCTCAGCATTGTCCATAACGAAATAGTTTGAAGAAGTCTTAATCACTTTCTCAAACGGAGCCAATGCATTTCCTACGAATGGTGATGTGATATATTCAACAAAAGAAATATATTGATTGCCGTACAGTTCGGGGAACAGATTGAAGTCTGTGTACTGAGTATAATTCTGAATAGTTGCTTCATTGATGAAGTTATTCAGATTTGTCATGAACTTTTCAAACTTCTCGAGACGCTCGCTATCAACCAGAGATGTGAGTAACGCACCTTCAACGTATGTTTTGTAACACGGTGTCACAATGTTCTTTACACGATTGAGTTGACTTCTGATAGTGTCAAGTTGTCCCTGAGTAAGTCTTGTATTGTTGGATAAAGTTATACCAGCTTTTCTGATGTCATCATATGCCGTCAGCATATCGTCTTTTATCTTCAAACAACTTACAATCGTTATGAAGGATGTGGTTGCACTTCTGTCAATAACGATCGGCGGAGTGCAGAGCTCAAGATCATTGATATCGGTTGTCGATGAAGAATATACTTGAGTGCGCTTATCAGCTTCGAGAACACGTTCACCTGTTTCAACATATACTTTTCTCGTATCGACGATGTCATAGTAGTTTACTGCAGGATACAGATTAGGTACTTCGTGGAAATACTTGAGAGCATAAACAACAACCGATATTTCGTTTGTTTTAAGATTTTCAAACTGATTGAGTGTGTATTGTTGGAGATTGATTAACGAAACTCCGTTCTTCTGAAGAACACCGAAGTTTGGAACACTTGTGGTTGTTTTAGCATATCTCGAATCGTAGAGATTTACGATACAATGCTCACCCATTGCGTCGGGACAAATGAATTTGATGAATCCCGTATCATTTACAAGGTCTTGATACTTAACCGTAGTTGTGTATACCTTACTTGCGTCAAGCTTATAAATGATGAAGTCGACTTTCTTATAGTCATATGGCCAACTTATTTTGAACTTGAAACCTTTATCATCAAGAGCAACCTTTGCGTCGTTTGATATTCTACCATTTACACAGCACATCAGAGTGAATCCGAGAAGATCTGTATAAGGGGATGTATTGAATTCAGATAACGGAATGTATTTGTCATTTTCTTCAGTATGCATTTTCTGAAGTTGCTGACGAATGAACTCATCTCTATCACCAAAGTGAAGCTGATTAAAAGGAGCGTCGATGATGTAGTATCTTGAAAATCTATCTGCGGACACATGATTTCTGTCCATGCTATTACACTTGAACATTACAGCATGTGTATTCACGAGCATTCTACTCATTGCGTTTGTGAGTGAATGCTTGTATGCATCTACCAAAGAATCATTGATATCTTCGAATGTATAGTTTGATCTTTCCAACAGATCGATGAGTTTGTTGAAACCACGTCTGTTTGATATAAGACCATATGGTTGTTCGGAGAAAATCTCTGACTCTAAATCAACCAGTCTCTTATAGCGGTCGCCGAGATTGACATACTTGGTATCGTTGTAATCTATAAGACCTTTCTTACCTGCATTCTGCAAATAAGCATGTGTTCTATAGAACCAGCTGTTGTAGTTCATTTTCATTCTCATCATTCCTTTCTAAAGAATATTGTAGCAAATTGCTTACCTTGCCGTTTCCGTTTATTTCAAGATTTCATATATATATTATTAATATGAATAGAAAGCGATAATCTTTACATATTGCTGGAAATTCGGAAGTATTAAAAAATCAAATTTGAAAGTCGGGACCAGTCATCCCGCCAGATTTTGTATGCTACCTGCATCGATCTGAGATTCTCGGAGGAATCATTATGAGTAATATTTATAGTTTCTGGAACACAAATTCAATAAAGGGAGCCATGGACTCAGCACTTAAAGCGCTCGATCCCAAATATGATGTTAACGAGTCTGAAGTGTATTTTGACGTTGCTGAAAAAGCATCAGACAATACTACGCCTAAAGGAACATTTGTATACAAAAGATACACAATGTTCGGTTGGTTAAAGGTTACCGCCATATCAATCGGACAGAAGGATCTGACTGTTGGAAACAAGGTCTCAATAGAGTGCTCTTTAGGAGATCGAGTGTTTCTGACAATGGATTCAACAGGTGAGATTGAGAAGTCATTTGACTTCGATCTTGATGGATTCACGCTTCAATTTTGCATCGCTCTGACCGATGCAATTCTCGATTGGAGAAGAGACGGTTGATCCAAACATGATATAGCAAATATAAAGAGTAGGAACGGGGGCAACAGCCCCCGTGTCCGAAATTAAATTTTTTATCCTTCCCATATCTTTTTTATCGTACGTTTCGTTTCAACCATATTACCCGTTTTGTTAATCTAACTTTATTTTAAGAAAGAGGTGAATCTTTATGATAATAGAACTTCCTGAAGAACAATGGAAAACTCTCACTTATCCTGGCATTAGAAAAGATATGTATAAAGTTTCAAATCGCGGTCGCATCAAAAATATTTCTAAAGGTAATATAATATCTGGATACAAACATCAAACAGGATACATATACGTCAATCTAATGACAGATTCAAAACAACCAAAATCATCTGTTTTTAAAATGCATAGATTAGTAGCTTGGGAATTTGTAAATGGATATTCTGAAGAGAAATCATATGTGAATCATATTGATGGGAATAAAGCAAATAATTATAGCTATAATCTTGAATGGTGTACGTTTGCTGAAAATATACGCCATGCATTTATCACAGGCCTTCAGTCTTCGAGAAAGGGTTCCAATAATGCAAATGCCAGACTGACTCCAGAAGATGTACACATTATATGTCGAACAATTGCACATTTCAAAGGTGATTTGAAACAGACGTATGATCAATTGCTAAAAATAGGAATGAATGTGAAATATTCCCACATTACATCAATAAAATACAAACGAATATGGAAAGATATATCGGATATGTATTTCACCTGTGATGAATTACCAAAAGATACTCGTCTCACATCCGACGATATAGAACTCATATCAAAAGAATTAAAATCCGGAAAAGGATATTATCAGGTATATACTAAATTGAAAAACATGATACCGAATCTTTCAAGAAGTAAAGTGTATAGAATATCAGTTAAAATTAAAAGAAATGGAGCGGCTTAAGCCGCTCCATCATCTTTAAGAATTCCAGATTTCGCGTATCCGCCTCTTGCATTCAACTAAAACCTTATTGCCGGAAGCGATTACGACGATTGATGGGATCATACGTTTCAAGATAGATGCCGGTGCAACGAACATTGATATCTCTTCATCTGGACGAGTCTCGGAGTAAGGTTCCATACCCTCGGGAATTACCTCAGAGAGAACCTGTTTCGATGCAGCGTATGCAACACACTTATCACCAACAGATGCTTCATCCTCATGTTCGATGTATATCTCAACGAGAACGTCACATGTTATACCCTTAATGGTTGAACCCTTCAACGGTTCGGTTGGACGATCATAAAGCATACCCATCTTGTATACGTTGTTACCCTTTTCATATTTGTCAAGGGTTCTTCTTTTTTTGATGTTATCTTTGAAATGCTGATCGATTATATTGTAAAGAGACGGAGATAATCTTTCCATACTCTTGCAAGTATATATCTTAACATCCACAACTGTACCGGCTTCTTTCGAACGCATTACACGTTTTGCAGAATCGACAGCTGAGTTAGAACCATCCTTATCTTGGAAAGCTTTAAGGAAGTTATCTACGGCCTTATCACCAGTGTCGCCGAGGCCGAACGTGATCAGTGGATCTCCAACCTCGATTTCATCTCCGATTGAAACTATCTTCTCAACATCGTCGATAGCATTGAGTTTGAACATTTGTTTCATTGTGAGTTTGGTTGCGAGGCGTTTACTCATCTTAGCTGTCATAATACCAGCATCCTCATAGGTTGAATAGATACCAGTAAATGCAACCTTTGCGAGTGGTCCGATATTCTCACGAACAATGCCATCTGAATCCTTAGAGAAGAATCTCTCGTGGTATGCGAGAATGTCATCTTTCTTAAATGAATCTCCCTGGTGGAAGTTTGAAAGAAGTTTGTTGTCAACATAGAAACCGGAGCCAGAGTTGAATGACTGACGATGACCAATATTGATTGAACGCTTCTTTCCGCTCTTATACTGCACAATGAGATAGTCTGGAGTTTCTTCGAGAACCTTACCATCTTCATCTGCCAACACGGAGAATTCATCCGTAAGATATGCAGGAACAACCTCATCAAATCCATTAGATATCAGACAAGGTTGGGCGTCGGCTGTAGATACAATGTGTGATGTCTGAGATGTTGCGATCGCAGTACGAATAGCATCATCTCTTGATACAGTACCGGGAGTTTCCAACTCTGAGCATGATGCAAGTTGGAAATCGTTGTAATCTGCATCTGGGCCGATTGTATCAGTATAACCACGAACAGATGTAAGCTTAGGATCCGCAGTCAGCTGTCGAGATATACCAACGTTACCAGAGTTTGGTGAAGACATTGCAATCTTACCAATCATGGTATCATCATAAGAACGTTTTACGACGTTATATGCACGGTCATCGTTAACACCTGAGAATCCCTTCTTGGTTACTTCTTCACGAGCATGAAGTTCAACCATAGGATTGAGTGCAGACATCGTGGTTACATTTGGAACTGCGAGTAATTCATTCAATACTTCGTTTGGATTGAAGTTGAATGATGCAGATCTTGACTTAGAACCTACCGAGTTATTGTACTTGGAGATGTTGTAAGCCAAACGATAGTGGATGATCGCGGGAATGATTTCTGAAGAACGTATTCTGTACAACGATGCTTGGTTCTCACCTGTGAATGAGTTATCAGCCAACATGTTCGAAGCATATATCAACATACCCGCAATATCATTCGGAATGTTGTAATGGAGACAAACATCCTTTGTGATTGCATCAACGAAGAATTGATAATATGTGATGAAGGTTGTCAGCTGAGAATACTGCTTGAAGAACTGCTGGTTGAAGATATCTACATAAATAGAATTCGAATTCATAATAGGAGTATCGAATTCTGCGAATGTAAATGACTTCGTAGGTATTCTATAGAAGCCGTTGAATATCAACTGGTTTGGTGTTGTCAACGGTATTGCCAGAATCTTGTCCTTGAAAGGTATTGTGAAATACTTAGAATCATTGAATGATTTATCAACGAACAACGCCTTTACTCCACTCTTTCTCAACAGTGATGTTATACCTTCCCAAGCGCCGATAGCAACACCCAATGGCATGGTCTGACCGATAATGATCTGAGTATACATTGAGAGTTTGCCGGGTTTGATTTTGTTGTACTGTTCGATGTACTCACCCGGAAGAGTTCTTAACATGGTATCTGTTAGAGTTCTTCCATCTCTGGTTAAACCTGTTTCGGTATTGATTACAACAGGTACCTTATTGATCATACCACAACAGAATTCATTAGGCTGAACTGTTACGAAAGGATACGCCTTTGCACAAGTTTGTCTGTTGAAATATATCTCACATGAAGCTTCCTTGTTGATGAAGGAGATCCACTGTTTTGCATACTCATCATATTCGATTGTTGATTCGAATCGAGAGTTGGTATTGATTGAACTACCTGGTTTCACATACTTGTTCTTACCAGTAGCATCGTTCATTGCATTGATTGTTTTTGTGAATATGCCGATATCAACCAATGACTTTGTATCATATCTTTCAACAGTAATCTTGTTGTAGTTGGTTGTAATGATTACTTTCTTCTTGGATATCTTAAGTATCGGAATCGGGAAGTCCTGTTTGCCGATATTATACCAGATACCGTTATTGTAGAAACGACCATTCTTAACCTTTGGAACACGAATATTGATTACCGAAGATTTATCCGAAGACTTATTCTTCAGAGTAACTCTCCAGTTGTTCATTAGTGTTGTTGCTGTAGAGATATCGGTTACCTCAACATTTGATACATAGAAGCCGTCAGGCAGTGCTGAGAGATTCATGAATGTTGCGACGATATCACGGTCGAGAAGTTTATCCTCATATTCCTGTGAGATTGAAGCAAATGGTGTAGACTTGATTGCCGCAGGACATGTAGTCGTTATGTTTCTCGGTTTTCTTGCAATAGGAAGTGGAGTATCTGTAACAGTTGACAAAGTATCAAACGTGACATTGTTTAACTTTAATTGACCAACCTGTTTACGTATCTTCAACTCACGTGCTGATGTAACAACTGTATCTGTCTTTGATGTATCCACGGGCTGTACCGATCCAGCCAATTCTTTAGCTGCATTATCGACGATCTGTTTTTCAACAGGATTATCTCCCGTAGGTGTCAGATCATTTGCAATAGTTTCATAGTTGGAAATAACCGATTTATCCGGATTGATTCTGGATATGAGCTTTGCATTAATGCTTAACGTTTTAGCATTGTACAGCTGTTTCGCAGTGTCCTTCTCCACTTCTTCTGGCTGCGCAGCGGCAGGCAATTGACCTTTGTATTTCGATAGTGTTGATTTAAGATCATTTGTGACTGAACGATTCCTTTCGAGCATTCCTGTGATCTCCGGATCTGAAATGTCGATATCTCCACCGATTTGTTCAGATTCGTTAGGAACTTCGTCAATCGCTCCCTTAATTTCTCCGCTAACTCCTTCAACGCTGTCTTCAACTTCGTCATCTGTTCCCATAAAGTCGTCAACACTTTCACCAGCCTCCTCATTAGTTTTAGCTGTTGTAGCATTCGGTTTTCCTATAGCTTTAAGCATATTTCTCAACAGAGTGAGATCACGCTTATCCCATGTTCTGAGGTCGAATTTATAATCAACATCAGGAGCACGGAAAACAAATGTCCAATCCAGTTTCTTGATAGTATCAGGTGGATTGAACATATATGCTGTGAGCAAAGCATTTATCAGATCTGATTTGTAAGTATCCATATTCAGATTCTGATATACTGGGAAACGAGTTACATCGATAAGAAGTATCTTGTTTCTCGACCAGTTGAAATGGAACATGATCTGATTGAATAATGAGAATATCTTAGCCTTAATCTTTTGAACCGGCATCTGACGGAGATAAGGTGTAACCATCTTCATTATCTCCGAGAATGGGATGTAAAGATTGTTATCGATTGTTTTCGGATAAGGATATCTGATAGGTATCAGACGAGGCAATAACTTCTGATCCTCCAGATATGTCAGCTTTTTATTGAACTCATTTTGAGACATGATGAATCTGAAGGGTTTTACCTCAATCTTATCTATAACCTTGAACGGAATAAGGATCTGCTTGTAATCCGTTTTCGGCGGTGGGATCTTTTTTATAAGTTCGATGTCATATTCATACGAATCTGATAAAAGGAAAACGGAGTTGTTTGTTTTACTCATAGGCAGTCTGTATCTCATTCTGTTAGGTATAAAATTTCTACCTGCAGAAAGATCAACTGCTTCCTGTATTACGGGCATCTTTATCTCTCCTTTACAAAAAATTTCAGTGAGGTGATAAACCAATGTCAAGAGAAACTTATTATTGGACATGTCCCTACTGTGGCGCAAATCTGGATCCTGGGGAATCCTGCGACTGTCGTAAGGAACAACCTCCTGAGGATTACAAATTGGTCCAGAAGGGTGGTGAGGAAAATGTTCAAGGGGATGCGTAAGGATTCATTTGTGTGTTTGGATGATGTGTCTGGAAGGGTGGAAGAGTTAAACTATGTGATCTACAATCCCACCAAAGACTCCAAAGAAACACGAATCGCCAAGTTATACGATATTGTGGAAAAGCGATTCGGTATTCAGCTGAGAGAGTCTGATGCTTATCGTTTAACTGATTATGATGAATTCCATCTGAATGAGTTTGTCGAAGATTTAAAGAACGTCATTCGAAAATATAAAAAATGAAGTGGTGGGGGCTTTACGCCCCCGAACCCTTCTTGTTCAGTCTTCTCAGACGTATCGTTATTTCTTCACCGCGAGCAGCTTTGATAATTTCATTAAACATCAACTGCTTCTCATATTCACGTCGCCGATACGTCTTTCCCATAGCTTCCTTTAAGATTCTCAATAACTTTTCATGCTTCATATTTCAACCTCCTCGAAGTCAGCATATATCATGTGATCACACATATTAACTAAGCGTGATACAGTTGTGATAGAGACATTGAAGTCATCACCATTCTGATACTTTGCAACACACTGAGCGATGTTATTAACAATTGTGGGTTTTAAAGTTTCAGTCATCTTGCTGCGTACGAGAGTTGGTGTGATATCGAAGAGCTTTATTATCTCTCCAAGCATTCCTGAGAAGCGAACTTCAGGTCCTGTGAATACCCATTTCTTTATCAGCTCGTCATGTACGGGTTCAAGAACTCTGATGACACAACACATCTTAGGTTGAGTCTTTCGAATATGTGTGAGAATCTCTCCAAGTTTGGATGGTGATAATGTATTGGTCTTAGCATTGAGCAGTTTAACCAATCTATCATCTAATGACTCAGGAAGTATGACCTCATCCGTTACCGCTCTACAGAGTGCCTGCATTAATATGTCGCAATTTGCTTTACGCTCCGTATTGATATTCGGATGAGATATTACCACCTGTCTGAGATTTTCAATGGCTTCGGGTGTCATCATTGCCTTAGCCTGTTCTAATGTGATACTCAATACGATCACTCCTTTCACCGAAATAATGTATATTTCCGTATATACAAAAATTCCTATTATTTTGATTTTTGATATGTATATTGTTTATATGTACAGAAAGAAAATACGGTTCTTTCTGTGCATTAAAATAATTATTTTAATTTAAGGAGGATACCAATTATGAGTATCGGAACAGCAGTTTTAGCAGTAGGGAAATTCCTTAGTGGACCAATCGTTACAGGTGCAGCGAATGTGGCCACATTCGCAAACCTCGGTCTGGGAATAGCAACCAAGGTTGATACTTCTCAGATCAAGTCAACCGTCGGAGGCATCAGAAGCGATCTCAATGCAGTAGACAATAACATTCTTGCACTGACGGAAAATATTGATGATTTCCGTCAGGAAAATCGCTGGAACGTTGCACTTGCCGGTGGCAGGCCTGTCGTTATTACAGGCGGAAGCCAGCCTCAGTACGCACAGCTTCAGGTTCAGCAGCCCCAGCAGGTTCAGCAGCAGGTAGTGGAATCTTCAGCACCCGTGCAGTATATACCAGCACAGCAGTTCCAGCCTCAGGCACAGGCACCTGTTCAGACAGTGACAGTAAATTCTGCACCACAGACACCACCAGCATCAGATGTTGTTACAGAATCCGCACCGAGCATAACAAAGGATGAGTTCAACACAGGACTCACAAATCTGATGAACGGATTAGGAAATATGATGTCCGGATTCGTTCAGGAACTCAAGGCAATGACTGATAAGAATGGTTCCGAAGCAGCTCCCGCTTCTACAGAGAAGAAGGATGGCTGAAAAGCCGGAGACGAGGAGTCGGAGGAAACCCCTCCCGCTCCTGCGGCTCCACAAAACCGCGCTCAGCGCAGAGCTAACAAAAAGAAGAAATGAGGTGGTGGCGGGTTTCCCCGCCGCCTCATTTTTTTTGTTCTTTACATGAATTTTGTGAATGTGTTAAGGAACTTAGGACGAGCCTTAGTCATTACATCCATCTGAGCTATAGCATATTCAACTATTGCAGTATCGTATGCTTCTTCCTGAGAAATAGCTTCACCGGCGATAGCACCTTCGGTGATAATACCACCAATGCGCTTAAGGATGAATGATTCAGTTGTTACATCGTCTTCAGAATCCTTAGTGCCGTTGGGATTTATAGCTGGCTCGGGATTATCTACAACCTTTACCTTGTCATCGATATCGAATACAGGAGCTTCACTACTCTTGGTTATTACCTTAACGACATCGTTGACAACTTGCTGAGATACTTCTTTCTTGAGTTTCTCTCTGAGCTGATCGTAGTTCTCAACACCATCGAGGAGTTCCTTTGCATCACTGATAGCTGCTTCCTGGACCTGTTTGGTTCTACATGCAGCTTCACAAGCACACTTACACTTCTCATCGATTTCCTGAACGATGTTGCCGAAAACATTCATTCCGGGAGAAGCAAGTCTGTCGCGTGCATGGCAGAGATAACCGTAGCATGAACCATCGTAGTTGTCATGTATATGCTTCATGATTGACTTGTCAACCATTTCGTCAACATCATCGATATTCTCATCGAGCATGGCGCATACAATATCCTTGAGAACATAGAGTGAAAGTTTCTCGCGGAATGCACCCTTGTCGAAAGTTATACCAGGACCTTCTGTGGGATTGTAAGAAGCATCCACATCCTTTGTGATATCATCGAGAAGATTTTTGATTTCGTTTCCCATTACTTTTCACCTCTCAATCCATTCTATCGAGAAAGCTGCTCATAGTTGTGGAATAAGATTCCTGAACAGCCTTCTTCTTAGTATCTTTTACTTCAGCCTTGGGAAGATCTTTTTTCTTCTTTTCAACAATCTTTCCAACAACAGCAGCCTGTGAAGTGAATGCCTTCATGAGACGCTTGATAACCTGGATGGAAGATTTGTCAGTTGAAGCCTTGATAGTAACCATGAGATCTGCAAGACACTTGTTAAGCTTCTTGATATTATCGATCTCATTGTTGTTGTATACCTTAGGACACTTAGAAGCCTTGGTGAGAACCCTGTTGAGCTTTTTACCATACTTCTTGAACTCAGATACGAGCTGGCCTATCTCCATTTTGTTGTCGTTAAGAACACCAAGAGTCTTTCTCAACAGAACATCAACTTCATCATTGATGTTCGCATTGGTAAGTATGAAAGCTTCCTGAACTGCAGCATTATCATGATTTGCTAAGAATGTCTTGAGCTGTTCGATAGACATACTCTTGAGTGCCTCAGTACCCTGATTGATGAGATCATTCATTGACATATTATTTATGTCTACTTCATCTGCATTAAGATCGCCATCAAGAGCAGCATCTTCGGTGCCTTCATTGTTGAGTTCATTGAGAGCCTGATCGGGATCCATATTGGAAAGGTCGTCACTCTCGGGAGTTTCACCCTCAGTATTAGAATCATCGTCGAGAGAAGGAATCTCTTCATTTACGTCAGGAAGATCTGTGTCAGCATCCTTACCTTCTATGGGTTCATTGTTTTTTGTTGTTGCATCTTCTGCACCCTGAACAATTGCATCAGACACATCATTCTTGCCAACCTCTACAGTAGCAGGCTCATTGTTTTGCTGCTGACCATCTGCATTTCCATCAGGAGGTGTTGAGCCCTGATTGTCTGCAGGGGGTGCTGCATTCTGATCCTGTGTCTGGTTAGCGTTCTGCTGATCACCACCGTCACCGCCGATGTTTATAGCTTCCTGAACGAATCTGTGATAGTTAGGATTCTCTTTCTGAGATTCCTTTATTGCAGCGTTCTTTGTGATACAGAACTTGGAAAGTTCACGAACCTTTGAATTGTCCAGTCTTTCAACTGTGGCATGTTCAAGAACAGTATTGCTGGTATCGTACTCACATACAGGATTTGCAAAACGATAGAAATCCATACCAGAAAGATTTGCATCGTTCTTAAATCCTACGATTACAGAATGCTTGTCGATAGGATCGATGGGTGCAACGAGTACAGCAGGAACCATAGTGTCCCAGATAGAAGCACTTTCAGAAATATGGTATCTCTCGCTAAGATCCTTCTTTACTTCATCGATGAGATTTGAGCAGAGACCACATGATTCAGCAAGATATATAGACTCAAGCTGGTGACGTGTGAGATTACCCTTCTTATCAACCTGATGCTGAATGGGCATTCTTACGTTGTAATCGCTGCCTCTGTACTCACCAAAGTTGATAGTTGCGAGAGATGGTACGCTATCGCATGTAGCATTGACTCTCTTATATCCGAAGGCGCCTTCCTGAAGAACCTGCTGACGATACTTCATCCAGCTTTTGTCAGCGTACTGATGACGGCGAGCCTCATAAGCTTCGTTATCCTCATCATTTGCCTGGAAGAGATTATCGGATTCAGTGAAGAAGTCATCCTTAGACTTCATAGCAGCATACTCAGTTTTGATAGCTGCATCAGAAAGAACATCGATAGTACCTGTCTTGAGGTTGTAGCCGAGCTCTTCGATTTCGATATCGTCTACAGGATCCGGTTCAAGTTTGCCATCATCATCGAGAAGCAGTTCGATTGATCTGGAAGAACCATCTCCCTCGACAGTAAGATCACTAAGTTCCTGGAACATATGAGCATATTCAGCGACTAACGCAGTATCGTCATCTTTGGCGTTTGCTCTTGTCACGACATCTGCAGTCTGCTCAGCTATTCGCTTTTTAATATTATCAAGCATGTCTTTCGAAACTCCTTTACAAATTATTTTATAAGGTATACATATTATCTATATGATACCTACAAGTGTATATCTTTATAAGATAACACCAAAGGTTTCGAGGAATACCTCAGCAACCATTTCAGGTGTCATCTCAAGAATACCTATGTCTTCAAGCGTCATACCAGGACGAAGTTCAACTCCGTTTACCTGAGGCTTGTGTTCAAGATCGTTGTATTCCATGAGTTCACCTCCAAAGAAAGGAATGATTTAATGGATATCTTTGATAGATATAAGGAAGAAATAATCAACCAATATCTACAGCTTCACCCGAATGTAAATCCCGCCCGAGTAAGGGAGCTTACTGAAGAGCTAATCGACAGTCAGAAGAAGGACATTCCTTGTATCATGCATAATAACATGACGAGGGAAATATTGGAAACGAGTGTGTCTAATGTATTCAATTGGATTGAAGATAGACAACCCATCATCGCGGGTAATGCCACATTCTTCAAACAACATGAAGAATATCTACCTCCGATTATTAGTATGCTGGAAACATTGCAAGCTGATAGAAAGCGTGTTAAGAAAGAGATGTGGAAGTTTGATAAACATTCAATCGACTACATCAACAGAAACACAACCCAGATGTCAATCAAGGTTATCATGAACGCAGATTACGGTGGGTCTGGAACACCTTTGTCTCCATTCTATTCTGTATATATCCCTCCGGCTACGACAAGCACAGCTAAGAATATCACCACAACATTAATTTGTTGTCTGGAGTTTAGCACGGGAAATAACCATCCGTATGCAAAGTGTTCGTCGATAAATGAATTGTTTGATATGATTCATATCGTTCTCAGAGATGGGGAAGATAGAGACATAATCAAAGATCATTTCACACCGGATGTTGTAGCAGATAGATTGCTGTCAAAGCTGAATAATCCAACGTTGGATGATATGAATCTCGTACACAGATTCTGCTGCACTCTCGGCAATGATGACCTGACCAGATTGATGTTAGCTTTCAATATTCATTATGTCGCAGAAAATTATTTGAGAGCAGAGTTCACTCGTATATCTGGTTATCTCAAAAACCACCCCGTTCCGTTTGAGGATCTGATGAAGATGGACCAGGAAGATGCGAAGGCTGAGTTGAAGACCGATGGATTTGGTACAGAAGTTCCTGAAGCTATCGAATCTGATATGAAGTATGTCACAAAGGTTATACTTGACAACTGCATCTACCCGTTCATTCTGAATGATGTTGAGACTCGTGCAGAAGAAATGCAGCGTTTGATAGTATGTGTAACGGATACTGATTCATTGATGGTTCATTTCCCACACTACATCGACGCATTCCAGGCAAGAGTTCCCAACTTCAAAATGAGTTGTCTTATTGCTTCCGCAATCGGCATGAGATTATTTATCGAGAACATCATACCCAAGTTTGTATATTATGTCACACTCGGTTACAATATCAAGGATGAATATTATCGTAAGAAGTTCGTGTTCAAGAATGAGTTCACATTCCTTGCGATGTCACTGTTCAAGAAGAAGATGTATGCTTCATCAATGTTTGTTCAGGAAGGAACTCCTCGAGATATTCATGATATTGCAGTAACTGGTTTGTCGTTCAAGAAGAGAGATTCTGCAGAGTTCCTTGAACCAATCATGCTGGAGTTGTATGATAAGTATATTCTGACATCTGATGAAATAAACATTGAAGGATTGTTGGATGCATATTATGATCTCAGAGAGAAGCTGTTTATCGAAGCACGTTCGAACACAGCATATTATAAAGCACTCTCGATCAAAACTCCAGAGGCTTACACGAAGTCTAAATCTCTTCCGGCTCAGATGAAGGGTGCTAACATATGGAACAATCTGTTCCCTGAAGAAGAAATACTTCCAATGGATAGAGTTCTGTTGGTACCTCTCAACACCGAAGCCATGTTACAATCAGAAGATCTCAGAATCCAGCGTATTCTCCAAATGGCGAGAGTTGATGATGAGAAACTCAAGAAGAGCATTCACATATGTCTTCCTGAATCTTATAAGGAAACACCCGAATGGTTACAGCCTTATGTTGATATGGAAGTATTGGTGGATAAACTCCTTGGACCTTTCAAACAGATTCTTGGATTGTTTGATGTAACAATGGCAGATACTCGTGGAGGATTTTTAGCAGCACGCATGCTTTATATCTGATATGCATGCATATATGATTACATTGAAAGGAGGTGAATTGGTCATGGATTGGGAAGCTATATTCAATTGGCTTGAACAGAAGACAGGTGTCTCATATGACCTTAATGATGATTTATCTGAAATAAAGGGGGATGTTGCTTTTGATCAGCCATTCTTCTGGCAGCTTAAAATATCATTCATTCTTGAAGATATGGATGCTGCAATTGAAGCTGTTGAAGAATATCGTTCAGAACTTACGGAGGATCTCCCACCAAGAGAGAAACTTCAGAAGGGTATTGAGAATGAGTATGTGAGAAAGCTTGCTGAGAATATCAATGCTGTAAAGAAGCAGCTTGGCATGTCTATCACACCTATCAACGATGCTGAGGATGTTCTCACCAACACAGGTGCATTGTTCGAGCTCATCTCAACGATGGAGTCATTCCCCATCGACAGTCTTCAGGCTCGTGAGTGGTTTGACAAATATGATGAGGCGACTGATAACGCACTCACCGAAGTTCTTGAACTTCACAAGAATGATCTTGTTGATATCCATCAGACAGTTGAATCAATCGTTGAATCTTTGAAAGAAGACGAAGATGATGACGACGATGACATGGATATGGACATGGATGAGGATGTATAAAAACATCCAAAATACTAACTATATTATACTATTACATCGAAGGAGGAATCTATAATGATTTCGGCAAATAACAATTTCGGCAATAACGTGGGTAATGCTCAGCAGAATGAAAAGCGTAACTGGAAGATCGCTCGTCTTTTCGGTAAGAAGCCTGATGAACCTTCCAAGGCTGCAGTGCTTGAGATCGGCATGTACAAGTCTCCGTACTCTACATTCGCAACTCTCTCAATCAAGTATGAGATGGGTCGTGATTCTAAGAACAGAGTCCAGTTCGAGACAGGTCTCAACAAGGAAAATCCTTCATGCCTGCTGAATCCTGAGGAGGTTGCAGGTCTCATTCTTCTCTGTGAAATCGTTGAGGAAGACCACTCTGCAATGAAGACCCTCCACTACATGCACGATAGCGGAAAATCAAAGCTCGATATTCTCGGCTCTGATACAACTACTGTTATGACAGTTACAAACGAGATCGGTTCAAAGAAGATTCAGTTCGATGCTACACCGGCTGGATTCACAAACATTCACTGCTGCATGCCTGCTCTCAAGGATGCTCTTGTAAAGATCAGAGACAAGCAGATCAACGCTAAGCTCGACCCGGAAGAGTTTGGCAACAATAATAATGATAACGACGAGGATTCTCCTTTCTAATGGTTGATATCTCCTTCGTTGGAAAAGAAGGTATAATCATCCAGTATGAAGACATCATTTCGATGGTGGGATTCAACGTTATCAGATACCTGCGCTCTAAGAAAGCGAATGAAAAGGCTATGGGGATGTCCGTTGAGGACATCCTCCTTAGCTACATTAACCGGGAAAAGGAATCTCCTGAATTCTGGTTAAAAGAAGAATTTGGGGTAGATTTCAAGGTTGAAGATTACCTGGATTCTTTTGCCGCTTTCCAACCAAACTGGTACTACTCCTACAAGCTTTTTGATGCAGCATACAAAAACGGCGTCAAAAAATTGATGGTTTATTCAGCATATGATATACCGATAATCAAGAAAATACTTAAAACATACGAGCAGCCAATAGAGTTCGTTACCGGAGACATCGTCCCCGTGTTAGAAAAAAATATGAATGTAACTCTTATGACGGCATCGACGCAAACATTGAAACGTTGCTTGGAAACAGAAGTTCCAGCAGCTATTACTATTGTCGACAATTTCTTACATTTGGCACCAGTTGTCATAGATAAGATTGGAGATAAATTAAAGGAGAAGAACAAATATGTCAGCTATACTGGCATAATTTCAGGAGGCTTTATAAACCTCGACAAATGATAAGATGAACAGGAGGATACTATGAGAAGCGAGCCAATAAACAAAACGTTGTTGTATACGTTGGATCCTGAGGAGACGTATACATACAACACACACCACGGCACGGAATATCCCTACAACGGATTCCCACCGGGAATACAGGGTAAGAGATATAAAAAGACGAGGTTCATTGAATGGGAACCTATACCGGAAGACATAATAATCCGCCATCACGGTTCTCAGGTATTCATGAACTTCGCAGCTGTATTTCCCAACAATCAGGATGTGCTTGATCCCAACATCCAGATTTTTCAGCTCAGATCAAAGAAAGTAGATATCCAGAATTATATCTGTGAACAGATTAACTTCTTCTGTGCTCTTTATGACGACGACAACGAGTTGATTACAAACATGCTCATCGCAAAGTATATCACTGACTCTGGTGAGTATAATATAAGGACATTCGATGAATACCACAAGGTACTTTTCAAAACACTGTTCTCTGACAGAATCATCGATAAAATTCGCAAGATGGTCGATGAGAATGATGTCGGTGATGATGTTATCGGCCTCTTCCCTGAAGACTGTCTCAGAGATATCTATATGGTATCATTCATGATAAAGGTGATGAGAATCTACATCGAACATTTCATCATTTCAAGTGGTAATGTTCCAAAGGATCTCTACGAGCTGTTCGCTACAGCTTACACCAATGCCATGGAGTACATCAATCCAAATATGTACAAGCTTCTCTCTAACTACGTATACAAGAACGTAGCTCAGAGCATATCCTCTAACTCAAACATTTATGACATGCAGGCAATCGAAGGATTCACTGCACCAACAATCGCTCAGTCTGTTATGAGAAAGAACCTTCTCTGTGATGGACTGATCAAGCTGACATTCGCATCTTCATGGGATAAGATTAACAAGAGACCTGTAAATTCCTGTGTCGGATTCATCAAGTCTGTAGTTAATCAGGCGCTCATACTGATGAGAAGAAATCAGCTCAGATATTCATTGGTAAATGTTGATGATCCTGCACAGCTCCTTAGTGAGACAATATCATCGGCATCTCCAATCTCAGCAAAGCGTTCATTCGATCCAGGCAAATTCCAGTGTGTAACTATTGACCTCAATATCATCATAGCTAAGATAGCATTTGAGATTGACCTTTCGCCTGTTGATTTCTATCTGGAGAATCTTCCTCAGATGAATGATCTTTCAAAGCTTCTGATAACAACAATTCTCTACAACAAGTTCCATTCATCAATTGACGTTGACGTTCTGAACATGAAACAGAAATACATTCTGCTTCTGTATGTTCGTCACATCATCATGACAATGTATGGGATTTCGGAAGAAGCTTCAACAGGAAACAACCTCATCAATATCCTTATGGGTAAGACTGTATCTGCAACAACAAAGCAGCTGTCGCAGAAGGATATCAATGGGGTTAAGAAATACGTCAAACTCAACGAGCTCAAACAGTATATGCTTTCAGAGAAGAACGTTACAACATATATTGAATGTATTATGAACTGCGTGCTCTCATCATATACAATCGTGAACCACAATGATCCTTCATTGTTGGGTACTTCACTTGTATATGAAACGGGTAATATGGTTCTCAACATTCTTGACATGGTTGTGACACTGTTTGCAAATATGTGCAGGGGGGAACTTTAATATGGCAGACAATAACACACTTTCCGAAGAGCTCATCAGAGCACATTACAAACACAAGTGTGACACCGGCTATGATCCGCTTCTCTGTGTACATCTTGAATACTGGCCCTTGAAAGATATAAAGATGATTGAAGGTCGTCCTGTTCCTGTATTTGATCAGGACGATCTCAAACATTATCGTCATCAGTATTATCACGTTGACCAGGTAATATCTGAAGACAGATATGTTGAACTCATTCAGAAGACAAACTCTTCGCTGAATGATCTTACTGATATCGACAAGGTCGAGGTTCAGAATGTGTGGCTTCCTTCTCAGAATGCTAACAAAGAGGAGGCTGGAATATTCTGGTTGAAGCCGACTGCTAAGTGCAGAACATTGACTGATCTGTACAAACAGTATGAGGCTAAAATCAAGATCATGTTTGGATCGTGGTAATATAGGAGGATGTGTAAATGGGAATCAAACTTAGAAGACTGAATCTGGAACATGAGTTCCTTGTTGATATGATAACCAACAACGGATTTCTCATCGAGAAGGATTCAAGATATATGTCCACAAACATTGATCAAATGATCAATTCATCCAAGTTCATGGATTGTGAATACAGATGTGAGTGTGGTTCATTCATAGGTCAGGATCTCGTTGGACAGAAATGCCCTCGCTGTGGTTCTGAGATATCACTGCATTCACTCAACTTCCAGTATACGGGTTGGATAGACCTTGGCGAACACCATGTCATATCTCCAGTATACTACGCAATCGTTAAACGTGTACTTGGAAACAACATGCTTCGTTTCATCATAGGTGATTACAAAGCAGACTACTCAGTTCCATACAATGAGAATGACACCAACTTTGAGGAGAACAAGAAGAACAAGAAGACTGGTAGAGTTTCTCAGAATGATATCGCATACATCATTAAGAAGATCCCGATAAACAAACACCGTTTCCAGGGACTTGGACTTGATGGTTTCTATGCAAACTTCGAAGATGTTATGTGTAACTGTGCTCCGAAGAATCATCCTGAACTTCAGCTGCTTCTGGATAATAAAGCTTCTGTGTTTACCTCGAAGATACCGATATACTCAACGGCATTCAGACCGGTATCAAAGACATCTGAAACGATGTTCTATCCGAGAATCAACAAGTGGTTCTCTATGATCTGTGCTATCTACTGTAAGCTGGATGATATGGTGCTTGACGTTGAGAAGATTCAGGCACTCAATTATATTCAGAATTACATGGTCCAGGCAACTGATTTTCTGATAGCTAATGAGATCAAGGGTAAAGAAGGATTCGTTCGTTCTGAAATCATCGGAGGAACATTCTCATTCTCAGGAAGAGGTGTTATCACATACGATAATACTCTTGCAGCTGACGAGATCGATATTCCTTTCGCAACGGCTGTTACAGCATATCAGTACAGAATCACACACATACTTTGTGTCCGTTATGGTTTGACTCTTGAACGAGCATTCCAGATGGTAAACACAAATGAAAGAAACCCATATGTTATTCAGATACTTAATGAGATTATCGCCGAAGGACAGTGGGTAATAATGCTGAGAGAGCCAACAAATAATCTGGCTTCAATCGGCTTGTTCCGTATCAGAAGATACAAGTTCGATGACGATACAATTTCTCTGACAACAGAGCCTCTTAAGGGATTCAATGCAGACTTTGATGGTGATGCGTTGAATATGACTTTCCTCCCGAAAGAGCTCGTGCCATCATTCGAACTGTTCCATTACTCATGCTTCACCAACAGAATCACTGGTGAGGTTGATGTATCTCTGCGTGAATGGAATGGTATCTCTCTCGGTATTATGAGTGAATAATAAAAGCGGGGGCATCACGCCCCCGTATACTTTTACATGAAAGGATGTTTTAAATGAATTTACACGAAAGAATGAAACAATATGAAGCTGTATCACAGGCATATCTCATGAGAAGAACACCGGTTATCATCAGACTTGATGGTGTTGCTTTTCACTCATTCACAAAAAACTTCGACAAACCATTGGATGAAGTCCTTAGTATCACTATGAAAGGTGTCACATCATATCTTGTGAATAATATCCAAGGGTGTGTTCTTGGTTATAGTCAGTCTGATGAGATATCTCTTGTTCTTCAGGATTATAAGAAACTTGATACAGATGCATGGTTCGGATATAATATACAAAAACTTGTGTCGGTATCAGCAAAGATGGCAACCGCAGAATTTAACAGATCTTTCAATCAATTCATAGCATTTCTTCCAATCGGTACGACTGATCGTTATCGTAAAGCAATTATGGGGAATGTTGGATTTGATTCGCGATGTTTCAACCTGCCCTTTGAGGAAGTGAATAACTATCTTATTGATCGTCAACAGGATGCTGAAAGAAATTCAATCAATCTGCTGGCTCAGCAGTATTATTCCCAGAAAGAACTCAATGGAATAAAATCCAATGAGTTGCAGAATAAACTGTTTACCGAACAGGGTGTCAATTGGAATGACTTACCTGATTATCAGAAACGTGGATTTCTGACACTTCCTAAGAATGATCCCAATCTCAAAGATTGTTTATTTAAGACACCGATATTCTCAAAGGAACCTGAATTCGTAAATTCGCTCATAAGATTCGATAAGAAAGATGTTTAAATGGTGATAGGGGATTATTTACCATACAGATTTTTGTGGCCATCTGACGAAGAATGGTTACAAGCCGTCCTGAATGCCGAACGCTATGATTTATTAAAGAAACCTAATGAGGAGGAAAATAAAAATGATTAGTAATAAAGATGGTAAAAGAAAGATAATTACTTTGTGCGGTTCATCCCGCTTCAAGGATGTATTTCACAAGGTTGCTTCCGAGTATACCCTCATGGGATATATTGTACTCATGCCGCATTGCTACTTCGAGAACAACGCACGTCCAGATCTTAAGGATGTTCTGGTAGAAGTGCATCGTGATATGATAAGCATGTCCGATGAAGTTCTTGTGATTAATCCCGGTGGATATATGGGTGAATCTACAAAGGAAGAAATCAAGTGGGCTAAAGCGCAGAATAAGGTTGTAAAATATTACGAAGAACCAACCGAAGCATTGGCTGATAAATACAAAGGAGATTTATCTCCATATTTTACATCTACAGATGAAGGCACTGGATTAAAAAGTCTCAAAAGAGGAATGGTGTGATACATGATGAAAAAGCATTTGAAAGTCGGCCTGGGTTTTATCTCGGCATTCATGTCACTTACAATGGTTATCGCGACCGTAATAATGATAGTAAAGAATCTCGTTCTGTTGGTTAACGGAAAGATTGATCTATACGTATTACTGGTATTTGGCATTTGTTTGATATCTGCAGCTGTATTCATTGTGATTACAGAAGCTCTCATTCCCGAAGATATGAAGAGTGATGAAAGAAAACCCAAAGAGTCCAGTTATTCCAATAACGGTTTATTGTCACCACCCGATGAATAATAGGAGGTAAATATGATTATATTTAGAAAAGTATCCAATTCAAAAGAAAAAAAGATAGATCTCTACATTGGAGGCACCAGTATTAAGCATAAGAATACCATTGTTATAGCCGAACCCGTTGCTTTGAATGATGTGAAAGATAGAACATCGCTGTTCCCTTTTAAAATCGAAAAAGTCGAAGAGACCTATAACAAAGACTGTAGAGGTATACTTTCAGATGTGCAGACAATATCAAGAGAAAGTGCACTCGTATACTTGACAATTGATGAGTATAATGATCTCGCATATGATCCATATGTATGGTGGGAAACAAATATAGAGGGAGTAAAGTGATGGCTCATTATAACGGAAATAAAATCGTTTACTCACATATCGATTTCATCGATGAATACGACAACGGATCTGACGAAGACAATATAGGTTGGCAAATCCTCGATCTTACTCGTAAATATATTGCCGAAGGTGAAGAAAAACTTGGTATAACATGTTCGGGATATAACTTCGTGTTTTATCCTTCGAAACATACAGAGTCATTCACACTGGTTGTCAACATCATGGAAGACGACTCATCATTGTTGCTGATAGGTGTTCCGGATCTTGTGAAATCATTCAGGGATCTATACGTAGATGAAATCAAAGAAAAACTCATTAACGACAAAGGAGATTAATAATGGCATACACTCATTCATATATCGTATCAATGTATCGTGATCGCTATCTTTGGGGAACAGCATATGTCAGCGGTGGTAACAGCAGAGTTGCTGCAAAGAAATATATAATGCATATAGAACCAGAATGGGCAAATGAACATCTCACGAAAACAATATCGTATCCAGAATGGTCAGAATATCATATTGATATCCCTGAAGGAGAAACTATCAAAACTCTTACTGGAGAAGCTTTCCATGAAATAAGTCTCGTTGTTCTTAAGATTCATCCTGGTACAGATTTCATGAATCTTCATCTCTACAGGAAGATATAGCCACCTATTATTTCATTCTTTCATAAGTATATTATTAATATGCACACTACCAACAAAATCTTTACGTGTGCAGAAAGGATGTGTTTCCAAATGAGAAACATAGAAACAGAAATGCCCGTAAGCATCAAGCAGATGTTAGAGGAGGATGAAAAGCTTTGCAAACAGATCGGTGATCTCATTCTTCTCAATATGGGAGCTCCGATGAGCGATGAGGAGGTAACCCTCAGGGCTCGTCTCCGCCAGGTTAGAAGCTGCCTCAAGGACTCTCTTGATCCCAACAAGAAGTACCTCGTCAGCACAGGCGCAGATAACGAAGAGGATGATGAAGATGAAAACTCTGAGAGAACTGAAGGAGTATAAGTTTCAGACAGAGGTGATGCTCGAGGTTTGCCTTGAGCCATCATCTCAAGCTCAACTCCGCGAAAGGCTTGATGCTATCAATGCTGAGATCGCGGAAATGGAAAAGGAGGAAGCAAATAATAATGAAGCGTAGATTATTCATATCTCAGCCGTTTACAGGATATGACGTGGCTGAGATCGCAAAGCAGCGAGTGATGCTGCATAAGCTCTTTTCAGCATTCATAGGCGAAAAGCCGGAGAATATCGAACTTATCGAACAGCTCACTCCAGATGATCCATACGATGTCAGGGGAAACTTTCATTCAGATAAGGAGCAGGACCTTTACCGCTTCTGCCGTTCTATTGGACTTCTCGGCAAAGCCACAGACATCATTCTGTATGGTGACTGGGAGAAGAGTAGAGGATGTAAGCTTGAGGTCGAGATCCTGAATAAGTTCGGGATCAACTTCTTCGACCAGAAGGTTCTAATAGCCTTTTGCATGAGAAACAAAATGATCGAAGAGCTTGCAGAGCTCTGGCCAAAAGAAGCTGACTTGCTTCGCAAGACGACGGAGTTAAAGAGCGTCCCAACGACAATGGTGAGTGTTCCGGCAGTTACATCATTAAATGCAAATGATGGTGAGATCGTCGTGTCTCACAAAGGCACACTTCCAAAGGATGGAAAAGTATTCGTTCTGAGATACCCAACAAATGGAACGATACTTGAATTAAACATCAGAGTGACTTGGGATGAATCCAAGTTCCCAATGATGGATTCTCATCCAGAGTTGGTGTATGTGTCTTCGAGAACAGCTTCAGAACTTCTCATGGATATGGATCAGTGGGGAGATATTCTCACCCTTATCATTCCCGATGAGGATGAGCCTTCCGAGGAAGAAATCCAGAAGATCCTCGATGGTGCATATCCGTTGTGTGTAATCAAGGATCGTTATGGTGGCACATACTCGGGTGGGGAATACACCGCTTGGTGCTGTGGCGTTGGATATATCCCAGACGGGGTGTTCGAAGATGACCTCACATGCGGATCAACATGGGGAGGCCTCAAGGCTGCTCGCAAGAAGGGTGAAGCCGCTTACGGCATTGGTGAAACACCGGACGACGCGCTCCGTGATCTGGCAAAATGTATGATCAGAAATTCAAAAATAATAAATGAGGAGGAATAACATACAATATATTACATCAATAAGCGGATGAGGGCTTGCCGTGTAGTCCGCTTTTGATATAGTTGACAATGGGAGGAAAAATTTGATGCCATTCATGACCATGTGGTACCATGTGTATCATTGAGATTGTCCGTCTCTTTGGTGCATGCAGACGCCCATGCAATTGTAGGACAGTGGCTGATAATTGGACTGAATCGTATAATCTGTACCTTGGTTGGAAGGGCTCCGGAGGTTGTCCACGCGTATCGTGGTATGCTTCGAACATAAACACCGAAAGGAGTAGGTTCGATCCCGTAGCAGGTTATACGAACTATTGTTCAACAACTCACCGCGTCAGTGCACATGACAGCTTCAACATAAGAAGTGGTGAGCGGGACCAGATGCCAACAGGTAGGTGAAAGCGCCGGATCTATATTATGATCGGCTGTCGAGTATCCCGGGCATCGGTCCCAAAATAAGAATATGTCACCGTTGGTATATTGGCAGCTTCAGCTGAATTCGCAGCCATGGGAATGACCTCCCGCCTGCGGTGACTTCATTTGCCGAAGTGATGGAACTGGTAGACTTGACGGACTCAAAATCCGTTGTGAGCAATCACGTGTGGGTTCGATCCCCACCTTCGGCACCAATGATATTTGATGGGTGGTCCAAGAGAACGGTTGAGGTAATTGAGTTTATCTCATAGCAACGTTTGAATATTGAATTATTCGACGGATGAGTTCAAGTCTCATACGATCCTTCAGATATCATACCAGTGGTATGACGTTCACAATTATAAGGTTCGGGTTAGTTCGCCCTTGTCAGGCCTTATCCTCCGTAGCGTCATACCGTCCCAAAAGTGGAAACAACAAGCAACCTCATCAGAATGGTTGATGTAAGGCCGGCAGGCTTGGGATGTTCATCTCATCCCTTTAGTTGTTTCCACAGAGATTCGAACATCCGTGAGGACTCGGGGTTGTCTTGAAATGATATATAGCTTCCCTGGATTAATGGTTAATGGTCGTGAATCGGGTATGGGAATTAACTAACCCAGTATGGTGGCGATGAACTTGGGCCGGATGGTGTCCACATCGTTAGTAGCGAGCCATAGTTCGAATCTTATGTTCTTTGGTCGGAGGCGGTGCCCCGTGCACGTACGTTAAACCGTCGACGTTATGAAAGGGAGTTTGGGAAGACTCCACGACGAGGGGGATTCGTCAACCCCTGAAAGGGATCATCAAGGAACAGTATGCTTACCGCTGATGGAGATGTCACCACCCCGGTGACCGTGTATAAACGAAAACTTCCTACGTAGTTTAAGAGGATTCTTCCAACTCAAGTCAAATGAGGAGAGATGGAACGGCCTGATTAAAACACCATCAGCAAGTGTATCCGGATGTAACTCAGTTTGGTAGAGTGCTTGGTTTGGGACCAAGATGCCGCAGGTTCGAGTCCTGTCATCCGGACCAATTCGGTAGGGTATAGCAAAGAGGAAATGCATCGGGCTTTGACCCCGTAATTCGTGGGTTCGATCCCCACTGCCCTAACCAATAATGGCCCGTTGGTCAAGTGGTCAAGACACCTCCCTTTCACGGAGGCGACACCGGTTCAACTCCGGTACGGGTCACCATGGGCTTCCCATTAGCCCAACGAACCATGTCCATATGGTTCACACATCCTTTCTGGGCGGGGGCGGATGTTGGACACCGCCCCGTCTTTAAAATTACAGGAGCAATCCTGTTGATATAGAGTCAAATCTAATAACTGAAGCGAATGATTTAGGGGCCACAATGGCCCCAATCTTTTTTCTTTTTTCACATGTATATTATTAATTTGATATCGGAGTCCAACATTTTTAACGATATCAGAAAGGAAGTAAAACCATGTATGCATTTTTCGACGAATATTGGGACAAGGCGAGTTATTTTATGGCAAAATCAATTCGCAATTTTGCAGAAGAAAACGGATTACCACAAAATTTGCAGTGGGATGACAAATCAGTCGCATATCTCAACATGTTAAGGGATCTCCGCAAGTTCTTCATGCATAGGTCTATTGGGAAAGTAGTCACTATTCAAACTTATGTCAAGATATATACTGAATATATGTGTGCAGTTATGTCGCCATCATTACCAAACACGATCGCTATATTTGTATCCGATTACGGAATATCAATAAAAGATCGAGGTATTGGTTTCGTAAACGAGCTCAATGGGTTTGTTCGTAAAATGAATATAAATCCCACAGCAACAGACTACGCTTTGATACTAACTAATGTGCCATTGGAATGTTATTATAGTATTATCTCAGCAATGGTGAGAGATGATATGGTGATGACAGTTCCACCACCACCTGTTGAAATGGATCAACCTAAACCGAAACGAGTAGAAATTGAATATGTTCCAATTATTCAAAACAATTCAATGTTTATAAAATTATATCATATGTATATTGAATATCTACAGAAGCGGGCTTATGAGTTATGGAAAATACCTGATATCAATACAGTCATGCTAAATAAACTGAGAGATATTGGGTCTGGGTTGCACCATGAATACATCAATACTATTTCAACATGTGATGATGATGCGATGATATTGTCGTTCTTTGATAGAGTTACAATATTACACAAGATTCTTCTCGTATTGAGATGTAAGTTTCGTGGATGGTATTTGGCAACTTTTTATATTAGAAAATCGGATCCAATATATTACGATGCGATTAAAACATTAAGAGAAAAGGCGCCGAGTGAGTATAATTGGCTTGTTGAATATACTAACACATTCACATATGTTGAGTGGGTCGATCAACAACTCTGTGAAATTGTGGTGAAAGAGAAAAATAAAACTGGTCCAGAGTGCAAAAGAAAAAGTTACAGTGAACCATATTATCCTATTTCAAACATGTGGGAGCATTCATATTTTCCAATCCAAACGGGTGATTTATCAGTCGATGAATCGATCCGGCGAGCACTATCATATGCAGATGAATATTCTGATGAGTATTCAAATTACACGTATTAAACCCAGATGGGTTTAAATAAATCTCCAGGAGGTAAAACAATGAAAAATTTAATCAAGAAAGGTCCAAAGTTTCTTCGCTTCAAAAAGAAGAGTTTCGAATGTGGAGACTACACCATCGACGTCAACGGTGTAAAACATGATCTCACACTGACATATTGCGGACCTGAATGTGAGAGAAGCAACTTCGAACCGCTTTATGACACATCGTGTATGCATTTCCATAAGGAGCTCATCCCAGAGGAAGGAAACATTCCGAATCGCAGAATGTTTCCCGGTCAGAGCTTTATGGATGACAAGTATGTTCCGGGTGTAAATCTTTCATTATCTGTTCCTGCTGAACGCTTCCAGACAGGTGAAGTAAAGATATACAAGGATGGAACAAGAATACTCCCCGAGTATGTTCTCACTGAGGATAATGACAATTGGATTATTGATGAGAGTAAGATTCATCTTGGAAGTATATGGAGCCTCACTATTGATGATGATCCCAGATTCCAGAATACAACAATCATGATTCTCCGAATCTATGGTTCATGCATTGAGTTTGGTTACCAGACCAAGGTAATCTATACTCCCGACTACTCACATATTGAGGCTGCCGAAGGACGTATCGATTTCCATCCTAACATCGGTATGGATAATTTCAAGATTGAAGATTATCTTGATAAGATACATCTTACGCTTATCAAAGACAATACCAATGGTGGTTCGGCTATGGACAGACAGAATGAAGACGATATAATCTATCCTCGTTCATATTCCGTCGGAGGTTATCGTGAACAGTATCCACCGATACCATTCCGTGAGCGTCCAAAGCGCAAACCGGAAGACGACGAATACTACGACGAAGACGAAGATTAAACACATGGGGAGCTCCGGCTCCCCACTAACTTTTGAAAGGATGTGCATAAAATGTACGGCTGGTACCAAGATGAACTGAAACAAGTTTTTGAGGATGTGTATATCAGGACATATGTCCTCGATTCAATTATCACAGCGACAGAGGACTTTCTTCAGGAAGAAGAAATCAGAAATACGTTCGAGCCACGAACCGGTTCTAAAACATCATTTGAATTCAAGATCGGGGAAGAAGAGTTCGATTGGAACGTGGTTTCCGAACACAACGTCGTCAGGTTAAGAATATCACAGCATGCTGGTGATCTGGTATGGTGTTATATCATTTACATTGACCCATCAAAACCAAAAGCATTGGTTGTAGAAGACCAACATAAATACAACAATATGAAGGTCACCGAGATTCTTGTGAACGAGGAAGCATTCGGGGTATTAAAAAGATATTCCGGAACAATCGACGATATAGTTGAACAGAAGAAAATCATACAGGAACAGTTCAATGTTAGAACAAACCCTGGAATGCCTTGCGAATCAACATATGTTGTTGATGACTTTCTACACAATTTTGAGATGGAACTCTCATGGATGAGGTCAACAAAGTATGTTGTGGAGAGAATGGATTTCGAAGAGTTTCTTAAACTTGAAGACCAGGATCTCAATTACAATGGTAAGCTTTATCGTTTGGCAGATAAGTCACCTGCAATCATAGCCCGGCTCCAGGATAGAATTGAGAATTTCTGGATGTTTGGTAAACGATACAGAATAGAAAACATCTCTAAGAATGGTCTGTTTTATATAGAGAATATGGACCTTCAAGATGTTTCCGAATGTGGATACGATACAATCGATATCCTCTGCACCGGAAACAATCGATATGATGTTGTAGAATTATTTATAAAATCGGAGGAAAATAAAAATGTTCAATCTAATCAGGAGAGCAACTGACATATGCTCAAAATTTAAAATCGATCCAAACACACTCACGTCTGTATCGGACATATATGACTTCTTCAAATGCGAGCCATTTTTGTATGGTACCGTGTTGAAGTATCATAATGAGAAGAACAATGTGATCTGTATCGTTCTCACTGGTGGTTGGCACAAACAGTATGTATGTAACGGTAAACCCGATGTTGTGAGAATCATTCGTGATTTGCAGTATCATTCATTTAAACAGAAACAGATTGCTGATATAATTGGCATATCACCATCACAAGTATCCACACTTTCAAGGGCAAAGAATATTGCCAATCATGAGGAGGATGATATATGAAATTGTTTAAGATGATAAAACAGACCGCAGACACCCAGATATTTCTGGACATGGGGTTATTCAAATATGGTAAAACATATGCGATAGATCTCGGCATAAATGGTATGAGACCGGAACCAGATGAGCTCCCCCGTTTTACCTTTGAGAAATATTGTGCGACTCCGGTGAATACCGAGGACAATGGTGAGATGCGACTCTGGTTCAAGAGTTGTGTCAGCGGAATCCGTTGTATAATCGACCCAACGGATACTGCAACAACCAGCAGTGTTGAGATATATGAGGTTGAAGAAGAGAAGAATCCTGGCTGTGATACAGTATATATGGAGAAGCTTGACTGGGTTCATGTCAGAGATCTCCCGTTTGACACATGTTTCTTTAAAGTAGGACATCCATATCTGATCAGGACAAGTTCAAGATGTCACGACTATTACATCGGAATACTGGCATCAATAACACCGTCCGAGATGAAATTCATTGTTGTTGAGGATGATCCTTCTGGTGAAATTGCTCCCGGTGAGTATTTCGAAAAAGTAATCGTACACACTGCAGATGATTATTCCAAACATAAGCACGAAGTCTGGTATAAACCATTACTCCCAACAGATCATTGGATAGATACTCCTATGTGTCATCCGATAGTTGCTGTCAGAAAATATATAAAGAAAAGACGTTCCGAAGTATATCAACCTATGCAGGATATGCTTGATGAGATAGATGGAGTTATCGTGTCAGAATTCAATGCAGCATACGGCGGTATCTGTGATGACGCATTATCAATCGAAGGTGATGACCAATGATAGAAGGGGATGTATGAAGCAATGCATATCGTAAAGTGGCCGAAGATAAAACTGAGGAAAAAGTATGTTCTGCTGGAGTTCAGACAGAAGTGCCCGAAGT
>Ga0265301_10000592_pt1 | contig 50938 bp, 49 predicted proteins | sample AusTroGonzalo_MG_2_FD_193488 | JGI IMG/M metagenome (GOLD analysis project Ga0265301, IMG submission 193488) | Bovine rumen microbial communities from tropical cattle in Woodstock, Queensland, Australia - Gonzalo_04 | ecosystem: Host-associated > Mammals > Digestive system > Stomach > Rumen ... | reverse complement strand
AAATCCGAACGTAGCAAATTACGGTTCTCCATATACCATAAATCCCGAAACAGGTGTTACACAATTTTCAAAAGGCATCACAAGCGGCGTGGCTATACCTATCAGTAGTGGCGGCACTGGTGCCACTACCAAGCAAGCTGCTGAATATGCCATCAATGGCAACATTCAGGCATCCACGACTGCGATGGATGACGATAACCGTATCGTATTCTCGCGAATCGATACACAAAGCGCCCAAAACGGCGTATTCATCTATAAGACTGGTTCCACTGTCTGGGATTACATAAAAGGCAAGCTGACATCAGTATCTGGAGTGAACATCTCAGGAAACGCGGCCACGGCCTTTGCGGCTCAGAGCGGTTCTGCCCTTGAAACTGCAATTAACGCAAAACAAAATGCATTGACCATCAATGACAGCAAGCCCATTACAATCGGCACTGCTGCAGCAGCCAATACGGTTACTGGCCAAGCGCACACTCATGACGGTATCACATCCATTGCTAGGGCGTCTGTCACGAATATCGACGTTACGAATAGCGGAACAGAACCGGCAAGGATGACGCTGAGTCAGGTTACGACTGCGACTGTGCAAGGTACCGACCCCGGCGACGGCTACGTCCTCAACTTGCTCTGGGACAATGCTGGCAACTGGGATACCCAGATATACGTGCCTAATTCCAAGAAAGCCGACAAGGACTATGGCCATCTAAAAATGCGATACAAGAACGAGAGTTCTACGTGGGGCGAATGGGAATACTTGCCGGGAGCATTCAAGGGTACGCTGCTGACAAGTAACGATGACCTTGATACTCTGTACCAAGGTCTTCCGGGCGAAGTCTTACAGTATTACTGGAACTATACTAATAAAGCATACAGTACGGTTGGAAAGACTCAATCCGGTATGGACGCTACTACTGGGTTGCCGACCGGAACTGGTACAGCAAACCTTTTTGTATTTCACCAGTCTACTTCTAGGACAGCAAGCGGCTATGTAATGCAGTTGATGTTCTGCGCGGATATCGGAATATACTATCGTCGACAGTTCAACGGAACTTGGAATACTTGGACTAAGATACTGCTTGCAACGGACATTACTACCGACACAACCAACAAGAATGGCAAGATTACCGTTGATGGAACCGATAAAACGGTATATGTGCATCCGGCTGGTTCCGCTGCTTCCAAAACAGGGGTACCGACTGCCAACGCCACTCCGGCATTTGGCGGTACGTTCAAGGTCAACCAAATTACAACGGATGCGACATCACATGTCTCTGCAGTTACCGAACGGACGATCACTATACCGAACACAACCGGTAATGCAAGCACGGCTGGCTTGACGAAGCTCTATACGGCCACCGGTACAAATACCGATGGAACGATGACGCAGAATGCCATCAAGAGCGCATTGGATGCGAAGATGAGTTCGACCGTGTCTGAAGACGCGTCAAATGAACTCCAAGTTGTAGGCGTCCAGAGTTCCGCCACAAGCACGTTGAAGCGCGACAGCGGTGTCACAGTCCAAGGCGGCGCGGTAAAGGCTACGACATACAAGCTTGGCACGAACGCGACAATCACGTACAATTCAACCACTGAAGCCATTGACTTCACGTTCCTATAAGGAGAGTCATGTCATTAAGGTTATGGCTGCCGCTTGACGGCACTGCGGACAACAAGGGGATAACCGGGACGGTTTTATCCGGTTCCCCGGCTTCATGGGGAAACGGACCGATAAGCAAGTGCGCCACTTTTAATAATAACGTATCTAATGTAATATACAATAATACAAATGTGTACAATTTCATTAACGAACCGTTCTCATGGTGCATGTGGCTCAAGAAGGACTATTCATCGAAGACTGCCAATGCTATGTATGCGTTTACTGTTGGTCGTGCAGATACAGGTGGACGCGGATATGGGTGCCGTATATCGACTACAAGTAAAGTTAATTGTTTATTTGGCAATAAGGAATGGGAAATAAGCGGCATTGCGGACAACGAATGGCATCATATAGCCTTTGTCCGTTCTGGAACTAATATCAAGCTGTACCGTGATGGAGAACGGATACTCGATACGACTTTTACCGGAACTTTGCCGACTTATAGCGACGGAAACGGTGTCGGCGTAGGCTGCTTCCATTATAGCGGTGATTTATATCCGCTGATAGGTTCGGTTGCCGACTTCCGCATATACGACCATTCGCTTTCGAAGCTCGAAGTCAAAGAAATATACCGCAACATGGTGTTGCACTTGCCGATGTCTGGTGCTGGCGCCCACGGTGTCGGATCCAACTTGGCTAACATTAACTGGTATTCTCCATCTACGCTTACTCTGGGCCAATACTACGTCATGCTGAGTAATGGTGGAGTAAACATGGAAAGTTCTGACTTTTTCGGACTTACGGCAACCGACACATATACATATTCGGCGTATATTACCGCACCATCCAACAAGTCGGTAGCCGTTCGTGCGCAATACTATACATCTAGCTCGGAGCGAGCCAGCGATATAGGAAATTACATACCGGCCGGAACAAGCGGATGGTCGTCTCTCACGACTACAATGAATGCCACCAAGCGCGGGTATAACAAGATGCAGCTACTTGTCACGAGCGGGAATACTACGGTTACTGAAAACGGCAACGTCATCATATCCAAGGTCAAACTGGAGCGCAGTTCGGCACGTACAGAGTGGGTTCCTCCCGGAACACGACATATATCGGATACTAGTGGGCATTCGCGTACATTGACGACATCGTCTACTCATCCAACATTGCTGAATTATGCATCTGTTTCGCCAATGTTTAACGGTTGTGTCAACTTCGCGTCGGGCAACTACATCCGGGTGGCCGACCCCATCAACGCGAGTGCAAATGCATTCAGCATATCTGTATGGTTTAAAACGACTAATATATCTTCGACACAGTGTGTATGGAATGGAAGAACAACTGTTGGTAGTGCTATTGCCATATTTGTGTATGCTAATAATATCAGATTTGACGATTCGAACCAAACAAGACCAAGCAATGCACTGACCGCAAATACATGGTACCACCTCGTATGCACGTGGAAATTAGGCGGCAACAAAAAAATATACATGAATGGTACGCAGATATCTAGCGTTACTGCCGGTACTTTGTCTGGAAAGGCCAATTCGTATGCGACTATCGGAGTATCGTCTAACGCGGACAGTGCCGGTAACGGTAATCAGTTCGTAGGCCAAATGTCCGACTTCAGAATTTATGGGTCTGAATTGTCAGCCGACGATGTAGCCGACATGTACCGCAAGGGTGCATCCATAGACAATTCCGGCAAGGTGCATTGCGCCTTGGTTGAAGGAAATTCGTCGGTATCGGCCAAGAAAGGAAATTTGCTGACTTGTGGAGAGGTGAACGAGTTCGGAAGGACTCAGCTCCTCTATACTGGAAATACGAATACAGTGCTGCGTAATCCTAAAACCGAGAAAGGCTATACGCCTTCTACGGCGAACAACTCTACCACGAATTTCGATGCGGTACTGCATTTTCCGACAGCCACCAGGAACTACCATCTGGAAATGGACTTCACCTGGACAGATTTTACCGGAATAGATACGTCGACATTCGGATGCCAGTTCCAGGGTCATACAGCCAAAACCGGAGGTACCGCTTCGTATGCCAACCCGATGACTTCTGCGCTCACCGCACAGATGAATCCAAAGACACTTATCACGGGAACTTTAACTGGCGGCACTTACCATTACAGCGTGGATTTCACTATATCGGAAAGTTACTGGAAGGATAAGTACGAATGGGCTAACCTTGGGTTCAGGACTAACTATAGTAACGGAACGGCCACGATTTCGGTAAAAAACTTGATATGCTATTCGACCGGTACAACCGCATCGTTAAGAAAAAATGGTACCGCCGAGGTAAACTTGGTGGTCGAAGTGTAATAAAGTGAAATAATTTAAGGGACGTAAAGGATCAATTATGGCACAACTTACGGATACATTAGTTTCTGGTGACGAAAGGGTCACCGGGATGATATACGGAACACAAGCTGGTAACTATGCCACATGCTCAGAAGCTGGTGCAACGAAAACAGCAACTATTCCTGGGTTCGTGTTGACGACGGGTGTACATGTCAGGATAAAATTCTCCGCTGCCAATACATCCACATCACCTACGCTTAACGTAAGTGGGACGGGTGCAAAAGCAATACGTGTACAAGGCTCAACTCTCCCTTCAGCAGATGTGCTAGGTCAAAATGGCATTTATGAACTTGTGTACGACGGTACTTACTGGATGCTAATAGGCGGTTCAGCGTCGTACGTTAACAGTGATACAAAGGTTAAGGCTACGGCAAAGAGTGATGCTACGGCATATCCTATTCTCGCATCGGCAACAGCTAATCCGAATGGTGCATCAACTGAAGCGGTATATTCTACAAACATCAAGTTAACCCCTAGCACAAATACGATATCGGCGAATATTACAGGAAACGCGGCCACTGCCACTACAATTAAGACGTACAAATATACATGCACGGGCAACAGTAATCTATGTAGAGTGCTTGCGTGGTTAAATCCAATAGCTGAAACGTTGCCTGCTAATACATCATACACAATCCTGTTGCGTCTGTTCTCAAACGAGACTACGTATACAGATGCTGGTGTGATAAAAGTAACGGTAAAAACAGGTTCATCAGATAACACATTAAGTTCTGTTGCCGCAAGATGGATATATAGGTCGGGTTCGATGGATGATACAAAGGTACGAGTATATGGCGCATGGAGCAGTACAGGATGTTCAGCTGGTATTATATTGGACGGCCCTCGCATTCAATATACTGGTTCTTATTCCGTGTTAAACAAGGACGACAAATGGATGATAATTGACTATACTAACCCAAATGACCCGTATGCCGGTGTTTGTACTGCTAGTTCAGCTCCGGCACTATATCCGTTATTTAACTTTGGTGCCACGACTGTGTCACATTTGACACAATATGGGTCAGATGAACCACAAAATGATAGTGTCCTGATTGATGACATACCAGGCTCTGGCTCATCATCAGGCGATACGTCCGGCTATGTGTTGCCAGCTAACGTAATATGCCAATCCGGTTATACAACCCCCAGATATGTAAAGTTATCGCAGTTTATTGATATGAAAACGGTTCGTTTCGACATAAGGGTATGCGATGGAGGCAATATCTATTTAATAAATAATACAGGTAGTCAGGTAACTTTATATCTGCCGAGCAATGGAGGTAATATTACATATACTCTTAATAATAATGGTCAATTTATATTAAATTACGGCAATGGGTCACAAACGCATGCTATAGGGACTTCTGCGTGGATAACTAGGCGTGCCAGCATTTTTTATGTTATGTTTAGTTACTAGAATAGATAAAGGATGTATATATGGGACAACTTGCTGATTCTGTAATTGATGGCGACCTTCACGTTACTGGAATGATTTATGGTAACCATGCCGGCAATTATGCCTTGTGCAGTTCTCCAGCCAATGCTACTACTAAGCAGGTTACAGTACCTGGTCTGATCGTGACTACGGGGATTCACGTCATAATAAAGTTCACAAATACTAACACAGTAGCACCAAGTAGTGTTTTGCTTCAAGTAAATTCATCGACTGCCGCCGCTATAAAAATGAATGGTACAAATATGCCGTCCGCTGGCACTCTAGCAGCCAATGGTATTTATGAATTTGTGTATGATGGTACTAACTGGATTTTATTCGGTAATGCTGGAACATATGTTGATACGGATACTTTAGTGCGAGCATCTGTCGCATCATCAGGCGAATTTCCAATGTTAATGACCTCATCAGGATCTCCTTCATCAGGAACCGCAATGGAAGCTGCTTATGATGCAGACGTAAAAATAATACCTTTGAAAAATGCAATTACTGCTAATATAACTGGGTCAGCTAGTACGGTAGACAGATACAATAGAGTTTCAGTGACTAGCACGACAATAGCTAATCATCGTTATAGGATGCTTGCCAACTGTACTGAAAACTTGAGTGCTAATACGGCGGTGTCAGTTGTATTGTTATTGCATACAAATGAGACTGCTTATTCAGATACAGGTGTAATTAAATTGACCTACAAGTGTGGTACAAGCGCGAACTCGCCAGGTACAATAGAATGCAAGTGGATACACAGATCGGGATTCATTCCAAGGACATCAATTACGGCTTATGTGTCATGCGGGCCTACTAAGACAGTAATTGGCATTGCTTACGAGATGCCTCGTGACCAAACAGATATGAGAGTTCTCATGCTGGATAAGGTTGGCAACTGGTTTATGCATGAATCAAGCACTACAAGCGGTTCGAGCTTTAATAGTCTGGACATTATTAAATCGGTGATAGTTATTGCATCAGAAACATCGAGCAGTACGGTGGATGTAGAAGTAACCGCATCGGATGATTCTGTAGCGGACTGCAAAACCAGTTATGAAGTTGGTGCAACGTCTGTTGCCGATATAAATAGCAATAATAAATTAACAAAAAATATACTTGCTACCAATACAATGGATGATGCAGTCTTATATATTGGATTAAGTCAAATGACTAGGAATACAACATATTGCTTTGACTTGTTTGGGCCGTCGTTAGGAGCAGTATACCTACACAATGACCTTGACACTTATATATTTTTATGGCTTGCCAATCGCTCTTACCCCTATGAGGCGGGCGATACCTTTAAGATAGTATCGCCACAAAGCACAACAATGCATGGTAAAACATCTAGTATGAAAGTATGGGTAACCTTAATGGATTTTTATGGTGTCGGATGGTATTTATACATAACGTACGGATACTAATATGCGCATTGTAGTAATCAACAGAAACCAACAGGCATTTGTACAGCCTATGATAGAGGCGCTTGCACCGTATAGTCCATTATTTGTCTTTGACCGTTGCGAACCGGTTGAAGGATGCAATTATATTCTGAACAATGAAGGCGAGGGATTCCTGGCTGGAAAGATGAGGGACTTGGGTGCGGAAGGCATTGACGACGATATACTGTTCATCGACGGGGACAAGGTACCACAAGGTGACATCGTATCCGATATCGAACGTCTGAAGCACAAGTATGATTGCATCTGTTATGGTATTGATGGCAAATATGAGCATTCGGACTTGCGAAGCTTCATGAAGGAGGAAGACGTTGACGATATAGTCCCTTGGCAGAAGACGGGCTTTCCGTTTGCTTCTGGTTGCTATTCGTGCGGTATGTGGATATCACGGGAAGGCATAAGAAAGCTTCGTGAGCTGAACGGAGGCCGAATTTTTCACCCTGACTTCGACGGCGTATGGGGCGATGAGGACAATTTCGTTGCCGACGAGCTTCACTATAGCGGATTCCGAATAGGTTATTCCACGCATGTACGTCTCGGCGGCGAGTTCGGAAGTTGCGAGGACAGGAATAAAATGGATGGCTTTGCGGCCAATTTCATCAAGCGGGTCAAATTGCGTATGAGAATGTTCAACGCACCGGCATAGATATCGGCAATATGGTTATTCAAATAAAAATGAAACAGCCAGCGATAATATCGCTGGCTTTCTTTTCTGCTGAACAACCAGTTATTCAACAAAAAGCGAATCTATCTCGTCGTCGTAGTCAATCCAATCGTACGGATACGCTTCAATGTATTTACTGGGACGAGAGGCAGGGAATCTGCATCTAGAAAGGTCATCTTTACGTCGATATATTATAAAAGAAGTCCACCGGCGCAAGCCGGTGGACTCTTTTAATCCACGCCATTCAGGACTAGCCAGTCGTCCGGGTAGGTATCTATATATACCCCCAAATCTTCACATATATAGGTGACGTTCCGCATTTCCGGAACTAGGTTGTCAGGTACCTCGACCGTTTCCGGTAGGAGGCGTGGATCATCCGCATTAATAAAGGTCATCGTCATGGTGGCCTCTAGACATATGGAATGGCGGAATTGCCATCCATATGTTAAAATTAGTACAAAAATCTGTCAATGTCTACTATTTTTATAGGTTTTATTGTAAAAATTTATTTACAAACAGCACGCGACAGTCGGGTAGGACGGTAATTCGCATTATAAACTGCAAAAGGACTAATCAGAGTTGACTATGGCATACAGCATTAACGAAGACTTTATCGAGGCTTTCCGCAATGGAGGCTGTTTCATATTCGAAGGGGAGGATGGCCAAGCACCCGGTCCGGAAGAGGCTACCGATGGCCAAGAAGCACAGACTGAGGAAAACGCCGAACCGAATATAGATGAACAGCCAGCCGAAGAGCCGCCACAGCAAGACCCAGTTACCGATGCCGACCCGGAATCTTCAGCCGAATCAGTAAACACCGACCAAAAGGCGGACAACGGCGTGGCTCCTACCGCCCAGAAGCTCGCCAACGATTTCAAGGCCGCCGGAAACCTCCGACTTGTCGCACGCACCGCTCTGCACGACCTCGGTATTACCAATCCGCAGCAGAAGATGAAAGTCGAGAAACTGGTCCCGTACATCACGAAAGCTGTCGAGAATTTCGCTTCCAAGTGTTCCGACAACTACACGGCGGCTGACATTACAAGAGCAATTCTGATCCTTACCAACTCGTGTAGCCAGAAGGCGGTCGACCAAGCCAAGAAGGCGTCAGCAGAACAAGCCAAGGCAGCCGAAAAACAAGAGGCTCCCAAGCCTACCGGAGGCGACGGTGGAGCCGAACAGCAACCGCAAGACCAGCCAGAACAGCCAGCAGCCGATGACGTAAACGCAACCTAATTCAACAAGCCGCAAGAAAATTGCAGCTTTTCTATTGACAAGTCGTGCAACATTTGTTATATTCATAGTATGACTATGAAAAAGATAACATACATTGCTGACATCGACCAAGATGTCGATGACCTGATTGCAGCACGCTACTTGCGCGACAAGGGAGTCCTTGGATGCGTAGTGCTCGATCCCAAGCCGACTTCGGAAGTCGGCCTCCACAGAGTAGAAATGCTCAAGAACCTTGGTATCGAAGTCCGAGACACAATCCCGGAAGATACCGACACCATTTTCAACGGCGGTGCGCTGACCATCGTCGCCGATTTCGTCAAGACCCACAAGATTTCCAATCTCGTGATGAACGGCGGATTCGTCGGCGCGAACATCGTGCCTATCCGCAAGGTATTGCCCAAGTTCGCCGGAAAGAGCGAAATCCGTACCTTCAACTTCAACTGCGACGTGGACGCTACCGTCAGCGTCCTCGAAAGCAGCAACATCGACCGAATCGTCCTTATCGGCAAGAACGTCTGCCACAACGAGCGCAACGCCGCCAACGGCATCTGGCGTAGCCTCAAGGGAATGATTGTCGACGAGTACGGAGTGAGGCCGTCCAAGCTTATGCACGACCTTCTGGCTTGCCACGAAGGTTTGTCCATTCTCAAGCTCCACGACGAGCCTCTGGAATGCGATTACCGTATGGTATATCCCTACCATACCGGCCTTTGCGGAAATATGACCAAGTGGGGAAGCCGTGACAACGCGTTCGGAAAGTTCAATCGCGTCTTGGCGGCGGTCGACTGGGTCGTCTAATCTACTAAATTCTACAAGCGTTTTATTCGAAAATCTGCATATTATCAAGCAATCTGATGATTTCCGTAATCTGCAATTTGTCGTTGGTATAGCCGCCGTCCTCAAATTCTCGAATCGGTCGTATCGGACGTTGTTCAAATCCCTCAACCGCGCTAGGTTCTCCCCACTGGAGGTCATATCCATCCAAGGTGCGAGTCCCTTTGACGCTATCTGAAATCATGCACTGTTTCATGATTGTCCTACATGTATAATTCTGCGTATGTTTCGGTTTCTTGCTCTTCTGGAGTCAAGTCTTCGCCGAACTTCGTCAAGACAGCTTCCAGCTTTCGAAACTCGTCAACGTAGCGAGACTGTCGTAAGGAATCCTTCTCGGTGACATATGTGAGCCTAGACAGGTCCATGTTGTCGCGCAAGTCCATCAGCTTTACCTTGGTCGCAAGGAGATTCTTGGCGATGTTGTCGATATAGACTTCGCGAGCTTCCGACTTACCCCTAGTAAGCAGTTCGACAGTCTTCCACACGGCCTCCGGGAAATATGCGGCCAAGTCGCTCACCGTAAAGCCGCCATCCTCTACAACGTCGTGCATGTAGGCAATTGCAGTAAGATAGTCGTCGCCGTATTTTTCGGCTGTCATCTCGCCTACTCTTGTCGGATGGTATATATATGCTTGGCCACCCTTGTCAAGCTGTCCGGCGTGGGCAAATTCAGCAAAAAGTTTAGCTCGTTCAACCATACCAACGTCTTGACGCTGGATATCCTTCAGAAAACCTTTAATTTCTTCTCGCGACCTCATTTAAAATCCTCGAAAAATGGTTATGGTTCACCAGGCAGACGCCTGTTGAACATTAAACTAGTCCATTATAAGCCAGAATGTAATAATTTAAGATTTAGAATTCAAATTAAGCAAAATCATGATTTTCAGCGCCTCCAATTTCAAGGACGAGTTCGAAAGACAACTTACAGACGCGATGTGCTTCGTGTTCGAGACTGATGCAGAAGTTGCTGTACAGGCTGTAGAAGATACAAAAAAGGTACTAAGCACCACCATTGCCAACTTTGCCGGAGAATTCGCCGCTGGCGAACTATATGGCACCTTCCGTGGCACTTATTCGGCAAAAGAAGACAACGCCACAGTAGAGCGTATATACATAACCATCTGCGATAGTCCAGCAGAATCCACTATACAGTGCGGAAGTACACAAGACATCATGCGTACTCTAATGAATGCGCACAAGCTATATTTCACACGTTCTTCGCTCGCCCCGAAGCAGTACGAAATTATTTCCGCAGAATGCGAGAAGCTGTCCGAATTGGCCAAGTATCTACCGGAGAACCGGATGGAAGCTTTCCGCAAGTCCATCGAGATGATTCGCGGCCAGATAATGATTGATTTCGACATTAACAAGGCAACCGACAAAGAGAGGTTAGGCTAATGTACCCCCTAGACCCATACAAGCAGCAGATTTACGACGAGCTTTCCAAGAACTGGAGCGTCATTATCCACGAGAATCAGAGCTTCACGATTCGTTTCAAGGATGCGAAGGTGAAACTAGAGGGAACCGTCGGAGTGTCCATAACTGAATCCAACAGCCACCATACAGTTCGCGTTGCGTTCTACAACTATGCCGGTAGCCGCAAGGACTCCATCGTTATAAAGGATATGAAGCCGGAAATCGTCTGCAGCCAGATTGAAAACTTCATCACGGCCAAGGAAACCGAGGTCGAGAAGGAAAACGACCGCTCGTTGCAGTACCGCAAGGAACTCAACCAGATGCTCACCAAGCTCGGTTTCGTCCGCGACTGCGATTCCAAGTATATGTCCATCTTCAAGACGGACAGCCTTATGCTCACGTTCAACTACGGCGAGAATATGGGATTCAAGCTGGGCATATCCAAGAGCCGCAAGAAGATAGCGGACAAGCCGATCGAGGTAGGTGGCTCCTTTACATCGAACCACTGGAAGGTCGCAATCGAAGGATGCATCTCCAGAGCGCAGCGTGACCTCGGCATAGCCAAGTAGGAGTCTCCTATGAGCAGACGCCGCGAATCTATGGTGGAACGTTGCGAAAGCGAATACATTTCCAGTGGAATCGCCACATACTGCCCCAAAGTCTTTTGGACTGTTATAGATGAGATTAACAGCAAGAATCCGCCCAATCCAGCGACACTTGAACTAATCCGACGGAAGTTTCCACAATTACAAATATAAAAAGGCGGCTTTGTGCCGCCTTTCTTGTTATAACCCGACTCGATCCGCCTTACTCAGTAGTCTCTGGTTACGGCTACCCCTAAATTGCAAATCTAGGTCTCTCTGGGCTTGAATAAACGGGCCATCCACTAACACGTCCACGGCGTCAAGAATTTGGCTTGTAACCCCCTCTACGTGGTTTCGCTGCCCCGGTTTCAAGTCTTGCTCATAAATATAACCGGTATACATCCATAATGTCTTATCCGGGCATTCGCTTTTGAAACGACTGATTAAGCCAACCAACCCAGCTTGGTTCTCCGGTTCGAACGGGTCACCGCCTAGAATCGACAAGCCGGAAATATAGGACTTCTTACACGCTTCGATAATCTCGTTTACCTCAATTTCAGTAAACGGCTTTCCAAAATTGAAGTTCCAAGTTTCCTCGTTAAAACATCCTTGACAATGGTTTCTACAACCGCTTACATACAGTGATACGCGGTTTCCGGGGCCGTCTACGATGGACATATAGTAAATATTGCCATAATTCATACTATTCCCTCTTATTCTTGCAAGAATTTAGAAAATTTGGACCATACTTGCTAGAGACATATTTGATTGCCGCTTTACAATCAGTTACGATTTTGACGTTATGAGCAACCATACACTGGTGTTTAGCTTCATATAAGCCGTCCATACGGCGGTCATACGGATTTATCATCTTACTGGACGCATCTTTATTTTCAAAGAACTGTAACCCCTTGATCTCTACTAATTGGCCATCAACCATAAAATCTGGATAGTATTTATGCAGACTGTCGTAATATTGATAGTCAAACTCAACGGCTGGTTGATATTCGACCGTGTGTCCGTTATCAACTAACCAAATATAGTAAGCAATTTCATTAGTGCTATCAAATAACATTCCATTGTAGGTATATTTGGAATGTGTTTTGTCCGAAAATGCTTTTACTTGCATAGTTGCTGGAACCCCATATCGTTCCATATTTGTTCTAACCGTCTTTTCGTGATTATTAAAAGTTGGGTCACCATAAAGCATATTCTTCGTATTTTTCGACTTCTGAATAACCTCGGCGTTCTGAATAGCGTGTTCCACCCCATAGACAGCTAAACAAGTTTGCCTAGATTTTTCGCGGTTATTAAAATTTTCATCCCCATATTTCTTTAATCGAGTAGATTTACACTTTTCAGCATAGTCATTTATTTGACTAGGATGTTCGCAACCATACTTTGTCATCATAGTTTTGGTATATTTTTCTTTAATATCAGGGTCATTTAATGGCGAACCGCCATACCTTTCGTTTAAAACTGCCCGAATCTTAGCAGTATTGATGTATAACGGGTCTCCGTACTTTTCAAGCTTGGTTTTATGAAGCTTCTGTATATAGTCATCACCTTTGTGTGACTCTTTTAGCGTACACGATTTGCATTTAAATGGGTAGTTCCGCATTGCGGCAACCGATTTAGTATCAATATTTCCACATACTCGACACTTAAATACACATTTTGTTCGCTTACATACACCTTTAACCATCACAAATTGGTTAAAGTCTTCGTCAGTTTCTAATATCTTGAGTTCCATAAGATACCTAAAAAGATACCCTCGGTATAGCAATAATGTGGAACTCTGCGTATACCAAGGGCATCCAAAACTTATATTTGAATACGAGTTCCACCAAGTATTCTAAAGGAAGTTTATATATTGACCTTTAAACGTACTTGGCGGTGTTCGCTGGCTTAGATATTGTGACGGTCTTCCAGCTCGGCCAGCTTTCCATCACCCCAAGACTTCTTGATAGTCTTTCTCGGCGACCCAGTCAAATATCCAGTAATACGTCTCACACGAACAAACTTGTCTTCATCCTTACAATGGCATTTCGGGCATTCATTATTGATAATGCCGTGGAATCCGCATTCCAAGCAGTCGTCCGAATCCATTGTCACGGTGAAATAGCCCAAGTCGCCGTCATACATTGCATCAATGGTAGCCTTTACCGCCTCGACATTCTTAGTCAAGTCTCCATTCATCTTGAAGTAGAAAATGTGGCCAGCATTCGTCAAAGCGTGGAAAGGAGCCTCGGTCTTAATCTTGTTTTCAAGAGACGTTTCGAGCGAGAAATCCATCATATGGCTGTTGGTATAGTAACCCTTACCAAACAGTCTATGCAAATCCACATCAGCAAGTTTCTTGTTCTTTGCAACCAACATCGTATGACCATTCTCGTCGGTTACTTCCTTGGAGAACTTATTCTTATCGATTGTTGCAAAACGACCGGCAACCGCTTCAGCTGGCGTTGCAAAACAGCTCCAGTTCAAGTGTGTTTCAGCCTGAGTCTGGTCACAGAAGTCACGAATGCGCTTGACAATGGATAATGCAAACTCATCCTCTTCGTGGTCAACTCCATACGTCTTGCCAGTAATAACGCGAATCGTTTCGGCAATACCAACATAACCAATGCTCAGCGTAGACTGCTTCATAACCTCGGCAATCTTGTCGGTGAGCTTATGCGGCTTATCGTCGGAAGTCAAATATACGCCTTGCTGCATCGTAAAGGGGAAATTCTCGTACGTTTTCTCGCAAATCAGTTTAAAGCGTTCAAGAAGGCTTCCCTTGGCATCTTCAAGCATAGCGTCAAGCTTGCTAAAGAACAAATTTTTGCGGGTTTCGACGTTGGTGGACTCGATATGAGCTTCAATGGCCAGACGCGGAAGGTTAATCGTGTGGAAAGCGAAATTTCCACGACCGGTCGTCTGCTGAACACCGTTCACATTACCAATAACGCGAGTACGACATCCCATAGTTGCCACGGTAGTGTTAGGAACAATTCGACGGAGCTTTGCGTGGAATCCCTTACAAGACACGATATCCCAGTTACTGCCAACACCAAGATTTACAGAATAAATCGGATATTCACCTTTAGCAGTTTCGATGTCCGTGTCGGCTGTCACCGTAATAGAATCATCACACCCACGGTGAGAAATCCGCTGTCCATCCTTAAAATCAAGTTCAACGGTGTCATACTTCACATACGGAAGGTTAAACTTAGAGTCGACCTTTACAAAATTCGGGTAGAAACGACGAGCCAAACATTCGACCGCTTGCAAATACAAGTCGTAATTAGGATCAGTCGTAAGCTTGGAGAACCCCTTCATAAGCTTAAAAATCAAAATGGGGAAGATGGCCGTAAGACCGTCGCCCATACCTTCGTACTGAGCACGCATAAGGTTCTTACTGAGCATTCGACCGCAATTGGAAGTATCAATACCGAAATTCAAAGAAGAGAACGGTACTTGATTACCAGACCTTGATTGCAACGAATTCAAGTTGTGAACCAGTGCTTCCATCGCTTGGTGGGTATTACTATCCGTAAATTCGATGGCACGGTCAACTTGTTCGATAGGGAACTGGGAGTACAATAACTCTCTAGGACTATCCATCGTTACGCCACGCGATTGGAGCATTTTTGCAATACGGGCAATCGTATCGTCAATCTTCTTCTCGGTCGGCAGTGCAAGGTATTCTGCATATTCCGGGTTCTTAGAGCAAACCGCAAGCCCATTCATTTCACGAGCCAAATTCTTTCGGAACGAAATATCAACAAACGGAGCCAAGTCAAAGTCGATATTGTCGCACGCAATACCGCCGTACTGCTGGTTAGACTGCAACTGCAAAATTACAGCGGTCAATGCGGCGGCGGATTTGATCGAATTAGCCTTTCTCAAGAACCCCGTACCAGAATCAAATCCTTCTCGTAGTAACTTACCCACCGGGGCAAACAAGCAGTTAAAGGAGAGGTCATAAAAGTTCTGGTCGTGAATATGAATTTGACCATCGGCGTGCTCGTCAACATATTTCTTGGAAATCGTGTTCAAGCAGTTGTACATCTTGTTCATTTCACTGGCAATCTTACCGTACATACCAGCTGGGGTAACGCCAGATTCATTTGCGTTATCACGCAAGATGTTGCAGCTAGACAATTTATCGTGTTTGAGTCGGCGGATAATCGCATAAATTCCGCTCTGGTTTTCACGAATCCGAGCACGGTTCTGGCGGTATTCGATAAATGCCTTGGCGACGGCGTTCAAACTGTTGTTCATCAAGACGTTTTCGATGGTATCTTGGATGGTTTCCACGTCAGCGGATTTCTTACCACCAGCACTCAATTCATCTACGACAGACTCGACTAAGCCATCAAGTTGATCATTGGTATACGCCTCCTTGCAATCCTTAAATGCGGATTCAATTGCGTCATAAATATGTTTGGTGTCAAATGGTCTTTTGCGGTAGTCTCGCTTAATTACAGAAATTAGCATAGCATCTCTTTTGCTTCTTCAGCGGTTAAATTATCTCTTTTGGGTAATCGGTAGTTTAGCAATGTTAAGGTTGAATTGCAAACCAAAAAGGCCGGTTTACCCGGCCTCTTCTACAACATATTGTTGATAAGTTGTTGATATGTATCTATATCTAGTGGGTGACGTTGGTCGACGAAACGTGGACACTCATAGTCGGGCCAGCCGATTCGATATGTCCGGAGGCGTCAGCCACCATAGATGCGTTCTTGATACTTTCGATACGACGGTCAATCAAAGAATTGAACGCAGCACAGTTACAGTCGTCCTTGTCGAACAAGTCTACCAAGTCGCTGATAATACCGGCGACGTGTGCGTGAGTGAAGTTCGATTTCACGATTCTTTCCATACCATCGAGGAATTCCTTGTTATCCATCGTCATCCAAGCCGGTTTTTCAACACCAAGATGGATATAACGCTGGGTAATAACATCGAACACCTGTTCAACGGTGCTGGGATTATGAACGTGAATAACCTCGTCGATACGACCGTTACGAGTCTTGATTGTCGGATGGACTCTCTGCGGCTCGTTGATGGTCATAATGATGATACCGCTGAACTTCTTCGAGTTGGTTTCGTCGATACAAGTAATGAAGGTCGTGGTCAAGTTAGTCTTGCCGCTGAAATCGTTACCGTCGATATCGTCGAATACGAATATAGAACCGGGGAACATATTCAATATACGGAACACTGAACGCATTTTCTTCGTGTCGCTGATGGCGTCGGAAGAAATCCAGAATACCGGGGTATCGGTGAATTGCATAATGAGCTTATGTATCGACACGGTCTTACCAGTACCTGGGTCACCCTGCAAGATATATCCACGGCGTCGGTGAGCGTTCAATACAGAACGGCACGTCTTAGCCATAGTGTTCAAGTCGATATTCTTGATATCAAAGTTAATATTTTCACGGCGAGCGGTGTGGATGGTCGTTCCGTCAATCCGTATGATGTGCTTCGATATGTCGACTGTTTTGATATAGTTCGAATATATGATGTTTTCGACTTCTCCAAGTATGTCGGTATCGTCGTCCTCGTCATCGTCGGAATTGTTAAACAAATCTCCATTGAAAACGCCGATATTGATGTAACTGAACTGCGAGCTGGAGGTAGCGTCTATGTTCGCACTCTTGTGCTGCATGTAGTTGACCTCAAAGCCAATGGAAGTATTCTTGTACTTCGCCAAGATGTAAGTGCAAACAAGCTTGGAATTGCTCGTACTCGGAGTATCTGTTTTCGGCGTAAACATCTTCGAAATTTTCAATCCGCTATTCTCTTGCTGTTCCTTGGTCATCTCTACCAACGCCTTGCAGATGTCGGCTGTAGCGTCAATCTGGCTAACATGAATGGATCGGCCATTCTTGTATCCCATGAACTTGGCTAGTTCATCGTAATCAGTGTGTACTTCGTACTTCTGAGCGACAAACAAGTTATTGATTACCATGCTTGCCTTTCCCAAGTTCAACGCGGTTTCGGCCAAATCAGCATAAGAACGGATGACTTGGTTACTAGTCGACGCCTTTGCCGTAACGATAATACTTTCAAGAAGCTGCGACCCGACGTTAATGATTTTAGACCCATTTACTCCATTCAATTGGTTCTTTAAGTAGCGTAATTTTTCCTTCGCCGAACGGCCTACCCACATGTCGGTATCGATCGAGATATGCAACAACATGTCTCCGATGTTGCGAATAATCTTTGAACCGAAATGTCCGCTATCTTGCTGTTCCTCCATGTATTCATTACTTTCTGCCATTACACACCTCTTATGTCATCGTCAATTGGGTTCAATTCATTGTCGCCATCATAGCTGACATCCACCTTGGTCTTTGAACCACCATATTTCCAAGTACGGATACAGACACGGAGCACGTTACCTATGAACAACGCAAAAAGGATAACCTTGCTCCAGTAAATAATCGTTGAATGTATGTTTTTCATCTAAATTCCTCAAAAAACAAGAAAATTATAGCATTTTACTATGCCTAGCGCAATACCCTGAGCAAATCGTTTAATGTTGAAACAGTGTAATTGTCGTCACGTTTTTGTGTCTGTCCATTGTATGACACTGTCACACAGTGCAAAAAACCCCTATTTCCGGACCCGCAATGGAGAGTCAGGGGTGCCGAACGGATATAGGTGGTCAGAACCAGCTCATAGACCCTCCGCTTGACCTCTAGGTACTTGGAAACCTCCCCAATACGCTTTTCAAGCTCGGTCTGGGCATCGTCGCAATCTGGGTCATCGTTGGAGAAACACGCCATACGGACACGCTTTCCTTCGCACCGTTCGAGCACCCAGTCCATAGAGGAGCCGTCAAAAACGCCTTCCACAAGCACGTCTATGCCGTCGCTAGGAAGCCTTTTCTCGGCATCGTACGGGAAGCTCGACAGAGTAAACGACCGCGGGTACCTTGGGTGGTCGAAATTGCCCAAGAAGACAATCTTGCCAGCCAAATCTAGGTACTGCTCGTAATGGGCGTACCAGTCGTGTACGAGGACGATGGGCTTCTTGAAGAAACGGTCGGCGATTGCCATTCCGTCCCCAAGCTGCCACACGGCGACATCGGGGTTCTCGTGACAAGAGAACCGTGTGTCTCGACACACGGCTGCAACGTCCCTAGCAAGTCGGTTGTACTTCGAAAAACCGTCCTCGGTTCCGATATCCTTTACGAATTGCATTTTTTCAGATAGTCCTTCAGTTCTTGTTTCTGTTCGTCGCTAAGACCCGGAATCCCTTCAAGACCACCTAGCGCGGTCTTGACGAAAGTCGGGATGTACCACGCGCCATCCTCGGCGGCGACCGCGTCAAGCAACTTGGTGAACGACATATCGCCTTCGTTATCGATATCGTAAATGGTCGTGTCCACGGTAAGAAGGCACAAAGGCGTACACTGCCAACGCAGACGGATTGAAAGCCGTCCCAAAGCGTCGTACTTCTCCACCAGATCCGCCAGATTCATATTTCCAGCGCAATACTGCTTCAAGTCGTCGCTCGACATACGGCGCAAGCAAGCGCAACGCTTTCTGTTGTCCACGTAGTCCTTGGATTCTCGGTACGATTCTGTATCGACCTTCGGGTGGAACAGATGGTAGATGGTTCCGGAAAGTCTAAGGCTATGGCCTACCAGACGCTTGCACTTGGTCAAGAAGGCGTCGTCCTCGGCTCCCCAGTTAGTGAAAGCCTCGTCGAAACCGCCGACTGTGTCCCAAGTAGACTTCTTGAAAATGTTGCAAAGTCCGGTTTGTCGGAAAATCTCGGCTCCGTGATCCTTCGTACCGGGAAGAAGCTCTTCGCCAGCGACGATGCGTTTCGTGTCAGGCTCGTTCAAGTACAGAACGTCGTCAAACGGAAATACGATCGAAGCTTCGCCAGAGTCTAGGCGGGAAGCGGCCTCCCGCAACGAGCTGAAACACTCGTCCGAGAGGTACGCATCAGCATCACCCATCACGTAATACTCATAATCCGGATATGCTTTCACTGCAGCATTGAGCAGTTCGGTTTTGCAGAACCGTCCCTTCTTCTCCGGGTCTCCTTTCATTTCGTTGCACGAGACGAACTTTACCCTATCCGGATTCATCTTGGAAATCGTCTCGGCAAATCCTTGTGGATATTGTTCAGCGATTATAACATCAAAGTCGTCAGTTGTCAAGTATTTGTCGACCACTTCGCTTAAATTACGTTCGCGAAACTTGTTGCCTTTGTCATAAAATGCCATTAAAACGCAAAATTTCATTAGATCCGCCGTTTTATAAACTACTTAGTTGGCAATTATACAAAAAAGAGATTTGAATGTCATTTAACGGTATTACAAACCTGAGAGACGCTAAAGAAAGGGTTAAGCTGAAACCCGAACACCTCGCTGAAATAAAGAAGTGTGCTCAGGACCCGTTGTACTTTATCAACACGTATATGTATATCAATACCAAAGACAACGGTATGCAGCTCTTTAAGACTTGGCCTTTCCAAGACGAAGCAATCAAGCGATTCTTGAAGTATCGATTCAACATTAACCGTTGGTCACGACAGGTCGGTAAATCAACAATCGTTCGAGGGTTCATCCTTTGGCACGCGATGTTCCACGGCGACCAGCTAGTCGCTATGCTTGCAAACAAACTTTCGCTCGCGAAGGAACAGCTGCAGCTTCTGCGCGATTCCTATGTGGCGTTGCCTTACTGGTTACAGCCCGGTGTGAAGCTCTGGAACAAGATGAGTATTCAGTTTTCAAACAACACTCGTATCCTCGTGGCGGCTAGTTCTCCGGACGGTATTCGTGGTTTCTCGCCAAACTTGCTGTATTTGGACGAATTTGCGTTCTTGCGCAACGGTATGGCCGACGAATTTATGGCCTCCGTATTCCCGGCAATCTCTTCCGGTAAGAAGACGCGAGTCATCATTACCAGCTGTGTCGCTAAAGATACAATGGTATTCACGCCAGAAGGCATCAAAACTGTTGGCGATTACGTCATCGATGACGGACGAGTTCTGGGTTATGAAGTACCAGAATACCAAGTTCTTGGCCGATATGGTATGAATAAAGGTCATATTATGCACAATGACGGTGACGCCAAGGAAACTAGAATCATTTCGACTCGCTATTCCGAAGTGGAAACGTCACTAATGCACAAATTCTGGTCTTGTCGTGACGGTGTGTACAAGATTCGCCGCGCCCACGAGCTAAAGCCCGGCGATTATGTAATGGTCAAATACGGTATGAACTGCTGGGGAAACGATGAACTAGGGTTTGACGACACCAATACCGATGTTAAATATCATTTTGGTAAGTTAAATGTAATAACAGAAGATTTGGCTTATTTGTTCGGTTTATACATTGCCGAGGGTAATGCAACCGATAAAATCGGTGGTACCTGTATGGATATTACGTGCGGAGACGACCTATCTTGCACGTTCAACCGGCTTTGGTTAAAATACACTTGCTACGATGGGATTCACTATCGAATTACGTCTAAATCGCTTGTCAATCTGCTTAAATTTGTCGGATTTGACATAACTCGTCACGCTACTCGTAAAATTATTCCAGATCGGCTAATGCGTATGTCAAAGAAATGCGTAGCCGCAATGCTTCGCGGTATGTTTGACGGAGACGGGTGCTCTACCAAGACGAGAAAGCGAATTTGCTACGCGTCTACATCTAAACGACTGATTGATCAATTAAGAGTTCTTTTGACGAATTTCGGCATTTTATGCAGCGTGTACCATAGGTATACAAATCCGACTAAAAAAGTCAAGGTTTCCAGCGAAATATGGACTCTCGAAATAAATCAACAAGATATGGTTGACACCTTCTTTGATGAAATTGGCTTCGGACTTAATCGTAAAACGATTACTAGAGAAACACAAACCCAGCGTAAAAAACGTCCTAGTCGGTATGACTATATTCCGTTTGCCGCACCGGAAATTCGCCGTTTAAAGAAAGAAAAGGTGTTGACAAACAATGAATTCAAGCTTACTGGTGGTATCTGTGACAAGCATGATATCCATCTGAACCGTAAGCTGGTTCTTGAAATTAAGTCCAAACTTCCAGAGGAAGTCTGGTCTAAGTATGACGTGTTCAAGAACGCCGAGCCAGACTGCGTATGGACGCCTATTACCGAAATTACGAAGTCGTTCAATAAAGTCTATGATTTTTCGCTAAACAATGACAATTATGACGGCAGTGAATGGTCTCATTCAGTCATATATAATGGTGTCGCCGGTTTTCAGACTCCATTCGGTCTTAACCATTTTTATCGAATGTGGGAAGACGCGGTCGACGAAAAAACAGCCTCCTATCACGATTTGATGACCAAGTACATCAAATCTACCGTGAAATGGAACGAGGTTCCGGGACGTGACGCCCAGTGGGGTATCGACGAAAAAGCTCGTATTGGCGAACAGAAGTTCAGACAAGAATACGAGTGCGACTTCATCGGTTCTGCGGTGACGCTCATCGACTTCACCATTCTGCAGAAGCTTCACCCATCGAAGCCGAAACCCATTCGAGGATTGCCGTCAGAGTATAGCCTACGAATCTTCCAAGTTCCTTTACCAAAGCAGAAACTTGAAGTTAACGGCTGGGTCTATATCGCCGCAATCGACTCCGGTTATGGTATTCGTCAAGACTACCACGTACTTCAGATTTTCTTGGCACGAAGCAGCACTGACCTAGAACAAGTATGCGTCTTGTCGTCCAATGAGGTGACAATCGAAGACTTTTGTACAATGGCAAGAAAGTTGCTCAAGGGTTACTACGATCCAGACTTGACAATCGAATTCAACGGTCCGGGTGCTCGTACCTACTTCATTTTCCAGCAGAACTTGGAATATGAAAACCTAGTGAATTACGACAACAAGTTCCGTGGTATGTGGGCTACCGATGGCATTAAGCAGAGTGCCGTGATGCTACTGAAGCTCTATGTACAGAGGTTCTACGCAAAGATCCACGACGAGACCACAATTAACGAGCTGATGTCGTTCACCGAAATTACCAAGAAGCACTGGGGTGGTGGCGGCGGAAACCACGACGACCACGTTACCTCGTTGTACTGGGTAATCTATCACGCAGCATCCAACTGGTTCCAAGGCAATCAGGTCGAGATTCCGTTCCTCAGCGGACTTGAGCTTATGTTCGCTTCTATGCCGGGTCACGAGTCCGACGAGGACAAGGCCATCGAGTTCGTACAAGACCAAGACGCGGTCGATGAACAGGCTGCGGTCGGACAGCTCCAGTACGAACAAGCAAAGGCGTACAATATGCCAAAAATGGAGACGCCGAGACAAATGGCAACAATATAAACTGCGAGTAAGCAACCATAGGATTGACCGATGTTCAGCGAACTTGACGATTTGAAGCAACTTACACAGGCCTTGGCCTTGGAAGCAATCGACCTCACCAAGGAAAAGGAAGAGGCTGACGACACCGACCACGGTGCGATGATTATTGACGGTGAGATGGATAATCGACCGTTCGAAAAGGATGACGGTAAGGTAAAAGTCATCAAAGTGAACGGCACGGCTGACTCCAAGTCAGTTGGCGGAAGTTCTGGAAACTTGACTTCCGACAAGGTCAAGACCAAGCGTCCAATTTTTGAACAAAAGCCTGACGCCGAATTGACCGACACGGAAATCGAAGGGATCTTCGGAAAGGGTCTCGGTGCTAAGATTGGTGGCATCGGTTCTCTCAAGAAAGCTTTGGAATGCTGTGTGGACGGTGACCCGGAATGCGAACATCAGTTCCATCCGGGCGACTATGTCACAACGAGATGTTGCAACAAGCCAGTTATCCTTATCATCAAGAGTTCCGACGGTCCGGTTATTACAACCGCAAAGCCGACTAACGACATGGATGAATATTGCGAAGGAAACGACGGCTGTTGGCCAGAATTCTCGTTCAACCAAGACGAAATCGAGCCGATTCCGGGCATTTCTCTCAACGACATCATGACGGTCATGGCATTCAACGATGCCGCAAAGATGGAAAGCCTCACCGACGGTTCTATCGACGAAGACCACTTGAAGGAAGTCACCGACAGAACTAACGACATGCTTCGTGAAAAGAACATCGAAGGTGCTGAAGAATGCAAGCCGGGAGAGTTCTGCGACCAAGAGGCAATCATCGAGAGGATGAAGGACATCTTCGGTGAACAGTCGTACACGTTCGCTTCGCCGAAAGTTACGACACTTGACCGCGACGGAAATATCGAAACTAGCCAGTGCGCTGGCAAAGTCAGCTTTGGGGCGTGGTAATGAGTAGTGTCATCAAAGCAAAACCAAAGTTCATCTACGACAACGGATGTCCGATTTGTTCACAGTATCGCCGTCTTGTCGAACGCAAGATTGGCGACCGAGTGGACTATGTTCCGGCTCCGCAGAACGCTTCCGACTTTGAGTACATCGCTATGGACGGAAACAAGTATACCGGAGCAAACGCGATCGAATCTTTGGTTAAGGATTTCCCAGAAGTCAAGGACTACATGTGGGTTCTTCCTGAGAAGTACAAGATGACCGCTCTAAAGGCAGTTTACAAGGTCAGCAGCGTTGTTCGCAAAGCGTACGGGACTGTCAAGAAAGGCTGCAACTGCGGAAATCACTAAAAAATCGTCATCATAATGAGAAATCCCGGTTTAACGACCGGGATTTCTTTTAATATACGTTTCTGCGTACTGAATATTTAGGAAGTTTCTTCGCCAGTTGTGCTTTTATTTCTGGCTTTGCAAGCACATATGCGTCAAGAGCTATCCGGTTCCGATAGTGCGGGTCGCTCCGGTTCAACTCGTAACTATTACCTTCCTCGCTGCATATCCTAGCCACTTGGTCCATTATTGAGATATTGACCGAATCATTACGAACGCCTCCGAACCCGGCGTTATATATTACGGTGTAGTCTTGTTTACCGACTGACAATTTGACATTAGCGCCCAGCACATTAAACAGTATTCCCTCATTCGAAAAAATGCGATCAAGTACGCCTTCGTCGTACGCTTTCGAAACGTTTGCATCTAGCTCTTGACAGAACGTGAAAATAAAGTGTTCTGGGTCGTTCTTATACAAGCTTAGGATGGCCTCGTAAAGGTTCTTATTTGTGCCGCAGATTTTCTTAACCGTCTCTAAAAAAAGCATAGGGAGCAACCTGTTCAGTTACTCCCTAGTTTATAGGTTTCTTGCCTTAGCCAAGCTTAATTGTTGTTCCTTCGAGCGGTGTCAAGAAGCCAAGGGTTAAATGGAACTGTCCGTTATCGAAGTTCCACTTGATGTTATTGCTGTCAACCGGTCTAGGAATCGGGTAGACGACGGTGTGGGTTCCAAGTAAGTAGTCCGGAATGTTCACTTGGGAAGTGATTTTCGGCTTCGCCTTGGCTGTTCCCTTCGCACCCTTTACCTTTTTTGCGGCCTTCAGTTCAGCGGTAAGCTTGTCTACGAAAGTGGTTCGAGTGAACGTAATTGAGACCTCGTTCTGCGGAGTCAGCGTCGCCGTCACGTTTTCTTTCGAAATTCCCGGCAAGTCCACTATAACGTGACATTCGTCGTTCGTCATAATCAGCTCGGAGAACGGCTCTTGCAAGTAGTAAGCTGACTGAGGTTGCGGTTGCTGTTGCTGAGGCGGCTGTGTAATAGGAATGCCTTGTGGCATCGGTTGTATCTGCGGTACCTGTTGCTGTACTGGTTGCTGCGGATAGTAGTTTGGCGGTATTTGTTGCGGCTGTTGCGGTTGCTGGTACACAGCCGGTTGTGCATAGTTTCCAGCGAATTGCTGATTTTGCATAGGTTGAGGTGCTGGTTGCTGAGCCATAGTGTTCAAACCAATTCCCATACCTCTACCTCCTACTCGATGACGCTGGTTAATCATATCAGTTTCTCTCATAGTTTGCTGTATGGCGGACATACTGACACGTTCGCCTTCACCGGTATTCCCCAGCGTAACGTTGTAGTCCGGGACACCGTTATTGAAAATGATGGTAGAACCAAAATCTTCTTCAGCCATAGATGACCTTCTTTTTAAATGTTCAACTTCGACTATATCGTCGTCCTTGGTACCGAATAATTTCGTTGCAATGTTTTTCAGAAAACCCATCAGTTACCTAGTGCGTCTCGAAGCTCGGACACGACGGGTACGTTTCTTAGCTTTGCCAAAGCACGATTCTTGATGCGACGTATGATTTCCTTGCTGACTCGACGTTCAGCTGAAATCTCACTAACGGTATCTTCGTATCCATCCAAGCCATACAGTCTACGCAGTAAATTAGTCTCTTCGGGGGTCAAGTTATCTTCGAGTGCGTTTTTAAGCTTTTCTCGGCAGATTTCGTCGTCAAGAGCCGCATCGGTACGTTCGTCTGACGCAAGCGTTTCAGCAAGTATAAGCGGGAACTTGTTGCTCGCGGTTTCCCCAATCACGCTGCTTTCGACAGATGCTGGTTCGGACACTGCGTTTTCCGCAAGACGACCGTACTGGATATTATCAACGGACTCGCCTTTCTTCTTTGCTTTGAGTACGCGTTTTCTAATTCGAACCGGAACGCGGACGATGTCACTGTTGTGGACTATCAAGTCCATGTGGCGCCTGACCTCGAATACGGCAAATGAACCGAACTTTGTACCGCTGGTATAGTCGTACTTGTTAAACGCTTCAAGCATACCCAGCTTTCCCTCGGCAAAGAAGTCATTAATGGGAAGCCCAGTAGACCTTTTGTACGCCTTGGCTACCGCCAACACGAACCTCAAGTTGGACTGAATAATGGCAACCTTGATATCGTTGCGACGTTTTTCGTCCTTGATAGAATGGAATTCGCGAAAAAGCTCGGTTTCAGCCTTTCGTCCGAGGATCTTGTACTTGACAGTTTCCTCAATCAGTTTCTTTGTAGACCAGTCTTCTTCATAGGTCTTCATCCGCACTCGCTTGGTGGAATTGTGAATAAATATAATACTTCCGAATTTGTAATGCAAATTTTACATGACAAGGAATAAACTCCAGTTTATATGACTATGAAACGAGATATATACGATTCCTTGGCACTGACCCAAGACCAAGCCGCCTTCAAAAAGCTGGTCGATGAAGCTTCGGTTAAGATAACCAAGTATTCACGCGCTGTCAGCGTGGTCGGTTGCAAGTCCGGACCGGGTTACGAATATTCCGACTATGTCGTAACGATTCGAGTAACCCACGACCGACAGTCTTGCTGCGTATTCCGAAACCGCACCGGCGTACTAGTTTACGCGATGATTGGTGGTAAGGTAGCCAGTGTCAATCACGAGTTCATCTTTATAGAGGACTATCTGCAGTCATTATTGGCCGCCCACAATCAAAACCACCAGAAAAAGGAAGTAAATGGCTAAGGAAGCAAGCATATCAGTCAACGGAATTGTGACGGAAGAACGTGGTAACGGATTCTTCACCGTACAGCTGGAAAACGGTCACCAGCTAATAGCCCGATTGTCGGGTAAGATGGAAAAAAGAGCATTCATCAAAGTATGCACGGACGACCGAGTAATTGTCGAGATAAGTCCGTATGACCTAGAACGTGGCCGAATAACGTACAGATACAAATGATAACCGCTACCTACTGGCAGCGGTTCGAGAAATCCTAATGCTCAGCTCTTAGGCTTTCTTTTTTCTAATTGACTTGGTCTTACCGAGAGGTGCCGTCACGACGATTTTAACATCGTCGGACTTTTTCTTTCTAGTACGAGTCTTCTTTTCGGTCGGCTTGGATAGCGTGTCGATGAAGTTGGCAACATCCTTGGTCTTGGTGGCCTTGGTAGTTTTCTTCGTGGTCTTCTTGGTCGTGGCCTTGGTAGACTTCGTAGCGGCCTTCTTGGTGGCCTTCTTCTTGGTCGGCTTCGGTTCCTCGACCTTGGTTTCGGTAGCAGCTTCAACAGCTTCGACGGCTGCGACAGTTTCAGTCACCACCACTTCGGCAGTTTCTGCCGGTTCAGTATTAGTGGTTTCATTAACCGGTTCAGCGGTCGGAGTTTCGGGAACTTCGGCGGGTGCCGTTTCTGCAGTCGGAACCACGATTTCGGCAGATTCGCTAACAACCGGAACGATCGGAGCCGATACGATTCCAGTTTCAGTTGCGGGTGCTTGTGCTTCGTCAACTGTTAGAGTGTATTCCGCTGGCGTGTCCTGATCGATGACTAAGTCGTCGGTATCGGCTGCTTTCTTCGACACAGATGCGATTAAGAGGCCGACTACGACCGCCAACGCGGCAATCACAAGCAGTACAATGATTAGTTCAGTGGACATTGGGTTTTTCTCCTATAGGATTTTTATCGTAAGAATTAAACTAGTTCATTCATGGAAAAGCGGAACGTATAAACTACGGATATGGCTAAGAAAAAATCAAACTTTGAGGCACAAAATGCCCTCGATATAACTTCGGTGGAAACCGTCCAACTCGTTCAGCCTCCAGTAGATATACACGAGGAAGCAACAAACACGGACCCGGTTTCACATGATGTCACCACTGTTCCCAAAAATGAACCACCCAATGAACCCGTCACCGCAGTACCGGTAAAGAAAAAACGGATACGAATAAGGAAACGTGGCGCAAAGAAGCTTTCGGCGGCTATCATCTGCCAGAACCCGAACATCGTTCGATTTATCTAAGAGGTCGCATTATGCACAAGTCGTTAAAAAATGTTCTTGAATCGGTGTCGCCTTCAATGAAAAAAGCGGTGACCGACTTGTACGAGTACCTTATCGAAGGTGCGATGAACACGCCTTCCAGTTCCGATGCGGTCGAACATCTTCAAGCGACCGTTGGCGTAAACCCTAACAAGGTACAAGACGGCACTAAAATCGTAGGTCTTGCAAGCAAGGTGGGAATGGACGGATACAGTAGCCTCGCTAAGGACGAAGACCAGATACTAAACCAAGTCAGCAACGACATGTCCCAGATTCACCCAATAGACGTACAGTTGCCGCAAGAAGACCAGTTCGACAACCTCCCGACTGGAGGCGGCCAACCAGCCGATGAACCGCCTATGGCACCGCCGGATGACTTAGCCCAACCGGTTGAAGGCGAAGACGACATGAGCTGGGACGAAATTGAAAGTGCTCCTCCTTCGATTCCAGAAGACACATCGGATGACGACCTAGCTGGTCTGTTGAACGGATAATTAAAAGGCGGTTTTGACAACCGCCTTATGTATTAGGTAGCTTGTGCAGAAACGTGAAACTTTGCGTGTTTAGCCTCTTCCTTACGTTTCTCAGCTTTGACAATGTCTCTAAGTTGCTTCTTCTCTTCCTTTTCACGTGTACGGATTTTCTTGAGAAGAGCCTTACGGACTTCCTTGTTGTATTCAAGGCGTTTCGGCGATACGTTACCTTCCTTAATGAAGCGGTCGACGTTTCCAATAACTTTGGATACCTTAATCTCTTCGTCGTTGAACGTATTCAAGGCGTTGATACGAGCTGTAGTATTTTCACGAGCCGTCTTGACGACGGCGTCTATTCTATCCCAGACACCGTACATTTTATCGAAATTCGACTCAATATATTCACAAAGCGACCTAGGAGACATAGGGTTCTGGTTAACCATACCTTCAGGTACCCAACGGTCTGCCTTCCAAGCCTTACCTTCTACTTGAACCGGGATAATCTTTAGACGACCGTCAGCGTTCACTTGAACTAGAGTCATGTGTTCCGCGTTAGCCGCCCAGTTGATGCACTTGCGTTTAGATTCGCCGTGGTCGTTATAACCAAGGCTAACGGTTTCCTTGCACTGGAATACTACACCCCAATAGAAGTTCTTCGTATCAATAGGATTCAAGTCTTTAAGCTTGACGGTATACATATAACCGTTACGACGACCACCGACTTCTTCGGTCTTGGAGTTGGTATCGACCTTCCAAAACGTATTGATGTTCGGCAACCCGTGATACACTTGAGTTTCACAAATAGAGCGAGCATCCATCTCGGACTGCATAAGTTCTATGTACCATTCGCCGTCTTCCTCTTCTTTGGGGTCAGACGTATGGTAAAAAAGGTTCAGCGTACCGTTTACAAAAGTAATCCAGTTAGGGTCTTCGTTCTGGAAATCGTAGGAGCCGAACCACTCGGCATACTTTTTCTGCGCGAGCGTCGGCAAGTCGACGACACGAGACATACCGTCGAAGTCGTGAGGCGCGAAACCAGCCTCGCGGCACTTGTTCATAATCCAGAAATCAAGGATGATATCCTTGTGTGAGTCCCATGTAATTCCGGCGTTGATGTAGTTGATCAGACGAATTCCGGCCACCTTCTTGGCCTTCATCTCAAGAAGAATCTGCTGTGAGCTATCCCACAGCATATCAGCGTTGATGCTATTTAAGAGGCTGATTCGCTTGTTGTTCGTGTCAATCATCGGTTATTCCTCAATACGCAGTTTATTCATTTTGAAACAAACAGAATCATATAAACTAGGATGTAAAGCACATTTAAAGGTATAGACTATGTTCGATATGTTCGACCTCCCTAATGAAACCGAGCTTGCCCAGATCATTCTGGAGGCCAAGAAACAGCCGCGCAAGACCGATACCACCATCGATGTCAAAGACATCTTCCCGTTCAGCACGCCCAACCCGGCGAAGTCCAAGGTTGTTTCCGACAAGACTGGCGTCGTGAAGGCCAAGGTTGACTTCCGTGATTCCGACGTTGCTACCGCTTGGGAAAAGTTTCTTGGCAATATGAAGGCAAAAAAAGCTGAAACCAAGGGTGACGATTTCGGTCGTCTCGAAGTGAAGAACGGCGAAAAGATTCCGTCCGTCGAAAAGATTTCCAATACCATCAAGGCTCTCAAGACCACCAAGGTCACCGGACTCAACGGCAAGAGCACTTCCGAAACCGAAGTCCTCGGCGTGTTCAAGGAAATGGCCAAGACTTCCGCTACCAAGCTCCCGGACAAGACCGGCGTTGTGGAACCGAAGGACGGTCTCGGCAAGATCGACAAGAAGCCGAAGTTCGACGTTGACGCAAGTGCCGAAGTCATTGTCAAGGACGCCATTCCATCAAAGGATAACAAGATGGTTGACAAGACTGGTGTAGTAAAACCGAAGGACAACCTAGGAAAGATTGACGCAAAGCCGAAGATCATTGATATGACTGGTACGACGGTCGTTGTTAAGGACGCTATTCCGTCAAAGGACAACAAAATGGTTGACAAGAGCGGTGCTGTGAAGCCCAAGAAGCTCGAACCGTCCAACGTCAAGAAATAAGGTTAGTCTATGACAGACTTAGCCGAAGAGTTCCAGAATCAAGCAAGACGATTGACGCGAAACCCGGTGCCTGTACACCAGGGCTTTGCGCGTCTGCGCTTCTCTGAATTTCCGGTCAATCATGTCGAAGAGCGTACTAGCGTTACGGAACCTTACACAACTGACGCTCAAGAAGTTGTCAATGCCAACATTATGGACTGGGTTTGTCCAGGACTGACTTGTTCGTTTCAAAAGGAAGGACATTACAAGTTTGTGACCAACATCCCCACACAAGAGGACAACCAGTACGACGACACTATTTCAGTCGCGATGCTGGCTGACAACCGATACGAAAACTGGTGGGCGATCCGTCGCTACATGAATGTCGTCCAGAGCGGTCAGACCGACGCCGACCCGGTGCGAGATAAAAATCACCGAGTATACGGTCCGGACCGTCGTTACCGCAATCGTCTAACCTATATCCAGTGGATTGACATGCACTTGGCCGACGATGTCGCACAAGAATACATGATAGTCCGTCTGGAACGTTGTCGATTCGCGGCAATATCTCCGCTTAACTTCAAGCCGGGTACTCTGCAGACCGTAACTTTTAACTTGAGCATCAAGTACGAGATACAGCGGATTATTCGTCTCCCTGACCCTAACGAACTGATGAACGCCATTTGCATTTCTTCCGGTTCAGACAGCTATTATTACAAGTAGAGGTAAGATATGGCAACTAACTACAAACACGGTACGACCGCCGGAATAGGCGACTCTGTAAACCGTAAAGCTCATGGTGACGCCTACCTAGCCTTCTACATGGACAAGTTTTACGCGGCAGCTCGTGGACACTTGCTCAATAAGTACCACGTCGGGTTCTGGGGCGAGTACGTTTCCGAAGCTCTGCGCGTGATGGACAGGAACGCATTTGCCGACAAGTACACTATAACGAACACTAAGACTTTCAAGGATACCGGAGACCTTCACTGGAAGGCCGCGTTCAACGACTGGCTCGACATGTTCTACGACCGTTCGAGCAAAGTCCTCAACATGTACTGGGCATGTGAATCGGCCACTGTTCTAGGTAACTCGGCAAACCCGATAAGGTTTGGATCAATCGATACTACGAAACAGATGCAGTATCCTCTCCTGACTGGAGACAATGGTCCGAAAGATTTGAAACTTCAAATTGTTGACGACCCGTACATGATGTGGTACCAGTTCTTTAACGCATTGTTTAACGTACAGTTCAGTCCGCTTGTACTTAAGGCAAGAAGCACTTGGCACAAGATAAACGTAGCAATCGACGTTTATTCAGAAGCTACGACAATGCAAAGAAGCGGTACTGGACAATTTGCAACTGAAAAGTCGCCATACATTACCGATATTTCGTTAAACCAAATGTTCGAATTCAATTCAGCTGTTTTGAAAAATTCCCCAGACATGAAGCTCGGATTTAATGAAAATAATCCATATAAATTCACCATAAGTTTTGCATATCCGAACTGCTTCCACGGAACTTTCAAGACCCAGCTTCGTTACCTCCGTGACAACACTCGCGACGGTTCAGACTTCAATGCTCTTGACAAGAAGACCGACTACAACTCATACCGGCATTCGTTCTATGAGGAAAGCTACAAGTCGTTGCAAGCCACGAAAAAAGCATTCACGTACGAGACGTTTAATCCGACCGAATATTATCGAGACTATGGAATGCGAAGCTTCAAAAAGAAAGATGACTAAACAAAAACCACACTTAGTGTGGTTTTTCATTTTACCATTGTTTCGACTCGCTGGCGTACATCGAGCATCTTCTTCGGGCCGTAGAATTTCACCATAGACTCGTACTGGTTATAAAGCTTGGCGTTTGTCCTACTCAACGGTATTTCGGAAATGAACTCGTCGTAGAGCGTATTGACCAGCTCGGAACTGAGCTTGTAAGCCTTGTCCCCCAGTATCTCGACACCCCAGAAGTCAGTGCTGTACGGCGTGTAGTAGAGACCGTTACGGCCAGTGGACAGCTGCGGTGGCATCTTGACCTGTTCGCTTGACATACGTATTCTATCGAAACGACCACACACATATCGGAGGTAGCAGTCGATACGGTTGTCCATAATGATGAGAGGGTCAGTAAATTCTCGGTCACGGATAATTTTTGAGCAGACATTGGCGTTTATATGCGTAACCGGGATTCCGGCAACGGCGAGCATCTGCGTACATATTTCCTCGTATGTCATATCGGGCTTGTAGAAAGTCTCTTGGTAATCTCTGTCTAGGTAGGCAAACGGATATTCGTAATTGAATCCAATCATAGTCAAGTGAGACAGTTGGATTCCTCGCCAGCGAGTGATGCCCATAGCCTTGCAGAACGTATCCACGAACGTACTGGGCATATTGGCCTTCATAGCACTGACCAGCTTCGACGGAGAGTTACCTTTGTCCATCAAGACTGAATATACTGGGTCTTTCTTGAAGGATTCGCATATGGAAGTCCACTCGTCGATGTCTTCAAACGAGTTCTTGTTGAGCGGAAACTGGATAATTCCGTTCTTGGTATTCTTGATACGCACACGGTCATACGGGATGTAGAGGAACCGTGGATTATGATATTCCGTATAGTTGATGTCGATAGGGGAGACTACCTTCAATATGGCTACCGTGCGATTCGACAGCATATCGTTAAAAAGGTCAAGTGGCTCACCTAGCTTTGCCGTTGCCAAAAAGTGAACAGACTCGCCATTCATATTGCGTCTCAGCGCCTCGATTACAGCATCGAGGCTGTAGCCCATAATGTAGACCGTTTCCTTTGATTTCATTATCCCAATTTTCCGTCGGTTTGGATGTACGGCAAGATGTACTCTTCAAGCCATTTCTGACCAGGAAACTCGAATACGATATCGTAAATTTGACCATTATCGGTGCAGAACACAACGGCTGGTAGCTTGTGCATTCCTAGGTCAGTGTAGATAAGATTCTTTTCTGGTTCTGGCTCAATGACCGTCCGAACACAACGAACCGGGTCGTCGAACAGATGGTACTTATTGAACCAAGAAAACATGTCGCTAAAAGCTTGCTTGCAAGACGGACACTGGTCATTCTCGTCATAGAATACGAAAACCCACATAACCACTCGCTGACGTGAATTTACGTCGCTATATGCGTCTTTCCCGTAGGACAATAGACGCTGGCTTAGAGGCTCATATCCACCGTGGATGATTACAGAATCACTGCAACACGACATAATCCGTACAATCCTTGATTAAACCCTAAATTATTACATTTTAAAGTCGAACGTCATAATGAAACAATTTCCCCATATTCTTTTCGTTCGCTATAAACCAGTTAACCCCCCTCAAACGGCACCATTCCTCGGCGGCTGCCCATTTAGCGTGGTTAACCATAACATCCATCAACTTAGCCTCATAAGATACCTTGCGTTTACGGTACCTAGCCCAAGCAGCTTCATCCGCTTGGTTGGACGGCGGGTTTGGTATCTTCGGAATAACGGAATATGTCGTCGGCTTAATTTCGATTAAGTATTTCGAAACAGCTTGGGTGTCCTTATCGGTAATTTCAACATACAAGTCTGGTTTATAGATTGAAATTTTCTGGTACTTCGGCGACATATAGGCAATGGAAATCGGAGGCGGTTCATACCCCCACATCGTGATAAGAGGATGCACGTCGCAAAGTACGAAGAACTTCTGCTCCCATTCCGACTTGTAATTGGGGAGTGGAGCGTTAGGCATATACTTCTCCGGATGCAACAAGGTGTACGTTCCCTTATGGCAATCTTTATAGTAATTGTGAGCCATCACGACCTCACTGCTGACTGGTACATTCTCGCGTAGTAGTTCGCCAGCGTTTCGCCTGACGCTTGCGGCGTGAACTGGAAGTATGATATCTTTTCCGAACGCGTCTGGTCGAAATCGCTCTGAACCGTGTAGGTAGCGACAATCGCCGGATTCGACACAGATCCATCAGCCGTCGGATATCCTGTAGGATTGTCTACATAGTACGGCTGGCGAATGCTAGAATTGTTCATACCGTTTTCGCTAGACGAATAATTACCGGACAGCGATTCAATAGAATCCAGCTTGTCAGAGACATACTGGATATACGCTTCCGAAGTCGCATAATTGTTCGAGAACCGAACGAGCTGGTACATATGCTCGACATAGTAGTTGTCATCGGTTTGTGACGACATACTGCCGACAATGCTCTTCAATGTATTTTCCTCGAACTTCGAGATCTTCCTAGGACCGGCCATTACCTCGTTTTCTGTCTCTACAGAATACGTGAAATTGATTGCATCCTTAATACTTCCACCAAGTGATGAACCATCGGACGGATGCAAGTCGGCGAATGTGAACGGACGGTTATCGTCATATTCTTCAGCTTCGGCTTGCGACTCCGTTGTATCATCATCTTTATTTTTGGCCTTTCGGAACATAGACATTAGCCAGTCCCACGGATTCTGCAAGTAAAGCTGTCTCAGAACGCTTTCACGAGCTGTAGGCGCATCCAATTCGGCTGCAATGCAACAAGTGTAAATATCAGCCTCCATAGCCCGACGCCAATACTTATCCTCAAGCCGCAAGTCCTTGTACATTTGTTTAGTACGATTCTTTATCTTTTCAGACAAGTTAGGACATGCAAGTTCCATGCAACCAATCCATCCCTTGTATGTCTTGATCATGTCGATTGCGGACATGCCGTAATACTTTGTACCATTGTCGTATTCTTCGGTATAAACAAAAAAACACTCAAACGGACCCAAAGTGTCGATGAACTTGGTCACGTTTACCTTATTGTTCAGCAGTTCGGCATATTTCTTAATCAAATAACGGAACGGCTTAATAAGTAAGTCGTACACGTAAGTGATCCATGCCTCGATAAGATTGAATAAACCGTTTATAAAATTTTTGACATACTTAGTAATCATGGTGTCAAGGCCAAATTTCAAGTCGTCGACATTCAAGAAAGAGAACTTCTCTTTGATACATGCGATTACAGCCCACGGACGACCTTTTGTTGAGTTTCCGTCGGCGTCCTCGGTACACCCAGTCATATACGCAATTACATTAGCCAAGCATGGACATTTGGCCATATACTTTCCAAGGTCGTCCCAGTTGATCGCCATTGTGAAATTCAGCAAACCGTTCAACTTGTCTTGAATAGCGTTAATGACATCAAGTACGCAATGTCTCACGGCTTCGGTAAAATCAAGCGTAGCATCTTCCAAACGTTCACGAGCCGCGTCAATCTTATTGAACAACGCGAAAGCCGCCTTGACAATGACATCGAGCCAACCGTCGATAGTGCCACCCCAAGTTTCGATAAATCCACAAACATTCTTCACGAAATCCGGTTTCTGTATAAGATTACCCAACATGGAACCCGATGTAATTCCGTGAGCGAAATTAGACACCATATCGAGACCCTTAGACGCACCATTTATCATGGTAGTGGCGAACGGAGGGAGCTTGCTCATGATGTACTCTGCGAGCATATCGCTACAGTCAATACTATTTATACGTTTTGTAGTAGCGTCCATCGCCGATGCCGCCTTCTCTATACCGCTCGTAATAGTATTGACCAGTCCATCCGCGCTAGTCATGAAGGCCGGTTTCAAAGGATAGCTTGCGTTACCAGCTAACTGTGACGATGTATATGCGGTAGGCGTCGAAACGACCGCAGAATTTACTGAAGACTGTATGCCAGCGCTGGCCGCGTTCCTTGGCTTTTCGCAATCCATTTTCTTATTCGATACATCGCTCATATAGCCACCTACAAGTTAAAATCGTCAGCGTCGAATCCAGATATCGTAGCACGTAGCTGGATAGTGTCAAAGCTGTTTGTTGAAACAACTGGAATGTCGAAGTTATCAGCCTTCTTACGAATATGTACAACGAGTTTATCCAAAACGTCCATCTGGTATGAAGTCGGAGGAGTATCACTATCCCCAACAAGCATGATGATAACTGAGTCTACATTAGCCTTTTCGCCGTCAATAGTGGCATTGCTGTATGCGCCGCCATCATCTTCGAGATCGATGAACTGATAAAATCCGCTATTTTTCAGAGTATCCTTGTTGCCGCTTTCACCAAGGACTTCCGGGTCACCAGCTACCTTGCCTACCAAGAAATGGGCGTTCGTATCGGTTGACGTAAACTTACTGGCCATGACCGGGAAGCATTCGCCTTCGGTATGGCAAACCAATATACGCTTGGTCTGTTTTCCGTTACGCTTAATCTGCTTGTCTGTACGTTCCATCGGAACCTTCATCACAGTCTCGCCACTCTTGTTTACGATATCGACATGCGGAACGCTATCATCGAACGGTTCGGACAATGCTGGAGCCTTCGCCTTATCGTCTTGTTGCGGTTGTCCGTTGAACGCGTCAACGGTTGACTGAGATATATGAGAAATCTGGAGATATTCGCTTCCTTGGCCAATTCCAGTATTGTCTCTGTTACCACCAACTGGCATACAAGTGAAGATGTCGATTGTAGCCTCGGTCAACACGTGATGCGTGTTCGCGCCACCGCCTTCGTTAGCACCTTGGCCAGCACGTGTGTGGGCGACATTAGATTCATATGTCATGAATCCAGAAGCGTCCCATATAAATCCGGAATTGTTTCCGGGATTTGTAATCATAGTAGTATGAGTCTGTCGGTTATGTGTATAGAAGAAACCATCTTCCCCAAGATTTCCGACGGCAACGTCTGGATAATTATCCGCAAATTCCGGCGGAAGTACATCGGTAGTGGCCGACATTCCATAATATGTTCCACGGTTAATGTCACCATCCTCGAAACGGACTCTAAGGTAATATCCAACTGGAGGTACTTGCTGAAGTGAGCCGTTCAGTGCTGGATAGAAGTACGGCTGGTCATCGTCATCCAATTCGTCAGTAATTCCTAGAACACGAGCCTTAACGGCGCCACGATGCATCGTATCGACGCTCCCTTGAACAACTACGGCCAAGTAATCTGTGTCCGGTAACTTGTTATACATCGTCCTACCTACTCTTCATCTTATCAGCTTCAATCTTGCAAGCCTTAGCAATTTCATCCAATTTGGTCATAGTTGGCTCGTAACCTTGAACCCCATCATGATTCGAAATCAATGTCAAAATTGTCAAATGGTCTGGCTGTTGACTAAAGTGAGTCGAACCCAACGCACCAGCTGATACGGACGTATCCTTCTTGATACGCTTTGCTATGACAATATATTCGTCGGTATAGTACATGTCGGGTCCTTCAGTACCACCGTTCTTGGCGGGTTTCAGCGAGTATACATAGACTCGACTGCCTACAGATGGTCCGATACAGTTGACCAAACCAATTGACATCAACTTCGAGTATTCCGTCAAATGCCGAAGCCTAATCTGTTCAGCTATGCAGTACGAATTATGAACATTGCCTGGGAAGTTATTTATAACCTTTAGTTCGCCATATACCGACTTAGTGTCAGGTAAATTGAACTTAGTTGCGGTCTGCTTGGCATTCATCGCTCCGTAATGCTGCATCAACGCATCGTAGCAGTCGCCGTAGCAGTTCGACACGTCTGCCTTACCCTTCGAGTCTACGCTCGAATGGACTATGTTTGGGAACGATTCCGTAAGGTTCTCACCCTTGTTGGACATCCGTTCCTCTTGGTAATATAGCCACGCCTCGCTTTTGGTGTTAGAATCCACAAACCGAGAGCTTGCGGTAGATGTCCTTGCGTCTTGAGAATAGATACAAGCCATCGGCGTACTGACTTTCTTCGATGTATTCAATGATGAAATAATAATACTCTGTTCGACAATGTCATACGTCCAGAACATATAGTCGCCAACCATCGCGGAATGGTCGACCGTCGTGCGGAGCTTGTCGACTAGGTTACAGTTGATATAACGCCAAGTCATCGTATCGGTAAGGTTAGCCGCGTCACCGACAATAAGGTTTCTATACGGAGCGATTCCCTCATATTCTTTCAGAATATCTAGCATTGCATCAAGACTTGACCCTTTTACCGCTAATGAATTTTTCTTCAATAAGTCTGGGGACGCCATTTTCCAGTTAAATTTGACACCTATCGTTCCTTCGTTAACTAGGTATTGCTTGGCGGATGTGATTAAGAATGGAAACCCGCTTCCGTCAACTCCTGGATATCCAGTATTAAGGAAAACGAACCGACCGAAACATCCGCTGTCAAGCTGAAAATCTGGTAGATTCGTGACAAGGACTGTAGCCGTGCCAAACGGTAATTCATTAATTGGGATTGAAATTGACAAACTATCGATGTCATTCGCATCGAAAATCCGGTCATTCAATATCACGGTAACGCTAAAACTGGTTCCAAGTCCGCTTGCCATTAGTCATCCTTTTTAACTTCGTTGTACTTCATGTACCATGTAACTACGCTGTTCGGGTCTGGAAGAACATAATTTTGGCCGCCTTCAGCCTCAGTAATCACCCCATTGAACTGGTCGCTGTATCCAATCCAGTCACGGTTTCCTAAAACCACTTCCTCGTTAGCTTGTTTTTCAGCTTGCGTAAGCTCGTCACCCTTATACCCCTTCAAAACTAGTTCGTTATGTATTGCTTCGGATGAAATCCTGATTGTGCCACGTAACTGCATGGGGTTTCGTATATCGTTAGCAGCGGCGAACGCCTTGTACATAGTAGGTGTACCGTAAAGGTCACCTATTACACGGTCAAGGCGACCATTTTGTGCCATAGGAATATGGAACATCCCGGCGATATTGAACTGGTCGTCACGGATTCTAGGGAATTTTTCATCTGATGTAGCCATAATCCCTCCTTACTTGCTCTTCTTTATACCGCCAGAAACTTGATTCTTATCGCTCTTTGGATCGCCATAATTAACCCATTCGTCAAAGACCTCGCTACCAAGGAACGACATAAAGTCCTTAGTCGGACCCGGTTGCATCCAGTAATCAAAATTAACGTCGGCTGATACCCAAATAGGCAAGTGGGTTCCGTCCTTAGAAATGAACTGTTCTTTTGACGCGGAAATCTTAACGTCTGTAAGCACTACAGGTTCCAAGTCCAAGTAGTGACCGACGCTAATTCGTACTGGGAGCGGGTTAGCAGTAATTTCGCCACCGAAGAACGTGTTTATGCTGTTGTAAACGTTCACCGCACCACCAGCAATCTTCTTCATCATTTCCTTTGCCTTTTGTCCAACAGATGTAGAATTTTCCGATGAATTAGCTACGTTTCCGCCACCTTCGTTCATTCCGTCGGTGCCAATCTGATTGTTAGTATCTCTCGTTCCACTACCTCTAAGCTGACCAAGCGCATTTCCGCCCGCGTTTATAATACCGTTAATTGCCGCGTTTATGATGGTAGCAGAGTCCATATCCATCGGACGGACATATGCCATCATAATTAGTCGCTTAATCGATATGCGACACATCCGCTCTTGTTCAGGTAAGTACCACTTGAACTTCAAAGGCATGTGAGCACCTATGGTAGTCTTCTCAAACTGTTTAATCGTGGTGCTACCGGTGGAATTATTCTTCATACCAGCAAACTCCATAGACGTTGTTGCCAGTTTGTCAATAGATTGCAACGCGGTATTAGTCCATTTTGCAAGGCCGTTTCCATAACGTGGAATCAATCCAATAGGACCACCGGATCCATCTGCGGTAAGCAACGTATTCATCATCGAAAATCCAGTTTTATAAGACGGTAGGTTCCACGTTGCCTTCACGTCGATACTAGGTCCGGCCGCCGCACTCATATCCAATATACCATAAAAAGGCTCATACATATTGTAATGACTTGCAGTGGCGCAAGCGTCTTGCATCGTCATCCTAAATTCATCGAGGATGCTATGGAAACCGCCCATGTACGAACGACGAGCCGGTCCATCCAACACTTGAATACGAACAACGTTAGGCTTGGGCAGATGCTCAATCATTCGGCCTGACGTATGGCCGACTCGTTTCTGATACTTTTTAACTTCGTTTTTCTCAACCATACGCTACTATCCCATCAACGAACTGTTAATCGCTTCGCCAGTCGTTTTTGCCTGTTCGGCATTGGCTGTCTTAACTTCTTCACTTGTCAAAGCTTCTATAAAAGCTTCCTTCATTGCTTCAATAGTTTCCTTATTCTTATCGGATTCGCTTATACGTTTTCCAGAAACCTCATCACCAGTATTCGCGTTCGGATTGTTTGTATTAACCATTGAACCAGTCGCAAGTTTCTTATCTCCCTGATATAGTGCGGCAGCCGTACCGAAACCACCAGCGTTTCCGTTGATGTTCATAAGGCCGACTTGATCCTTGGTCAAACCGTACATATTTGCGCGACGGATTGCTTTGGTTGTTTCAGTCTCGTTACCAGCCAAGTGAGCGACTTCAGCGGCAAACGACTGACCAATAGAAACCTCGTTGGCATTACGAGCGTTAACGAAGCCAGAACCAGCACCTTTCAGAGCACCCTTTAATCCGCCATTCATGGCACCGTTGATAGCACCCTTTACAGTACCAACAATCTCCGGGACAGCAAGCGTATTCATCAAGGCATCGGTCGCACCGGCCAGCGCCGTTGAAGTAATATCCGAAATACTGCCACCTTTCTTGTATATATCGTATGAATTCTTGATACCATCGGCAAGACCAAAAACTCCAGAAATGACTGGAAGTTTCTTACCAATCATCGCCGCAGCGGAGCCAGCCGTCTTGGCTGCAGACAAAGCCGACTTCCCTATTTTTCCTACTGGCGAGTTAGATATTGCCGATACGGCTGTATTTTTAATCATACCAACCAAGCTTTTGGTATTGTTAACCAAGCTTCCTATCGAACTTTTTACGGCGGACGTTGCCTTACCTACGACACTATTCTTCACCGCATTCTTCCAGCCCAAAATAGTCTTCATAAACGAGGACTTCATTCCGCCTATACTCTCACCGACAGCTGACGCCATGCTCCTGAACTTTCCTACAACGGTATTTTTCATTCCGTTAAGAACCGTGCGGAACGTATTGCCTATACGTGAAATGTTTTTACCAAGCTTGGGATCTTTCATCCATCCAGTAGCTTTTTTCCATACTCCGGCAAAAGACTGACCAATTTTGCTCCACTGGGATTTAAGTCCTGACATCCATCCAACGGCTAGACCACCAATCGTACCGATTGCACCGCCGATAAGCGAACCCAAGAACCCAGGCAAACCAAAACCAGAATCACCAACCGTCAACGGTTGATTTTCTTGTTTCAGATACTTGTCCAATGCTTGGGATAGCTTCGTCATGGTCGGCTTCATAGTATATTCTTGATAAGCCTTACGTTCCTCATGATCTATCTTTGATTGAACTCGGTCGGTTTCATCACCAACGAGTCCGGCCTTGTAAGATATGTTGTCATTAGATTCAGTAGCGTTTCCGGCCAACGGTGACACCGTCTGTGCGGCACCAACATTGGAAACACCGCCTTGTACGATTCCGCCAGAAGAGTCGGTAAACACAATCCCGTGGTTGACAATTATATTTCGGATGGAACCATTACCGGCAACCATATCGCCAGTAAAGTTGTTACCGAGACTCATACTATTCTGGCTAGAAGCCATAGCCTGTTGTGCTAAACCAGACTGGCCGTAACTTTCTTGTGCGGTAGCCGCATTTCCTATACCACTCGTACGGTCATTGAAATTCTTGAATAGTTCGATAATAGAATACTGGTTTTCTATTACAGTGGCCATCGGGTCGGATTTCGGCTCACTTGTATTAGCCTCATGGAAGTCAACGAGGCTCTGATGAGCCTTGACGGCTTCTTGTTCGGCGAACGCCTCCAACATACCGGCCTTTACCGCATTTTTGATGTCCACAGTAGCCATTATTCATCTCGACTCAGTTATCTGCAGTTTATAAGTTTTAGGCATCAAAAAAGGCGTCGCCTCACGGCAACGCCTATCTTGCGCCAATCATGCTTGCAATTTCTTGCCCAGACTCTTCCTCTTCAGCCGCATAGAGTTGGCTGAACTTCTCTACGCAGTATTTTTTGACCTCAAGGAACTCCGGTATGAAAAGCTGGTCGCAATCCAGTATCGAAGTGTGGATCATATCGGATATGAGGCACTTGTCACGGACTAACGCTATCTTGTCATAGACTGGAAATATAGTGGTCGAGACGAAAGGGATATACAACTCGTACCTCCTTTCCGCACTTCGGACACTTCATCTTGGCAAAAATATTGGTCGTCAAACTTGCAGCATTTATCTCGTTGAACATCTTCGTAGCGTCAGCAACGTTTAGGTTCGACAAGTAGTCAATTTTCTCGTTCAGCGATTCGCATTCTTCGATTTCAAGTACCACGGCGACCTTGATGATTTCACGGAGATACTGAGGCATCGGCTTGCCGATGTCCTTTGCATACTGATTCACCGCTTCATCGACAACACGATCGTGATAGCGACGTCTCAAATATACATCGCACTCCCTTCCGTCAGGAAGCCGGAACGCGTAATAGCCGTTGGCGGCATGCTTCGCCAATATGGCATTAACGTCACCAGCAATACTGAATTCTAGATTAAAGAATCCGACATCGAACCCCTTGCTGTTCTTTGGAGCTTCATTACGAATACCACATTCAGTGCATTCAAACCAAAGTATTCCGGGAAGCAACTGGTCTGGGAACGAGGACGCACGCAACCAATGAAGGATGTACGGTTCATCACACGACAATATGTCTTCCGGTTCCACACCACGGATGCGTCGAGCGTAAAGCTCGTTGAACACCGTTGTAATGTTTTCAGAATCGATATCGTTGAGCATCAGCAAGTCCATTAACTTGAACGCCTGTCCCGTTATGGGATTTCCGTACAGCGCACCAGTGGACGGCAATCCACGGATTTCGCTGAAGGCTTCGTAGTCGTGTACTTGCTGAGGTACGACCTTTTTTGGTTGCGAATCGGCAAACCGATACTGACCCGGACCCACCCCGAACGGGTCTGCCATCGGTTGCTGATGCTGCGGCGGTTGAACAGGGGAAGGCATCTGCACGGGTGCTGGTGGAGGCACGACAGGTTGCATCTGCTGTACCGGCTGAACGGGACGCTGCGGCTGAATGGGTGCTTGCACATAGGGTCTCGGCGTGAAGGCAGAAAGCTCCATCCGAGGCTGTTCTTGTACTTGCACTTGTGGCTGTTGTACCGCTTCCGCTACAGGTTCTTGCGTCACTTGTATCGGTTGCGGACTCTGTACGTAAGACTGCGTGTCTTCAATAGTCTCGACGTACTGAGCAGAAGATTGCGGGGGTTGCGGTGCGGGACGAGCCATCATCGATTCCATATAGCGGTCATAGCCTTGACTTGCCATATTTTGGTCAGTAATCGGAGCGTTCTGAACCTTTGTTTCCACGGTCGGTGGGGCGACCGTCTGAACCACCGGATTAGCAACGGTCTGTTGCCTAACCATACCCTTCTTCTTTTTGATGATCTTCGCGACTTCGTGAAGACCCTTGTTGTTCTCGCGCATAACTTCGGCTGGATCGCGGTCAAGAACGAGGCCGTGGTTGGCGGCCATCATAGTCCTTGCAGTCTGCATATATGTGCGAGTCTGCTCGTCGGTGTTATCCAACAAATCATTGATCTTTGACATAGACTAACCTACTTATCGGATTCACCGATTCGATAGATGTACCTCGGACCCTTGTAGTGCTTGCCGTTCTGCATATCGAACTCGACCTCGTCGCCACATTCGGTAGCAGACAGCTCGTCGCATCGTTGCTGTGCAAGCTCGACATCGTCGAACGGATCGCCCACAATGAACGGGGCCGCTACGAACATATCCTTGTAGCCTTTGGTATCTGCAGCGAAACTAGAAACGTCGTATTTGGTTACCCAAAACTTCATTACATGTCCTTCTTGTTCTTATTCTGTTCGGCGAGCTTCGCCTTTTCTGCCGCGACAGTCTGTTCGACAGTCTTGGCATAGCGTTCAGACAACGTACGACCTAGCATAGCGTGGAAGAAACCACCCATCACGCTACGACTTCCGATAAGGCGTTCGTTGAGAAGAGCACGCTGCTTCTTGTAGGCGGCGTCCCAGCTAATTGCAATACGCCAGTTTTCAATAAGCGATGCAATCTTGGTGAACGGGTCATCCTTACCGAAGATGAGGTTACTGGCAACGCAAATGTGATTTTCTGCGCTGAATCCAGCATCGCGGACACCGGCGATAGCCACGGCACCTTCGGCGACCGCCAGCACGCAGTCGGTATCAAGGTTCGTGATTTCGTACGGATTGTCGTTGATTTCGTCCGGAATCGTGTTGATGACAAAGTCAAAGCCAGTATCGCGTTCGTAGGCCATCGTCTCGGTCACGTTGCTCTTGTCCAAATACGGACTAGCCCAATGCTGGAGAATAGTCACCTTATTCTCATTAATGAGCTTGTAGATTTCCGGACGTAGGTCAATAACGCTCGAAATGGTGATACTGTAGTCAGTACCAAACACCTTGGCACGCTGGTCGCGAGGCTTCATAGCCTCGATAATGAACTGCTGGACATTCTGAGGAATCACCGTACCCTTGATAAGAATCTTCGGGTTACGAATCGAAGTCGCATAATGAGACGAGCGTTCGTACATACGGTGAATCGGGTAGAACTGGTCATTCACAAACGTCGGAATGCAGATAACGTCCTTGTCTTTGGCGACCAAGTGCATGTCAATCAAAGCATACTGCAACTCAGCGTTCGGGGTCAAGACGGAATCCGCAATGTACATTGCATCTTCGACCACGCGGCAAGCGCCGATACTCTTGGATCGTCCAGCCGGGGCATCCCAGACAAACTCGTCCAGAGCATACAGAAACCGTAGGTGAAGGCTACGCAATTTACGAGCGAGAGCTTGGTCTGCCTCGGAGAGTTCCAAGACATTCTTCCCCACGAGTGAGGATGCATAGTCATCGAGCTTGTCCACGAGCATAAAATTCATACGTTCGTTAATGACATTATCAATCCAGAGTACATTGAACTTGGTCAAATCCGGATTAAGACGACAGAAGTCGTTGCTGGTCATCGAAACCAAATTCACATCGGCGAGCTTGGCAAAATTTTTCTTGAAGTAGCTCAGCGCGTTGTAGCCTCGGAGCACGGATAGGCGAGATGTCTCGTCCGAGACAAACAAGATGTTGAAGGCAACCTTTCCATTGAAAGCTCCGTTCACAAAATCATCGATTTTCTTCTGGATATCCATAGATTTCCTTTTATTGTTCACGAAATAAATTATTTCATTTTATCTACTTTGCATCGTATTCGCGAAGCATTTCGATAATTTTGGACTTTGCGTCCACATTTTGGTCATTCAATACCGGCAAAATGTCAGGATGCTTGTCCATATACATAGAAGCCATCCCCAAGGAGTCGGAAGACAAGATGCGCTTGGCTTCTTCCTCGTCGATAACCTCACCATCCTCGGAGACAATAGTACCGTCGTCACCGTAGTAATACTGGTCGATGTAAATCGGGTTACGGTCTACCAGCTTGGTCTTGACCTCCGCATACTGTTCCATAGAGCATGCCTTGTCAGAAAAGAGACGTACTACACAGTTAGACAAGTCCGCTGGTTGAGCGTCGATATCGACATCCTTGACATCGATAAAGCGCGGAGACAGCGTGTTTTCGCGGAATTCCAAATTAAGCGGACCGTCCTCAGCGCAGCCTTCATCGTCCACGATATAGTAGCCGGGAGTCGAACCTACGTGCGAGAAGGTCATATGGTAAGGCGTACCGGTGTAGATAATCGTCGATTCGTCGCTGTTCATCTCCGACCCAACGTGGTAGTGGCCGCTGAAAGTGAGGGTAGCCGCATTGAGCAGACGCTGCGAGTCGAAACCGTTCTGCGATATATTACCGGCACCCATAGCAGCACCGATGATGTCAAAATGGCCTATGATGACCCTCTTTTCGACACCAGACCGCGACAGCTTCACCAACCACTTGTTAACCTTGTCCATATTGTCTTGGAGAATCCACGGAACAAAGATCCATTCGCGTCCAAAGAAATGTTCCACCCCAATCTTGGCGTCGTATACGGTAACGTGCGGAATGAGGCCGAGGAAGCTCACTGAACACACCTCGCTGGTGTTCGTGTAGCGCATATCGTGGTTTCCGGCAATGACGAACACCTTGAAATCGGCCAGCTTGTCACGGAAAAGTCGTAACGCATAATCCATCACGTCGGTTGCGATAAACCGTTCGTTGTCGAAAATATCGCCAAGGAACACGACGTGTGTCACGTCGGCTTCCTTCCATTCAGAAATCATCTGGTCAATGTAAGCGTGCTGTCCCTTGACAACAGCATTGCCGATAGGACTCTTCTTATTAGTTACTCCAAGATGGAGATCTCCTACGATTGCAAATTTCATTAGTTATTCTCACTAGCTAAAAGTTTCTGCTCAGTTTCCTTGGAATGCTGAGCAATGAGGCGACGTTCGTTAGCCTCGGCTGTAGCCTTGATTTCAGCTTGAACCTTCGCCTCGGCATCAGCAGTCCACGCAGCAATGAGCTTGTTGGCTTGCTGTGGCGACATGTCGTAATCTTGAACATCGCCTTCAGCAATTTCACCAGACAAGATACGTTTTTCGGTATCGTGTTCATTTTCCTCACGCAAGTCCTTTGTCATCTTGTTCAAGTTGTTCAAGGAATTGGTTACAGAAGTAATCATATTGGCGACGGCAGCCCACATCTTGTCACCGGGGTCGATCTGCGTACGAACCTGGTCATACATATACTTGAGCATGTTCTTGCCCATATCGTACAACTCGTGAGCCTCCTTGCGGATTCTGGCACGGTCGTTACGCAGTACCTCGTCATTGATGTCTTCGGCTTGAATATCGTCAAACTTGGTTTCTTCAAACTGTACTGCCAACGCTTGGGTTGACAAGGACTTTGTCTGTGCGATAAGCTGCTTTGCACTATCCAGAGCCTCTTGGGTGGAACCCATCGGGAGGTTCAGATGGTGTTCAAATTCGTTAAATACATTATCTTGCTTCGGTTCATCAGTCGCCGCTGGTTTGGAACCGATATTCTTTATGTTAAAAAATGCATTCGGGTCTACATTCTCGGCCATAGTTACTCCAATACAGTTGTCCACTTTTTCGCGCTACTACGTAGTTTAGGATAGCTGTCCCCAGACTTCTTTCACGCAAGATCGGTGAGCATAAAAGGTTGTTCATCGTGTTCAACGCGTGTAGGACGGTTGTGCTCTTTTCCAACACGTGTAATATTGTTGTGCATTTCCAGCAACGATTTATATTTCCTACCGCGAAAATGTGCGGACACCATTTTATGGTATTCGTCTTCAGCATCCAATAAATCATCCACCGACTCGGCATTGACCATCTTCGTGCGGATATGCGAAGGAACCGGCATCTCCCCCCATTCTTCCATACACTTAATCACGTCTTTAACATAGTCCAAATGGGCTTGAAATGCCTCGGCGACTCTTTTCGGCTTGTCATCCATAGCCGTTTTATAGCCATCGATTATGGATTCACAAAGTTTCTTATCTTTTGGGGTCGCGTGGTGACTGTCAGCAATACTGCGTATGAATGTCTCGAATTCCAGTTGTGCTTTGGACGAGTTAGGCGTAGATGCCGAGATGTCTTGCATCGTCAGACCCGGCTCGCACGATATGCCGCAAAGCCTTTCCCGACGGCGTTCGGCCTCCCAACGAGGAGGGGTATATGTTTCGTTTGATTGCGATTTTCCGTTCCATACACTGCCAAATAATTTCTCTCTCGCGTAATCATTACCTACTTGCTTCGTGATGCGTTCAGCCAGAGTCGGAACCAAGTTTTCGACGGCCTTCTGAACCTCGTCGTCGATTTCCTTCTTGTCGACCGGAGACTGTTTTGTAACCGTCGGGTTTTCAAATTTAATGTAAATACCCTTAGAATGCCTATAATAATCTCGAATCGTCAAGAATAGTTTCTTGCCTATGATAAATAGTAAGCCAAGGCCAATGTCAACACCGATGCCGATTATTATAGCTTCCATATATACCTACAAAATCTTGCCGATATCCTTACCGAAAGTCGCCACATTGATCAAATGTTGAGCGTTTCTTGGATAGTACCGGATTGTTTCTTGCATACTCACCAATAATTCCACATACAGACGCTGGTTTTCCAAATCCTTCTTCTGGCTTGATAACTCCGGGTCACCGTCAACCATAATCCGTACACCTTCAGATGTAGGATTGAACGCCATACGCTCGTTCATAATGCTCTCGTACTTCTTCTTGCGAGCGACCCGGTATTCGTCTTCCATAGTTTCGAGCTTGTTCTTCTCTTGGAATAGAAGGGTGCCGATTTCAGCAGCTCCCTCTCCCATATTGAACGTCGCATTGTACTTAATCTTTTCAAGGCTAGGCAATCCGTCTTCACCAGTGCTATCCAATGTCTCGACCAGATAATCTCGTAACTTCTTGATTTCGTCGTCCTCGATTAGATTATTGAGCTTATTTTCCTTAATCATACATTCCTCATTAGAACACCAGACCCATTTCGAATCCGCTCCTAGACTTCTTCATTTCCTTCGATACCGTTGACGGAAACTTCGCGACATCGTCGTGGGCTTTGGTAATGAACTCGACATAGCTCGTGATGCGCTTGATATCTCGGTTCAAACCAGCCATAGTCTGTTTCGGTAGTTTAATTTCGCACTTCTTGGGGTCGATAATCTTTTTCGATACGGCAAACTTGTACCACTCGACCAACTGCTTTCGATACAGCAACTCGTTGAGCTTTACCTGTTCTTGTAATCGAAGGCACAGCAAGTCGACTACGGTTATACCCATATTATTGGCAAAGTTTTCAAAAACCACCTTGAAACTGAGCTTACCTTTCGAATCGGTAATATCAAGGGTCTTCGCCACACAAGAGCGAATAGTCTTGATAGCCTCGTTCGACGGGGTCTTGATTTCTGGGTATGTTTCCGGAGTTTCCATAACCGCCAAAGTAGTAATTCGGAGTTTATAATGCAAATTATTACAAAATACAAGAAAACGGCTCCTTTCGGGGCCGTTCTCTATGGCTAATACCTCGCCACACCGACTAGATAACCTTATATCCGGGCGGAATGTAAAGGTTGAAGCGGTCGTAACGGAACTGGACGCTGAACGTGCCGAGCTTGGCATTGTCGTAATCAAGCGTAAAGCTAGATGCGTCAACGTTCTTCGGCCAGCAGTTCACTAGCAGAACACTGAGGATAACATTACCGTACATCCAGTCGTACAGTTCGAGACGGACAGAAGCGTTGCGCAACAGACCAGCGTAGGTGTTGTTGTGGTTCTCTTGCTGACCGAGACCCAAATATACTTGGTTGTTCCCCTCGTTAGCGGTACGGTCGGATTCGTGGATAGCGTCGTTAGTACCGGTGTTCGACAAGATACCTTGGTTAAAGCAAGTCTGGTTCCATCCGAGCATCATTTCAAACGCTCTCATGTCTTCCAGAAGCAAAATCTTGATATCCATCGTATTTGCCAAGCCTTCCTGTTGAACCGGGAAGAACTTTTCAAAACCCATGTACTTAATCGCCGCGTCCTTGATCTTGACAGCGGGAATCTTAGCACCGCTCTGTACGTGCAGAGCGTACTCGTCCTCACCGCCTTCAGTACCAAAGTGGACGCCGTTGGTGCAGTTCACACCCACGAGACGGAAAATGTCGGTGGGGATGATCATACGCCAGCGAGTGCTACGAACCGGGTCGACGAGATGGTCAATCGCGCCAGCCCAGAATACTTTCTTCTTTTGGTCTTCACTAAGTGCCATAAATCACCTCCTTCCTTAGCCCGAAATGATTTCGGTGGAAATCGTGTTTCCGTTCTTGGTGGACTCGACAGACGTACGGAGGATAATCCAGCGTGCGCTCTTCGGCGGAAGCAACTTCAAGTCAACAATGAGGAAGTTCTGGTCGATAAGTTCCTTAGTATTGTTGGTGTTATCGCAAATCACGACGCCGTCAATCAAGCCAGCCGGATTATTACGCTTAATCATGTTGAGCTTATCCTGAAGGTCAGACGTAATCTGAGCACGAAGGTTGGTCGTGTTCAAGCGGAAGACCTTGTGGTCGAGATACTTGTAGAACGTCTTGTGGATGCCAGCCACGAG
>Ga0265301_10000591_pt1 | contig 50944 bp, 54 predicted proteins | sample AusTroGonzalo_MG_2_FD_193488 | JGI IMG/M metagenome (GOLD analysis project Ga0265301, IMG submission 193488) | Bovine rumen microbial communities from tropical cattle in Woodstock, Queensland, Australia - Gonzalo_04 | ecosystem: Host-associated > Mammals > Digestive system > Stomach > Rumen ... | reverse complement strand
AAATCCACCAGCAGTTCTTCGAATATGTCCTCAAAGGACAGGTTCTCAACTATCGTTGGTGCCGGCAGTTGCGACATGTCGATGTGGTTCGGTGTCAATAAACTTTCAATGTCTGTGTTGTTTGCTGTACTCATTGTATTTCAATTCCGTTTAGGGTTACGTCTTCGCCGGTTACCAGATATTTACCAGTGACATCCAATATCAAATGTCCTTGGTCCATCGATACAACCGACACATTGGTTACTTCAAATCGTGGTTCATAACTGAATAACGCCTCCACGACATCCGCATATATTTCCGCCAGCAGTTCGCCTGTCAGCGGTGCATCCAATCGTTTGAATAATCGGCTGCCATATTCTCGCCGCATTATTCGTGAGCCAATCGGTGTTGATAAAATGTTCGTTATGCTCTGTCGCAAATGTTCCATATCCTCTATGCTGCGACCTGTGTTTATGTTCATACCTTGCATTTTTAACTCGGTTGTTCTGTTGTTGCGGTTGATGGTGTGTCGCCTGCGTTGTAAGAGAACTGGTGCGTATGTGTTGATAACTTTTTACCTTTTCCCTCAACCTCGCCGGTGGCTGTTACTTTACCTGTGGTTGTTATGTTTCCACTTGTTGAAATGTTTCCTGTCGTGGTCACATTACCTTTGTGATTCACATCAACGTTGAATGTAATTTTGTTTGAATCATGTGCCGGTGGTGATTTCGTATCTTGATAAAGTGCTGGCAAAATCATCCCCATTCTTAAGTCGCCATTTGGTGATAACACAATTACTTGTTCACCACTTTTTAATGGTATCCAAGTAGATGTACTTGGTGTTAACCAGGGCATATAATCAGTCGTCAAACTGCCGATTTTTACTTTGGCTTTTGCCTTTGTATAATCGACAGAGATTACTTTACCTATGCGAATTATGTTATTGACCCTACGAAATAATTCCGAAATATCTTTTCCTTGTTCAATGCTCATCGCTGTGTGTTTCTGTTTGATATGTAATTGTGAATGTTAATTTGATTGCACCGTATATTTTGTTGCCATCTATGTTCATATCTGTTTCTGTACTTTTGAATCTCAAGACAGCATTTAATCGGTTTGGCATTTCCCAACCGTCCAACAAACTTTCTATCGTTTCTGCCATAGTATCAAGTTTGTCATCAAGGTCATCTTTACCAATATCCACCGCCTCAACTGCAATTTCTAAATCACGAAACAAACACCCAAATCCATCTGTATCCCACCGTTCTTTTTGCACCGTTTCACTGGTCGTATAAACTAACAGTGCTGGCAGATCCTGATCAAACAAAACCTTTGAACGTGATGTGAATACATTCGCAAATTCTGTTCGCAATTGTTCTGCGATCTGTTCTCTAATATCTTGTCTTGCGTGTGTCATTGTTCGTGTAATACCAATTTGCGTGATCCTGGTATGTGGTGTTCGATATTCATTACCTGATATGTAACACCCCAGATTTCAACATAGTCGCCTTGTAATGGTTTCGGATAACTTTCTGGGAAGTCTATCAACCGCACAAATAAAACTATCTGTGCGGATGATATATCTGTACCAGCATTATTCAGTGAGACTTCCATATAGCTTTTATGAAAATCGCCTATGATTGCGAATGCTGGATATTGAGTATTCTTCGGGCGGTATGTAACTGGCCGCCCGAAGATTTCCATGCTTGGTTTATTTACAAAATTATCAAAGTCAAACATTGTTTACTCTGTTTTTGTTATATTGACCAAACATGCATGTTGCCAGTAGCCATAGCCAACATTACGCCAGCTATCAACGCCATACTGGTGTGCATCGTGGTCGAATTCATATTCCGACCCCTCAGCTTTGGCTTTGACTTGAACCGCTGTTTCTTCTTGGCGGATAAAGGCTTTTACGTCCCCATCTGCTCGGAATACATAGATTTTGTCTCCGTCAGATAATCTAGGATTGGCCGCCACTGCGATATCAAGATCTGCCAAAACCTTTACAGGATTGCTTGCGCCACCTACGGACAATGGCACTGCCAATGCCGCTTTAGCAACGAACCACAATTTTACTGGGACCATTACTAAGAACTTGGATGCGTTTTCGTTCATCGGTTCGCCTTGGTCATCTTTGAATCCAATGATCTGTTGGATTCCTGCCAAGATTGCTTCACGCAATGCTGCTTCCGTTGGAGCATCCACTGTACCGACTTCGCCGTTGATGGCAGCATTTGCCAAATCAAACGTTACGATGTTCGATTGTGTTCCGGAACGTCCCTCTTTGTGATCGCTGGCAAAGAACTTTTTGCCGTCATAGCAATCTGTTGTTTCGCCTTTGGTTATCAATTGTGACAACAACAATGCCCAATGGCTGTTTGTTCTTGTCGCCAATTCGCCAATGCGAACTTTTACTTGCCCCGTTTTATCACGACGCAAGTGTTTTACTGGGATATCAAGTGTCGCCTCGAAGTGTTTATTTTCGATTGTGATGCCGTTGGATGTAAATCCTTTAGCATGACGACCACCGACCCATTCACGCATGACGGGCGATTGTCCGATCCATGCGTATTCCTCTGTGTCCTGATCAGATGTGAAATAGTTAGAAATGGCGGTTATCCATTCTAATCCATCGTTCTGATTAAGACGTTTATAGAACTCGCCGATAATGGCTCTTGAAGATAATCTATTCATTTTTATTGTCCTTCTGTGTTAGCTGGGGTTTCTGGTTCATCTGATCCTGGGGTATCATCACCGTTTGGTGTGTCAGTACCAGATGGTGTTTCCGTTCCGCTTGGAGTTTCTGTACCGGATGGTGTGTCATCACCACCTGCAGGTGTTTCTGATCCACTTGGGGTTTCCGGTTCGGTTGTTTCTTCTTCCGCTACGGTTTCTTTGTTGTATAAGAAATCAAACGCCACGATTGCGTGTGTCGCATCTTCCAAACGCAACACTTTGCCTAAGTAATCGCCGTCAGATCCCAACGCAAACGTATCGTCATCTGTTGCTACAACATCGCTACCGATACTGGTTTGTTCCAAACTTGCGATTTCCAAGCAGACTTTACCGCGAGCTTTTACATTAACTTTGGCTTCGCCGTTTTGTCCTTTTGTGTTATCCACTTCATCTTTCGCAAAACCAACAATCTTGTCGCCAGCTTGGAATGGACGTGCATATCCGTCATTCAACCCGACCAACATTCCTTGGAAGATATGAACACCTGCTGCCAATGAAACAGTGTTTGTATCCGCCTGTGTTTCAAAGTCACGTATTTTATTTGATGTTATTTTCGCCATGTCTTATTCCCCTTTGGTTTGGATTTTTACTTGCCCGTTTTCCTGTGCAACGCAGTAAGCAACAAACGCATCCTTGTCCCCACCAAATTCGGCACGAACTTCTGGATTGTTTGCCCATTCATTTTTTGCACGTTCTTCCGGTGTTGCACCCTTGCTCATTTTTGCCACTGGCTTTGTGCTTGGTTTTACCTGTGGCATAGAACTTGCGGCCTTTTTCAGACCGTTCAGATAATCGCCACCTTTGGCTTTCTCTGCTTTTACGATTTGTAACGCCAACTTTTCTGCCGTCATATTTGGATCGGCTTTCGCTTTTGCCAACAAGTCTTCATGACCTGCGACAGCTACTTCATCCAATGCTAAAAGACGTTCACGTTCTGCTTTCGCACCCTCGGCACGATAGGCAGCGATCTGGTCTTTTGAGATAGCGGCAGGCTGTTGTTCCTGTTTTGCTTTCTTTGCATCCATGCTGTTTTCTCCTTTGTTTTTGGTTGATAGTTGTTTGATGGTTGTTTCGTAGTCCCCAATCTCATCGGCCATGCCTGCATTGACTGCCGCTTCGCCGACCATTACACCGCCTTGACCGAAGTCTGTTTTAACGGTATCTGTTCCTACGTTTCTGTATGTGGCAACCGATTGGATAAATTCGGCTTCCAGCGCATCAAGTTCGGAACGGATTGTTGCCTCGCCCTCGGGTGTGCGTGGGTCTGGTCTTTTGTTCTTGGCATTTGAAGATACGATTTCGATCTGTTTGTATCCATCAGAGTCCGGTTGTTCCTGCACCGCAACGCTGGATACCACACCGATGCTGCCAAGTAATGCTGTCTTTTGTGCGACTATGTTGCTTGTAGCTGATGCCAACCAGTATGCAGCCGAGCAACAATTGCGGCCAACGTATGCCCATATCGGTTTCTTTTGTGTCGCCTTGTGAATAATGTCCGCCATTTCAGATGGTCCAACCGCCACGCCCCCGGGACTGTCTATATCCAACAGGATTGCGTGGACTTCCGGATCATCTAATGCGGCCTGTAAATCTCGTGCCAACAGATCCAATGCTGTACCACCCATCAGAAACGTGAACACATCGGCACGTGGCGTTATAACACCATGGACGGGTATTACCGCCACCCCATCTCGAATGCTCGCTGTGTGCGTGTTTATGAGGGGTTTCTGGGCAAACAAAGAAAGGCCCGACTGGACCTCTCTGAATGTTGCCTTTACACCTTGCATCGCTGTTGGTTCTATTGCCCAATGTTTAGCAATAGTTTGTAAATCAATCGTCGTTTTCTTCATTCTCGTTGCCCCCATTTATGATTGCGGTTAATCCTGCCTCGGTTCGCAATTTCTGCTCCTTGGCACGTTGTATATGTTTTGTTTCCCATGATCCGCCAGTGATCTGAGCTGTCTCTTCCTCTAAGGTTGAAACGCCAAGATCCACTCGATATGCGGCTGCTCGGATTTCTTTCAATTGATCTATCTGACCCCTTGGTGGTCCAATCCATTCAGCACCAAGATATGCAGCTCTAACAAACGGATCTGCAAAGAAACCCGGTGCGTCTAGGAATCCTTTCGCAACCGCTTCTGCAATAACCATGTCGTATACAGGTTGGCAGAACTGGCTTGCCATCCATTGCCGTCTGGCACTGAATGTCTTCCAAGCTTCCACCAACGCAGCTTGTGCTGCCGAATAACTTGCTGTGAAATGCTTTATCAAGATTTCAAACGGTAATTCCAGCGCAACACCAATCTGTCGCAATATCGACTGTACGAATACATCGTATGCTTGGTTTGGTCTTTTCGGATCTGCGATTTCAATAGCTTCATTTGGCTGCAGATCCAAGATTGCACCAGGCGATAATTTATAATCGCTGTTGCGTGGTGTAACGGTTGGCTCATTACCACCCATCGGTACCATCGGCTGCAAACCCTCTTCAGATTCAGTCTTTACGAAAATCGTAAACATTGACGATATGACCGCCGCCATGATTTCGGCTTCGGTGTACCTGTCTAACTGTTTCAGACTTTCAATGACCGGTGCGAGATATGGCACGCCACGTGTCATGCCGGGTCTTAACCTTGTGAATATATGCAACACCTGACGATAGCCGTTTTCATCAAACGCAGGGATCCTTGCGTATTCGGTTTCGCCTTTGTTGTAATCATCTGGGTTATGGTTTGCTATGTGATATGCTACTGGTGCTCCGTCCGCATCGATCTCTACACCTGCAATGATGTTATCGTTTATATCATACGGATCAGCTATGCGGTCTGCCTCTATGATCTGCAATGCCGTTCCAAATGGGTTTCCTGTCCTATCTGTGTATTTGCGTAATGCAAACACATCGCCAGATTCCAAACAGGAACGCAAAATCAACGCTTGCATTTCTGCAAAGTTTTGACCACGTGTGATATCACAGTCACGATTTTCCGCCCACATTTGAAATATGCGTTCTGCTTTGTTTTCCCATTCTTCCATCGCCTCGTCAGATTTCAGATATGGTCGCAATACATTACGGTCAATGTGTGCCTGCGGTTTCAATCCCGTCCCGACAACGTTGGTTACAACAGTACTGACAGCACCGACAGCCAGCGGAGCATTACGGAGCAGATCACGAGAACGGTCACGCAACACCGGCAAATCGTCCAATGTTACATTGTCGCCCGAACCTTTGAGTGGGTTCCACGTCTGTGTTTGACGGCGACTTTTGCTTGCACCGGTATAACCACCCAGCATTGCCATCTGGGTGCGTGCCTGCCAACGACGTAATCCTGCTTGTGGCGAGATCCACGCTATTGCTTTATCCACGAATGTTTGTGGCGGTAATTTTATCTTGTTCATTGCTTATCCGTTTAGACTGGTGTGGCCCCACGAACAGGGATTCCACCACGTTTCTTTAGTGCGATCTTATTCAACAGGTATTCCTCTCGGGCTTGTAATGCGCCTAGGTCTGCTTTCCTAACTTTTTGATTGTTATAAGATGCTTCCTGAGCACCAGTTAGGATCGCAGTGATTGCCTCTTGAACTTCGACCAACTGTTCTTCATAGGTTTTAATTCTTATCGTTGTCATTCAATACCTCGACTGCGTACTGTTCTGCCACGTGGGTGAGTTGCCACAACTGGTTCAGGCTTGTTTGGTTGTTGGATAACCGGAGCTTTGCGTTGTTGTTTCATCTTCATCTCGGCCAATTTGTCTGCACCAAGATCAAGATTCAAACGGAAGTTACGCACCAAACCTCGCAATGCTGCGTATGCATACACTCGGCAGTCCAGACCCTCGGTACGAACACCATTTTTACGGGGTGTCCATTCTCGGATCAAACGACCTTTGCTTAGTTTTTTAACAGCAACTTCATTCGTTATCTGCTCGAACCATTCGTTTTCACGATCAATCGGGAAGTGCCAAACACCAGCACCACTACTATCTTCCAAATGTAAACGGCGCATCAGTATGTCTTTTGCATCATTCACACCTATCAGATACACAGGCTTTTTGGTCGTGTAACTTTTACTGGCTGTCGCAGGCCATATTGGTTTACCAATCCCACCGATACCTTTGATGGCGAACACGCCATGCAATCGTCTTGCGTGGCAATAGTTAATTACGTAATCCGTATAGTGACCACCGCTGTCGATGCAGGTTGCTGCTATCGGCAAGTCTGGTACGTCTTTACTGTGCGGATATTTGCGACTTAGAACTTCATCTAACTGAGCCCACAGCTCTGGTGTGCTCGGATCGCCATACAAAACATGGTAATCGATAGACCAAGATTCCTCGCCACGACCCCATCCAACGATTTCCAATTCCAAACGGTTGTCCTGAACGTCCACACCACAGGTCAATATCACAACCTGTTTTGGCAGTTCCGGTCCCCATTTCTCTCGGCGAACCATTAAGCTTGTTGGGTCTATTGCTTGACCTGCCATGTCTTCCCAAGTCTCTGCCAATTTCGTATTGGTCCACACTTGCAGACGTGACGGATCATCTTTAGAGTTTAAGAATTCTCTGGCTATACTCGTCCAGCTTGTCCAGCCATGTGGCGAATACAGCGATGACAAATGAAACGAAACTACACCAGGATTCCCGTCCGGATTTGTTGCTATCCATTTGCCTTTTTTAAGGATCTCTTCCTTTTGATAGTCGTGCCAAATCGCCTCGCACTTTTCGCATTTGTAAACAGCTTCTGTAAGGTTCTTTGAATCGAATATCACATTGCGCCAGCGCAACACTTGGTAATGACCACAGTGGGGACATGGCACATGAAAGTATCTTTGGTCACCCTCTAAGAATGCTTGCTCTATACGGCTCGCATCTTTGATGGTTGGCGTGGATACCATAAAGATTTTTCGGTTGTTGAATGTTGCGGTACGTTGTACGGCAAGGTCAACCGGATCGCCCTCGGTTCCGGCTTCATCTGGGAAACCATCTACCTCGTCCAAGAACAGATAGCGCACAGGCATTGATCGTAACCCTATGGGCGAATTCGCACCCGTTAGAATCAGGATCCCACCCGGGAATTCCTTGATCAGCATAGTGTTGCCACTGTCACGTGAACGTGGGCTTTTTATTTTTTCGCGTAATACCGGACAATTTTCAATCGCCGGATCAATACGCATTTTAGATGTTCGTTTGGCTGTTTCCGTTGTTGGATTCACAATCAACATCGGTCCTGGTACATTACAGATTACGAACCCCATCCAATTGTTTCCGCATTCTGTACCACCAACTTGTGCGCCCTTCATAAAGACTACTCTTTCGCAGGGATGGTTTGGAGACAGACAGTCCATTATCTCTTTTAGATATGGTGTTCTCTCTGTCTGCCATTTACCAGGTTCACTGCTTGAGACACTTGACAAGAATCTATATTCATTGGCCCATTCAGTAACTGTTTGTATTGGATTCCTTGTCAAACCTTTAATAATTGCACAATTCGCCAAACTTTCATGATTTATTTCCACGTAAATAACTCGTTAAAACTTCAAGAAATGCTTCAAATTCTCTTTCCAAAATTTGTTCTATTTCTGTTATATCTGTTTTGCCGATAACTTGCGATGCTATTCTATGCGGTGCACCAAGCCATTTATCGCGTGCGGCACGTGCAGCATTAAATATATCTATTTCAACTTCTGCTCGTGCTATCAACTTTCCCGACTTTTCATCGTATTCAAGTTTTTTCAACATGATTTCTAAAGCTTCCTTTTTCTGCCGATTGGATTGTGAAATTGAACTGACACGTCCTTCTGCTACATGTCCACGTGGCAGGTATTCACTGCGTGTATTTTCATCCCATTCTTTATCTGCGACCTCCGGATCTATCAGACCATCCGGCGATATTGTAATACGTTCATCGTCTATCGCACGACGGACAGCGGTATCTGATACCCCACGATGTTTTGCATAAGCTCTGATTGATAATTTTGCCATATTTATAATCCTTTTCTTTCTGCTGCAAGTTCTGCGAATGTTTTGCCGGTCTCAACGTGTATGGCTTTTTCGCCAGTAAATTGTTCCCAGCGTTTAATTATCGTGTCCACATAATGTTCGTCTAATTCAATCATGCGGCAACGACGATTGGTTTTTTCTGCGGCGATCAAGGTTGAACCCGAACCACCAAATCCATCCAGTACGATATCCATCGTGCGACTGGAATTGTTGATAGCACGTTCTATCAAAGCCACAGGTTTCATGGTTGGGTGCAAATCATTGCTTGTCGGTTTATCAAAGTTCCAAACATCCGTTTGATTGCGGCCACCGTACCAAGGTGCTGTTTCGCCTTGCTTTTTACCGAACAGCATCCATTCGTGTTGGTGCTGATATCTTGAACGCGACAACGCAAATGTGTTTTTAACCCAGACCAAATAAGCATCGAATTTGCCACCGGCATCTTCAAATGCGTGATATAAAGTATGCAGCTCACTACCACCCATACAGATGTACAATGAACCAGTTGTATACTTTACGATATTCGTTAATGCCTTGGTTAAGAACCCTTGGAATTCGTCACCCAGATTATCATTCTTTATGAGTCTTGGGCTGTTTGCTTTTTCACTGTTATTTCTAAAGCCCTCATCGTATGCCACGTTGTATGGTGGATCTGTAAACACCATCGTGGCTCTTTCATCGCCCATCAACTTTTCATAATTCTCTGGCAAACAAGAATCACCACATAACAGTTTATGTTCGCCCAATTGCCACAGGTCGCCAATCTTGCTGACCGTCTGTTCCGGTTCAACATCTGGAACAACATCTTCGATTTCTGCAGATTGCTTTTCAGATTCAAACGATGCCTTGATATTTTCAAGTTCCTTGTTCGAGAATCCCAAAGCCTCTAAATCAAAATTGTCTTTATGCAATTCCTCCATCGCTTGTTGCAGTAACTCATCGTCCCATCCTGCATTTTCCGCAATTTTATTGTCAGCAATCAACAACGCAAGCCGTTCATCTTTGGTCAAATGTTTCAACTGCAGCACAGGAACTTTTTCATAACCAAGTTCTTGACCAGCAAGCAAACGTCCATGACCTGCGATGATTTCATAGTTTTCATCAACAAGAATTGGATTAACCCAACCGAACTTCATCATAGATATGACGATCTGTTGGATCTGATCTTTGCTATGTGTGCGAGGGTTCTTTTCGAATGGTTTAATCAAATCGATGTCTACATACTCAACACCAAGTTGTAAATCTTTGAAGTCAATATTCATATCCTTTCCTTTCTTTGGTTAATGTGTTCGCACTTTTGTGCAAATGTGTTCGCATGTGTTCGCACCCTAAAAAGCCCTGATTTCAGGGATTTTTTATCAAAAGTGCGAACTGCGAACACATTTTTGAGTCCTGACGCTAGCGAGGTGCCTTGCTCGCCGTTACCCTCGGGAGTTTAAAGTTCCGACAGTACCTTTTTTATTTGCTAAGCTACTGTAAGTTCTGTGAAAACAGCCGGGGAAATTCTTTTGTGGCGACATCTTCGCCAATCTCGATCATCTGTAAACGTTTCGGTACAAGTGTGAAGTTTTTGATGTGATATAAAATCTCTATGTTCTTTTCAACTCTTCGTGCTACAACAATGCCACCCGATTTCAACGTCATTATAAACGAACCGGGTTGATTGCTTTTCCGGACAGCTTTCAGACTCCGCAGGTCATCGTACTGTGGAACTGCCAGCTGTCCGGTCTTGGCGACACGTCTGCCGCCGGTTTGCTGCAAACTTGCAAAGCCTGCCATTGTATAAACACTAGCCTGCAGTGTCTGTTTGGTGGCGGACCGGATCTTGATTGATTTCTCAAAGTTCGGTTTTCTTAGCACGAATGTGGAATGCAAATGCTGTTTGATTTGTTCCTGTGCTTTTTGTGCCGTTTGAGTCAAAGTTTTTGCAGCAGTGAACAGGACATCTTTTTCGCATAGGGTCATCAGCTTGTCTTTATCCGATGATGATAATTCAAGTTTAATGATTGCCATTTTGCATATGAAAAAACCACCTTTCGGTGGTTTCGTATATCAGTGTCCTATTATATCGAAAATATTATGTTATTTTTGCAAAAGTGTAAAGTGATAAAATTTTATGGTTTTTGGTGTTTTGTGTTCTTTTGATTGCTATTTGTTGTTATGACCTTAAACTTTTGGAAATTTTTATATATAGCATCCCAACTTTTTTTGCCAGCGCATCAATCGCATCTTTGTGATGTAAAGCAACTGTTTGCCGAGACAGATGAACTTTTTTGCCTATCTTGGTCCAGCTCACGCCGCAGGCCCGTAGCCAGACGATTTTTTTATCTGTGGTATTATCTATCAACCTGAACCAATGTAAAACGACTTCCTCCCACATTGATACCTGTTCGTTTGTGGGTTGCATATGTGGCTTAATGTCAGATATGTCTGTATCCCATAACAGTTCATACCATTCCCTGACGATATCCCATTTTTGCCCAAGCACTTTGGATGGCCTTACTGGTGGTAGACTTTTATCAACCATCGCAGCAACTTGTAACCATTCTTCAACGACAGCAGGTGTCCATGTAATGTTATAGTTCATTGCTAAGCCTCTTGACTGTTTTTATAAAATGCGTGTTGTTTTTCGATCCAATCTAAAAGCTGTGCCATATGCACCCATTGACCCTTGCGTTTCTTTTTAAGGGTACGTTCTGCTGTTTCCACGACAGACGCTGGGAATAATGCTAAGTAGTCCTTAAATTTTGGTTGGTGCTGTATGACAAAATCGAAACTGAATCCTGTGTCAATTAAGAACTCTGAAAGTTTTTCAACAGGCTTTTCATCGTTTTCAACAGAGTTTTCAACAATTTCCGCGCCATTACTTCTTTCTCTTCTTTGCAAAATATTTTTATTTATATTTATATTTTTATTTTTTTCTTTCTCTTCTTCTACTGGTGATGTCGAATCTGATATCAACTCTGAATTCACATCTGATATCAGCTCTGATTTCAATGTTGATTTCTCAGCCTTGTTAAGATTCAACCGAATACATTTTTCTCGGTATTTTTGTTCGTCTTTTTCTATCTGCCTTTTCATGTATTGCCACACACCTAAATCACTTTTACGATTTGGATATTCGAATATGCATCTAAGTAATTCCGCACACTGTGCATCTGAAAAATCTTTAATAAGAACTGCAAGTGTTGGATCTATAAGTATTTTCATTTTGATTCCTCATCATTATCATCTTGGTTATCAAACAGGCCTGGTTGAGTCGCTTGTCCTTGCCATTCGATCCTGTATTGCACACAATCTTTGACTTGGTTTATAAATACCAGTTCGGGGCTTTCACGAATTGTTTTGGCATTCCTGGTTATTACGAAACGTGGTATCTGAACCCGACCTTGTAAAAACCAAACACCACGATCTGTTATTTGCCATTCGTTGTTTTCATTGGTTGGTATGACCAGCGCAAAATATCGAAGCTTTTGGAAATTTGAGAACTGTGTATTATCCAATCTCATCATGTCCAATCTGGCACGACCACCCAACGCATTGAGTCTGGCCAAACAAGATACGAGTGTTTTATTTATGCTATGTTTGTATTCCACCAATTTGCGACCACAAGCGGGGCAGATAGTAATGTTATTTTTCATCATTACCTCCCGCGTCATCATCCGCTACTCGTGAAGATGTGCTGTTGAAAAATCTTTCTTTTTGATATTTGAGGACGTATTTTAATGGATACCTTATGTGACCGCCGATTTTGTAATACTTTGGTCCGTCCCCAGTGGATCGCCATTTCTGTAATGTATGTTTTTTAACACCCCAATACAGAGAAAGATCATCTTCGGTTAGTAAAACCTTTTTTAAGATAACCTCTTTGATAATATTTTCTTCCATAGTAAAACCTTTGCTTTTTGTTGTTTTGACTATGTTTTGATTGTATGAAGATAATTCGCGTTTGTCGGTGGGACGAGCTGTGGTTCAGTGGGGTATGAAAATAGTGTTTAGGGGGGATGGTGGGGGAGACGAAAATAGTGTTTAGGGGGGACGCAGGGGGGAGCAACTGAATTACTTGAATCAATTGATTGTTTTTACTATGCTTTAGGTATGGATAAATTTACGATAGATTTTATCAGATCAAAAATTGACGAAGCTGTGGAACACAACCCAGGTGTTCGTGCTTTGAATATATCTATTAAAGGAAAGTTTTATGATTATATGATTTCGTATGATTCTGTGGATCGTACTGTCAGCGGTGTTATTATGCAACGTGGTCACAAACGCAGACCAATAAACCTATCAGATATCTTGACCAAATAGGTTCAATTGTCTTGGTGGAAGATTTAGACAATATTTCCCGTTTTCATCAGAACGTATGAGTTTGCGCCAATGCTTATTGTGTCCGAAAACATCTCTGATCCTATAACAATTTGACTCTACATCTCTCAATACATGTTTCCCATACATCCATGGTTGTCCGTCTTCTCTGGCTTGCCATAAGCGTTTTATAACCTTTGCTTGATTTTCACCAAACCTGTATTCCTTTCCATACCACCTAATACGAGTGAAGTCATCTGCCAATGGTTCGAATTCATATTCTTTAAGATTTCTGTGTCTACTCTCAAAATCTTTGACTTGCCTTAGAGGAATTATAAGATCAAAAAAGTCCACGCGAAGTGGACCTGTTAGGATTTCTTTCATATCGCAATCGCCGATGCGAGTGATTTCTATTTTGTGTTCTTTATCCTTGAACATCAGATACACGTATCTATGGTCTATATGCATTCCAGCTAATTGTCGAACCATAGCGTTATATTTTTCCGGTGGGGTTCGTGCCAGCGCAACTTCCAATGCCGCAGGTCGTAAACAGAATTTTATTTTATCGGTTTCGGCGAGGGATTCTATTGTGGAAACTCTGCATTTCCAACGTTGTGCCAAGTCCTCTATATCTAAGAACTCTACAGGGATGTCCAACCCAGTCATGAACGTCCTTTTGTTGTGTTGTCCTATAAAAGAGAAAAAGGGGTCACCACCAAGGGTAACTCCTTTCCTTATGATTGCAAAATACAATATGTTTTTTTGGTTTTCAATAAGAAAAGATACCTGTAAAAATAAAGTCTGGACGGCTTGATTTTTCTGCTGTTTGTGTTATAATGTGGCTACTTTCCCACCCGATAAGATTTATGTCCTAGGAAGTATTCCATCAGGTATGCTTATTCGAATCAACGTTCCTTTTTTGCGTTTTATGATTTGCATCTTGCGTTCTTCATTGTTAAATAAAAAGCGCATATTAAACTTTTTGTTATCTTTGGTAATACGTACAAATTTGAATCCTTGATTGTCACATTCTGTTATAGCCTGTTCATTGTTATTCTGAAATTTATCAGCAACCTTTGCCGCCGCCTGCATTACACCGGCCAAATCTTTTTCATAGTTTATCATTGCTTTTTCTCTGCTTTGATTGTTCTTGGTATTTTTTCAACGCAAATTTTAAACCGTCTTCATAACCCAATCTATATTCGTTACATTCACGCATTTTTAGAAACTGATCCTGTTCCTTTTCGGTCTTTTTTATTTCGCGTTCCAATATCTGTTCGTAATTCATTCGTCACCCTCTATAAATACAATTCCAAACCATTTCCGCATTAAGTCAAGGTGGCCTTGATAAGATGTTTGTGCCTCACGTTCGCGTTCAAATTCGGCTTTTTCTTCGGGCGACAATGCGAGTTGCCGCACAAGATCGTTAGCTACCCCGAACAGATGAAAAACGTTGCCCTGTGGCCCCCTTAAATCGATTACAAGGTCCGTTGGATATTTAACATCCTGTGGTGTTTGTTGTTCTGCAATTTTCAGTTTTTTCCGCAGGGATTCTTTTGTGTCCATGTTTGATCCTTTTGCTTGTTAAGTATTCTTGAATATATGACCACATAATTTCCAATTCCTGGGTGGTTGTATTTTCCCCATTCAACCACACCCTAGGGTTTTCCCATACTTTGTTGTTGGCACACCCTATAATAGAGGCCATCAATTCCCTGATACGCTTTTTGCCAATTTGATTTTCAATCGCGTTTTTATATAACAATCGTTTATTTAAATCTTTGGTGGGTAACTTAACCCCATAAAAATATGCCCACCATCTTTCAAACTTTAATCTATTCAGTAACGCAATTCTTAGCATAACAACGTGTGGGTTTGGTTTATCTGGCATATCTGTTAATTCATCGGCGAAATGACGACCAGCCGGTGAATTTAGCAAATCGATTATTTCTTCCTTTTTCTTTTCCGGATACATTTCCGAAATTTTCAACAACGTGATATTCCATATTTGTTTGGTTTGTATAAGCCCAACTTGGTTTTTCATTGTGCCATAGAAACCGAACTTTTTATTTATTTCCACCATTGTTAATCCTCTTGAACTGTGGTGTCAAACTTGATGGTTTCGGATCCCTTAAACTCTACTGGAATGTCGTATCCAATACTGCGTAATAGGGTCACGATTTCCCGTTCTGTGCGGCCAGATTCAAGCCAGCAGTACGCATCGCTTTCGTAACTTCCGCCCACAATTTGCAGGATTTTATCCAAATCATCATCGTTATTGATGGCGGTAGCCAGCGCAGCCAAATATACGTTTTTCCTTGGTTTTCTCATATGTTTACCCCCTTTGGTTGTTCACAACATTACCGTAATAAAACGGTATATCCAGTTAATAATTCACTTATTGACATATGGCCTCCGTAATGTGATTTACCGCCTTAAATGTCTCAGTATCGGCATAATGCGTGTAATGTTCGGTTGTTGCTAATCGGCTGTGTCCGGCGGCATCCTTTATAGCGTTCATATTTTCGCCCAGATTTGCCCCCATTGTGATAAATGAGTGGCGTAGATCGTGCAGACGCATATGTGGCAAACCCGCATCTTTTAGGATCCATTCAAACGGTTTTCTGATGTTGTCCACCGGTTGATTCTTATCATATATGCCTGGGAACACATATTTGCTACCGATCAATTCAGCTTCCTTTATCGCTATTTCTAATTCCTTGACCGCCGCATCACTCAGCTTCACGTCTCTCGGTCCGGTCTTGCTGTCTTTCAAATGGATGATTTTTTCAGCCAGTGAAACTTCATCTATTTCAAGATCTCGGATTTCTGACCGGCGGCACCCAGTCAAAGCCAGCACTTTGATCACACGAAACATTCGTGAGTGCGTTCTTGATTTCATACATAATCCCTTTTCTAAGGATTGAAAGAACCGTTTATAACCATCCTGATCCAGCACAACTGGTTTGTATTTCGGGTTAGTGCCTCGTTTGACGTAACCGCACAGGTTGGACTTGCGCGGCATGTATCCATATGATTCACACCAGTCCCAAAAACTTGATACTAACGATAGAATTTTATTCGCTGTTGAAAACGATGTTCGTTTAGCCCAGGTAGCATATGCATCTATAAGGTCTCGTTCTTTTATATCTTGGACGAGCTTTTTACCAAACAAAGGTTTTATATAAACCCTGTATAGCAATTTATCTGAGTGTTGCGTGCTCGGCTTTTTATACAATGCACTGTACTTTTCTGTGTAAAGCATAAAGGCATCATCAAACACCTGCTTATTATTTGCTGTTATTATCAACTCTCTTTTTAACTCGTTTCGTTTCAATGCGTCTGGATCAGATTGCACATCCACGTCTTCGCTTGGGATTGTTGTATCTGTGCTTTTATAAATTCTGTCTTTCAATATTGCTTTGCGCCACTCTTTTGCTCTGGCGTAGACAGCATCAACATTCTCAAACTCTGACCATTTGCCCATAAACGTTATCTTTCTTTTTCCCGTTTCTTTTATTCGACACGAGAAGAAAAGACTTATCGTTTTTGTGCGATAGTAATACCGCAAAAACAGTCCAGGGATAGTCCCGTCCGAAATTTGCAGATTGACATCCGAAGACAGTCGATCTATCCAAGTTTCCTTGAATGCGCGTTTTTTACATATCCATTTTTCTGACATTTTTTACCTCTTTTTTGGTTGCGTACAACATGCCTCTAAAAAAAAGAATATCCAGTAGAAAGAGCAGAAAAAGTTCATTCAAAGCTTTCTTCATCGATTATTTGGTCTATCCAGGCTATAACATCGGTTTTTTTGTACCGGATGGTATTTTTGCCCAATTGCAGATATTTTGGTCCCATTCCTTTCCTTCTGAATTTTGCCATTGTATATGGAGCCAATCCGAGCATCCTCGCAACTTGTTTTGTTGTTAATAAAAATTCTTGATCTGTCATACTGTGTCCTTTTGGTTTTGTTATACAGTTTGACCATAAAGCCTTGCGTATGCTTTTTCTAGGTAGAAAACTCTAAAAATCGCTAATTTGTTTTTTAGAAATCTATCCCGATATTTGCGAGATTATAGGATAGAAAACAGAGCAACAATCGGGCTTGAAATTGGTGTTGATTTTGGGTTAGAAATCAGACGCGAAATCTGCGTAGAAATTAAAAACATTTTTGTGTGTTTTGAATTGTTTTGCTATTCCTTTGAACAATAAGATACAGTGGGATACCGCCAATATATGTTATACACTAAAAAGCCCTGATTTCTGCGGTGTTCAGCCCTGTTTTCGTGGGTTGCTCCTTAACTGTTAATCCGTATGTCACTGGTTCGAGTCCAGTTGCCCGAGCCACAAATTAGCCGTAAGTTCTTGAATTTACGGCATTTATTTTATTCGCCCTTGCGGCAATTTGTTCTGGTATAACACCCTCAAAAACGTATTTTTTTACACAAAATTACACATTTTTACACCAATTTGAAAATAATTTTACATATTTCTACACCACAAGGCCGATTTTTTACACTGCAAAACACGATTTTCAAGTATTTTCAATACATTATACAAAACTGACACACGGACCGCACGTCCGTGTGTCACTTTGTATTCGTTTTTACACCGACAAAAACCGTCTGTAAGCAGCAGATTTCCAATGTTTTATAATACCGAAACACAAGTTCAAGTCAACCACAAAAAGATGCAAAATTTAAGAATAAATGACTGGACTTTTGTTGCGACATACGGACAAATAAGACAACCTTAAAAGGATTGTTCATGAAGTACAAACACTTTCGGGAAATCGAGCCGAGCAATAAGACTGACTTCATCATGCTTTATTTCGCAGCATGCCGTTCATTACACGAATTAGAAAATGCTATCCGCAGAACTAACAACGGCAACCTAACCTGCCGGCAGGCATGGTTGCTCCGCCGTATCCAGCGCAAATTATCCCAAATGGCCGCATTGTGGAAAAAACACACTGAATAGCTTGAGAAACTATTCGACATCCATTACATTATCTGTCCATAATTCGCACTGGGCCATCACTGTTTGAATAGCATCTTCTTCGCCTTCTGGTGGATACTTGTGCTTTTTCAATAAACGTTTAATGGTCATACGCATTGCAGCTCTTGCACTTTCTCTTTTTTGCCAATCAACAGTTTTGTTTTTCTGTAATGCTTCTGTTAATTCTTTAGTAATAGCAACCAGTTCTTCGTTTTCATAAAAATCTTTCACTGCCTTTGGCTTTGTTATTGCATCATAGAAAGCTAATTCTTCAGGTGTTAAGCCAAGGTCATCACCGGCCTGTTGTGCATCTGTTATCTGTTGTGCCAGTTTTAATAATTCTTGGATAACTTCTTCATTGGTAAGCATACCGTTTAGGTATTTATTCATAACCATTTGAATAATTTCGCTGAACTTTTCTGATTTAACAACATTTGTGCGACGGTAAACATGGATTTGCTCTGAAATAAGCTTTTTCAATATTTCAACAGCAATATTCTTTTCCTTCATTTTTGCGATTTCATCTAAGAATTTCGGATCAAATAAAGAGAACCCAGAACCAACATCTGTAGAAAACAGATTTATAACCCCATCACTTTTGATACTTTGTTTCAGTAATTCATTGATTTTTTCATTCAACTCTTTCAATGACATCTTTCTGCCACCGGCACCGGCAAACATCAAACGCTGCAACAATACACGTATCGTTTCAAAAAACGCTGCCTCAAACCGTAAATCTTTCGGCACAATAGAAGAACACAAAGACAATGCCTGATGTAACAGCAGGGCTTCTTTTCTAAATTCTTCTTTTGCTTCTTTTCGCACTGGATCAAGCATAAAGTTCAATGCACCGCTGATGGTTTTTGCTCTTTGTAAATCTGTACCATTCAGGAATGCTGAATAATCGTAACCATAGAACAAAGATTGGCATACTTCAAGTTTTTCCATGAATTTTGGATATGCAACCTTAGAAATATCTGGATCTCCATATCTCTTGCGGTCACGTGCGGTGTAATCATTCATTGCTTGTTTCAACGCTGCAGCAATACCGATATAATCGACAATCAAACCGCCTTCTTTATCTTTAAACACACGATTCACACGGGCAATTGCCTGCATCAAATTATGGCCAGCCATTGGCTTATAAACATACATTGTAGCCAAGGATGGTACATCAAATCCGGTCAACCACATATCAACCACAATAGCAATCTTTAAAGGACTATCATTATCTTTAAACTTCGCAGCAAGTTCATCTCGATACGTTTTGTTTCCGATAATCTTACGCCATTCTTCGGGATCTTTGTTTTCATCCGTCATAACAACGGCAACTTTTTCACCCCAATCAGGTCTTAATTCCAGGATGCGTTTATAAATTTTCATAGCAATCGGACGAGAATAGGCAACAATCATAGCCTTACCGGTCAATATTTGCTCACGGTTGGTCTCATAGTGATCCAATATATCTGTAACCAATGAATTGATGGTATTGTCATTGCCTAGAACGGCTTCCATTTGGCCGATTTGTTTTTTGCTTTGTTCCAACACTTCCGGATCAACCTCATCAGCCAACGCTTCATATTGTGCATCAATTTCTTTGATAACTTTTTCATCCAATTTTAATTTCACAACACGGCTTTCATAATACACTGGTCTTGTGGCACCATCTTGTACCGCTTGGGTCATATCATAAACATCAATATAATCACCAAATACTTCACGGGTATTGCGATCTTTCATAGAAACAGGTGTTCCAGTAAACCCGATATAGGTCGCATTTGGCAAACTATTGCGGATAACACGTGCTGAACCAACAACTCGTTTCGCTATATCATTGCCATCACCATCTTTGGTCATTTTGATTTTTTCACTTAAACCATATTGACTACGATGTGCTTCATCGGCCATAACAATAATGTTGGTTCTTTCAGATAAAGGTTCATCTGATTCTTCAAATTTTTGCATAGTGGTAAAGATGATACCGTTTGCTGCACGTCCATCTAACCAATCTTTCAGGCCAATATCCTTTTTAGAAGAATTATCACCAAGCTTTCTACATGTCGCTTGAACTGGTACCTGACGCAGGAATTTTTGGCATTTGCAGAATTGGCCATATAACTGATTATCCAAATCATTACGATCTGTTATCACAACTATGGTTGGTGTTGTCAAAGTGGATTGTAACAATTTGGCATAAAACACCATTGATAAAGATTTTCCGCTTCCCTGGGTATGCCAAAATACACCGGCTTTCCCATCATGTCCAACAGCATTTTCAGTTCTTGCGATGGCTTTTTTAACAGCAAAATATTGATGGTATCCTGCCAGTATTTTCACATCGCTTTTTTCTTCTTTTGAAAAACAAATAAAGTTATGCAAAATATCCAAGAAACGTTCTTGATCAAATATCCCTTCAAAGAATGTATCAAATCTGGCAAACTGAGTATCTTCATAAGAACCATCGGTTGTTTTCCATTCCATAAAGCGATCTTCACCAGATGTAATCGTGCCGGCTTTGGATGTTAATTGATCGCTCATAACACAGATAGCATTATAAATAAACATTGATGGTATTTCTTGCATATAATTACGCAATTGACGATATGCTTCGGATACCTCTGTTTCTTCTCTGGATGGTGATTTTAACTCTACAACTACAACTGGTAATCCATTCAAGAAAACAACAATATCTGGACGTTTTTCGCTGTTTTCAATAAATGTCCATTGGTTGGCAACAATAAACGAATTATTTTCGGGATGTTCATAATCAACCAAATATACAATTTCTGTTCTCTGTTCACCGTTTTCCACAAATGGAACTTCCATACCATTTTGCAGATAATCCATAAACAGTTCGTTCTTTTGAACCAACGATGCATTATCAAAATATTTAATTTTGTTAAATGCTGCCTCTAATATTTGATCGGATGAAAATGGATTCAAACGTTTTAATTGGGACTTTAAAATATCCTCATACAACGGACTATTGTAATCACGTTCAATATCTGGGCCATATACATGTTCATAGCCCATGTTTTGGAATAATTCTATAACCGATCTTTCATAGCTATCTTCTGTATACGCCATTTGATTATCCTTTTATTTGTTTTAAAACTTTATCAGCTGACTTTTTTCTATCCAGATTATCTTTTGTTAAAACACAGAACAAAAGCATCTGATATAATTCATCGTAATTGGATTCTAACATTTTCGGTGATATGTTCGTAACTAAATCATTTTTGTTCTTCCCGGTCTTGTTGTTGTGACGAATATTCATATTATTCAAGAGGCCTTTAACCGTCTTGAAATATTCACCAAAGCCGGTTGGTGGGTTGTTTAACAATGCCTCATACTCATTGGCAATTGATTGCAACAATCTGCGTTTTTCTTCCAATTGACCCTTCAACGATGCGTGATTATATTTCAATATAGCAAATGCAATATCTTTTGATGCTATCTCGGCCACAGAAATCGCCGCTGGATCTTTTGGTAATAATAAAATCTTTTCTTCCTCTTCAATGTTATGTTTCATAAAGTTCATATGTTCCAACAACAAATCTATATTTGTTTGTAATAACGACAAACTGTTATTAACCTCATAGCCAGACGATAATGGCAACCATTTTGTGGCAAAAATATTCAAAATATTTACGTAATATTCCAAACATAAAATAATATCATCAGGTGATATTTCATTCTGTTTCAATATTGTATCAATACCAAGCTCTTGACGCATATCTGGACAATTGATACAACTGCCACGTCCTTTCCATTGATGAAAAATACCATTGACGGCAATTTCTACAGAATATCCATAACCCATATTGTACATGATGTTGCCATGGAACAAACCAGAGATTTTTTTAAACTCTTTATTAAAATCATACTTCTCTTCAAGAATTTCAAAAATGGATTTTCTGGTTGCCATGACTACTCCCCAACACAATTAAACAATGATTTATCTAAGGAACTTGGATCCGAAATATTCACCTTGGACACGTCAATTTCACCACTCATCAACTTCGGCAGCAGCGTATTACGAATTTCTGACAAGTTACGATTTTCTATCATATTATACACAATCTGGTTAAACATCGAAGACAATTTGTGCGATAATTCGACAGCGGTTAATTCATCAAAATTCAACTGCAATTTTAATGTTTCAATCGGACTTAAATTCTGCTGGGCCGTTCCTTTAGATATATTTTCCATTTCCGTTTTTATGACCGGCAAACGCAACACGAAATAAATAAATGGTAGCAGATCGTCATTCTTCGGTTTAACTTTCGCAACACGTTGATTTAACAATAAATTATTTTCCGTAACAATACCAACTCTACCCACATTACCAGTCAGTGATAGCAAAACATCACCAATATTTAATTTACAATCAGATGGTAATTTTGCAGGAAGCTCATCCATGCATGCTGCCCCCTGGCTATCAACCAAACCATCTTGAACGTTTTTTATAGTGATAATTTTATACAATCCCTTTGCTAAATAATCGCCACTCTTGAAAGCAAAACCATTAACGAAAGATAGCAAAGCACCAAGGGGTGTAATTCCTGGTGTTTTTGAAGCATAATCTGTGATCAGAGCCTGGGCCTGTTGTTCTAAATTATTATTTATCTGTTTATTTGAATATATTTTTTTATCTAAGCATGACAGCAAGTCAGTTATTTTTTGTTGTGTGTACAAATCAGGAAAATTGACTTCCATATTTAACAAGTCTGTTTTCTTTATGCTTGGCTGACCACTTCCCCTATCAAACTGTCGTATCTCATCTGCTTTATAAAGTAGGAAGTAATATAAGTACAGGTCGAGCAATTTATCGGCTTTTACGTCAAAACCTATAGTGTTTTGAATTACTACCCATTTAGCATCTTGAATGGTTGTTACGTTAGCTATTCCATTGCCAACGAGAGTCATAACCACCATTCCCTTTCTGCAGTACCCCCTTAAAAAAGAGCTGTAAGTTTGTTGGCTTATGTATCTATTAACCTGATCTATATCTGGATATAATTCATTTTTGATTAAATAGTTATCCAATACAGGAAAAGGTCCTTTTTGTAAATATTCCTCGGGGTTTTTTCCACGATTGTCTATAACACCGTTTAAATATTCTGATAATAGCATTATGCTGCCTCCTCAGGTTGTATGACGGTATTGTTGTTCGCTGAATATAAAATATTATTCTTGTTTAGTACCATTATCAATAATCCTCGGTTAATATCGCATTATTTTCTTGTTCATCATCTGAATTAAGTTCTAAATCTTCTAACCAAAACGTTGTATTATCTGTTGTAGTTATAAATAAGATCAAATCTTTAGTTGTTTCAAAAAATACTTCTTTATTGGCTTCAATTACAAATTTACACTTGGCATATGCTGCATATTCTGTAAAAACTTCGTCTGTTTCTACTTCTTCAATGGGATCTGTTAAATTGATAAACTCTGTATCTATAATACGTAAAAATTCGTTTTTCCCTACAATTTTATCACTAAAATTCTTTATATCTTCACCAAATTTATCGCTATATAAATATTGTTTCAATGTGATATATTCATCAGTGTTTGGAACGGGAAATGTAGCATCTTTTTCTAGTGCTATCTCTGATAATTTATTCATTAGTTCCAATTCTTTTTCATCGTTTACAAACAAAATTTCCTCATTATCAAATAGTAAACGGTATTCTTGTTTTAATTCATCATTAAACATATTATCATTTGTATATAAAATCATGTTTGATTCGGGATGGGCTCTTTTATATTGTAAAATTCCTTCCCATAATAAAGCATCTTTGAACCCTTTGTCAGATCTTTTATCTCTACCTTCGAATGGCGGTCTCTTTTCATATGCCCTGTTAACCAATTTATAAAAGCAAGAATTTGTGGGACTAGGTAAATCTAATATTTTAACCAATTTTGAGTTCAAATTTTTTTTATATATCTTGATTTGCGCATCTAGAAACTCTTCATAATTCTTGTCTTGACCTTCAAACGAATGAAAAGGCAACCTAATTTTTTGATGTTTATCTTTTAACTGAGCTAATTTTTCGTTATATTTTTCTATACTATTCTGACGCATCTCTCTCCATACAACCGTAGGGATAAGAATTGTAAACAGATCGTATATATCACGTTTTTCTATTTCCTCAATAACGTGATTCAATGTATCAGAAAAAGAAAAACACGTAAAATCTGCGTACCTATCATAATTTCTGAATAAAACATTTGTGTCGAAGATGATACAATATTTTTTCATATTACTATATTTTCCAACCTATTGCTTCCAGCTGCCTTTTTATTTCATCCTGTAATTCGTTAGATTTAGCAAACATTATCTTCAGTTCAGAGGTTAAACGTTTCATCTTTTCTTCGAATGGTTCGCCATCATCTTCTTGTTCTTCGATACCAACGTAGCGGCCAGGTGTTAATATGTAATCTTGCGCTGCAATATCGGCTATTGTTGCAACTGCACAGTACCCTTTTTCATTTTTCAATGTACCATTTTGAAAAGCCTCAAATGTTGCTGCCAGTTTATTTATATCTTCATCTGTAAAATCACGATGTCTACGATCTTCCATATAACCCATTTTGCGCGCATCAATAAATACCGTTTTGCCTTTTTGTGGCTTGTTTCTACTTATAAACCAAAGGGTAACTGGGATTGTAACGCTATAGAACAACTGGGTTGGTAATGCAATAATACCTTCTATCAAATCATCTTCTACTATACGTCTGCGAATATCACCTTCGCCGCCACTTTGTGTTGATAATGCGCCGTTGGCTAACACCAAACCAATTTTTCCATTAGGTGCCAAATGGTGTATCATATGTTGGATCCAACCATAATTGGCGTTTCCGGCTGGTGGTATACCATATTTCCAGCGCACATCATCTTGCAGTTTCTCTTGGCCCCAGCTGGATAAATTAAATGGTGGATTGGCCATAATAATATCGGCACGTAAATTTTTATGTAAGTCGTTTATAAACGTATCATCTTGATGTTCACCCAAATCTGCACCAATGCCACGGATGGCCATGTTAATTTTTGCCATCTTCCACGTGTCAGAATTGGATTCTTGACCAAATATGCTAACATTGTTGCGGTTTTGGCAGTGTTCTTGTAAAAACTTTACCGATTGTACAAACATGCCACCGGATCCACAACATGGATCATAAATACGGCATCCTTCATATGGTTTCAATATGGATACCAATGTTTTTACAATGCTTGACGGGGTATAAAATTCACCACCTTTTGCGCCTTCGTATGCGGCAAATTGTGCAATACAATATTCATATGTTCGCCCAAGCAAATCTTTGCTGATTTCTACGTTATCCATATCTATTTTATTGGTGAACAAATCAACCACTTCACCCAATACACGCTTGTTTAGATCTTGGTTGGAATAAATCTTCGGTAACACATTTTTTAATGTCTTATTTTCTGTCTCAATGGCACGCATTGCATTATCTAAAACAATGCCAATTTCTGGTGTATGTGCAGCGGCAGCAATTTTATCCCAGCGGGCTTCTTCTGGAACATAAAAGACATTAACTTCTCTATAGGCATCTCTATCGTTTTCAAAACCTTCGCCCTGGGCAACCAATTCTTTATAACGTTTATCAAATGCACTGGAAATATAACGCAGGAATATCAGCCCAATTATAACCTTACGATAATCTGCAGCCGGAATATGCCCCCACAGTACGCACGCTGCTTCCCAAAGTTGTTGTTCAAATCCGATATTAGTATTATTTGCTTTTGCCATAGAAACCACCTGTTTTTGCTTGATTCTTTTCCCAAGAGTACCAATTTATCAAAATAAAATCAAGGGGCGAAATGCACCAAAACTACTTTGAGATATCAATTAAAAAGTGTGAAAGAAATTTACTATGAGATGCTTATAAATGGACACCAAAATTTTTAAAAACACTGCGAAAATAAATTAAGCCTAATATAATTTCAAAATTTAATCGTAAAGGACATGTTTGGCTGCTGACTTACAATCCATCCATCGTATATCAGCCGCCTCAAAATGCGCTTCATAGTTAATGCGTAACAAACGTTCAATGTTTTCTGTCGATGTTCTTTTCCCGTCTATTTCGTTTAAATTATAAGCGAACACAAATTCATATGAATTAACATCATTGCCATCGGCTATAAAAACATCTTTTGTGTTTTTAAATTTATTTAACAAACTTTGTGCGAATTTAGCAGGATTCTTTAATTTTTTCTCATGTGCTTCCGCAAGAGGATTTTCATATACAAACAAATACTGTTTCTGCTCTATAAAAAAAGTTATGTTTTTTTCGGGATTAACATATACACAATCACAATGTTTTTTATCATGAACTTCAGCATCTCGTTCTTCTAGGAGTTCTTCCCAATCTATAAAACCGCTGTTATCACGAATCATTCTAGAATCGCGAAGCCCTATGCAACACAAGCCCTTCTTTTTTGTGTCACAACAATCACAAAATGTTTTCTTAAAAATTGTGTAATCCGGCATAATAGACCCCACGCACAACTAAGCTACAGCCTCATCAATAGAAAACCTAAATATGTCATTTATCGGCTTTGCCAAATTATCAAATATTTCGTATTCTTTACCAGTTTTATCTTCGACAACTTGTGTTTTGCTGTCAGCTAAATACATTTTCAATTGAGATAGGCCATATCTTTTAGCATAAAATCTTATCGCCTGCAAAAGATCCGGACTATGCGAAGTGATAAGAATCGGGCACTTAGCAATAGCCAACTTCACTAAAACTTCAGCGACAACGGCCAACCATTCTGGATGTAAATGATTCTCTGGTTCATCAAGAATTAGAATCTTATCTGGCCCAAACATTCCTTTTGAAGCCAATCTATGAAAAATACCAAGTATTTTTTCTCCAGACGCCGCATTATTGATAGATACGTTTGTACTTTTATCAAAGCCTTTCTTTATAAATTCAAATTTTCTTGTGTTTGTATTATATTCTAGTGTACCTCCTAAAACATCTGAAACACCTGTGGCAATATCCCTGACACCATCATTCTGTAACGCTGGATCCATAGTCTGAAGAGTCACTTTTCTTAACAAATCCTTCCAATAAATCGGCAAATTTTCCGTATTTTTTATTTTTTCCATCTGTAACACAAGTGGCGTTTCAATAAAAGTGACATCCTGAACAACTTTTTGTTGTATTTGTGGATCTGCATAAGTTATTTCTAGTCTGTCAGAAAAAGGCACTGTATCCGCATTATTGGAAACGGAATATTTTAACAAACCACTAAAATCAACATTTGAAGTCAAATGCGATTTTAAATTGTTAATCTGTCCATCAAAGACATTTTGATACATAAAAAGCAATGATTCTTTCAATGTAGTGCTCGTATCTATCGGTGTTAATTTGTCTTTAATGGTTCTTAAGATTTCTTTAACTTTTGATTTAGTTGCAACATCGACTATTTCAGAAAACCCATCGACAGAAACGGTTCTTGCATCTATAAGATCATACGCTGTATGTAAATTTTTCTCTTCAAACATATGTTGCGCTAATTGTTGTTCAAAAGCACCATATTGGAATGTAGATTCTAATAATTCACTATCCTCACTAACCGCCTTTTTAGCACTAGCCGCACTCGCTATACAGCCTTGTAATTGAAAATAAATATTTTTACAGGCCCATTCTATAAAATCCTTCTGTTTTTTCGCTACAATTTTATCTTGTTCTTGAATTGATTTAATTATGGTATAAACTGTTTTACCAATAGTACTTTTACCTGTCCCGTTTTTTCCAGCAATGACAGACAATCCGGTTAAATCAACCGTTGCTTCTTTGATAGCACCAACATTTTGCAATTTAATATACATAATCAGACCCTTGGTTTCATAATAAGTAGCACAAAAAACGCCATTTTCAAGCAAATTATATCATAAAAAAAGCTTAAAGGTAATACGTTTTTACAAATTTTTGTAACACAAACAAAAAACGGGCAATAATCATTCGTGATTACCTACCCTTTTCTTGGGGGTACATTATACCACAAAAACAAGAAAAAATCAATCATTTTTGGTTTTTGTGTAAATCACAAAATCGTGACGATATCGCGGTCGATTTCGTGACGATATTGTGATGATTTCGTTTCTTATTTAAATATTCATTAGATTTCTCATATAAATTCTTATTTCAGAATTGATTTTTTATGTTAAACAAACATTGATAAAAGGGTATTTAAATATGTTTTAGACCAATTATAAAATTACATATTTCTACACCACTTTGTGTGACGCTACACCAACTACACACAAAAAACCGCTAATTTCTGCGGAACACAGAAGATTTTTATTACACAGGACAATTCGCTGTTAATCCGTATGTCACTTTGCCAGATAAATCATACTTACAAAAACCGCGGATTTCTGCGGAATTTCGCTTATATATTAAAGTCAAAAAACGCCCATTTTTACAAAAAACATATCCAAACATACGGCCCAATCCGTACGTCATGACAAACAACCCTTTAAAAAATGCAAGAAACCAATATCTTAGTCCGTATGTCTGCTAAATTTTTTGCGTTTTTGTGGCTAATTGCTTCCATAAAACAAAAAATCTACATATTCGCTACACAATATCTACTAAAAACCTTGATTTTATGAATTTATGCGGTAGTATCAATGAGTCAACATAACTGGAGAGTAAAAATGGCGGAATTTAAAGTTGCTCTGAAAGCTATTATTCACAAAGATGGAAAAATCTTGGTTTTAAAACGTAGTTGCGAAGAAGATGTATTCGCAGAACTGTGGGATATTCCTGGGGGTAAAATTGAATATGGTGAAAAAACCACAGATGGTATAAAACGCGAGGTTTTTGAAGAAACTGGATTAGATGTAGAAATAGAATTCAGACCTTGGTCTTTGTGGTCCTTTATAACGCCAGCCAAAGAAAGGCAGACAGTTGGTATCACTTTGTTGGCAAAATATCTGGGGGGGGATGTGAAGTTGTCAAGCGAACACACCGATTATAAATGGATAGATCCGTCAGAATTTGCGGATTTACCTGCAGACCCCAGTTTAAAAAATGAAATCGCAAAATACGCAGAACAAAAATAATTTTATTATTTTGGCAACCCCGGCGCCATTTAGCCACAGACAACCCAAAGAGAATCTTGGTCCCGGGGATTTGTCCGCTAATCTATTTTTATTTTTATTGCAAAGATGAAAAATAGTTTTAAAATGCTATAAATATGTCTTGTGTATTAGTATATTAAGGAGTTTTGTCTATGAAACATCTAATAACCAGTGCTTTGCCGTATGTAAATGGAACAAAGCATCTTGGAAATCTTGTCGGTTCGCTGTTGCCTTCGGATGTATACGCCCGTTATTTAAGATCCAAAGGTGAAAAGGTATTATATATTTGTGCAACCGACGAACACGGCAGTCCAACCGAAGTTGCCGCAAAAAAAGAAGGCATAACTCCACAAGAATTGTGTGATAGACAGTTCAATATTCAACAAGAAATGAATAAATTTTACAATTTGTCTTTCGATTATTTTGGACGCAGTTCTTCTGAAAACAACATAAAATTAACACAATACATCGCTCAAAAACTTGAAGAAAACGGTTTTATAGAAGAAAGAACGATTAAACAATTCTTTTCTATTGATGACGATATGTTTCTTGCTGATCGTTTCATTATTGGCAAATGTCCATTTTGTGGCTATGACAGCGCACGCGGCGATCAATGTGAATCATGTACCAAGGTTTTAGATCCGACAGATTTAATAAATCCAAAATCTGCCATATCGGGCAGTTCTAATCTTGAATTACGCGAAACAAAACATTTGTTTTTATTACAATCTAAACTTGAACAAGACTTACAAAAATGGATAGCAAATCAAGATTCTTGGCCAAAGTTGGTTAAAAGTATAGCGCAAAAATGGCTTAAAGAAGGTTTACAAGACCGCTGTATTACACGTGATTTATCGTGGGGCGTACCTGTGAACAAACCTGGATATGAAAATAAAGTATTCTATGTTTGGTTTGACGCGCCTATTGCCTATATCTCTGCTACAAAAGACTGGTCGGACCAAGACACAAAAAATCGTGACTATATGGATTGGTGGGCGGCTGATAGTGATACAAGATACACCCAATTTATGGGCAAAGACAATATTCCTTTTCACACTATAACTTTCCCTGCCACCATTATCGGTGCTGGAAATCAATTCAAACAGCCAGATTATATCAAAGGTGTTAATTGGCTGAATTATTATGACGGTAAATTTTCAACCAGTTTGAAACGCGGTATTTTCATGAACCAGGCGATGCAATTGTATCCGGCTGATTATTGGCGTTATGCGCTTATGACAAATATCCCTGAAAGCGACGACAGCAATTTTACATGGGAAGCTTTTGCCAAGGCTGTGAACAACGAATTGGCTGATGCATATGGTAATTTTGTACAACGCGTATTTGTAATGAACAAAAAATACTTTGGGGACGAAATCCCAAGTGGCGGCACAGAAACAGATACAGAAAAACAACTTTCTATCAATATGGAAAAATTGATAAAAGAATACGATGCTAATATGGCTGCTTTGGAATTTAGAAAGGCAACCCAAACATTGTATGCTATATTTTCCAAAGCAAACGCTTATATTTCTGAAAAAGAACCTTGGAAACGCGCGAAAGAAGGCGATATGGAAGACGTGGCATTGACATTACGTTATGCGTTTAATTTGGCAAGAATTTGTGCTATTTTATCTTCCCCGATAGTACCAGAAACTTCTGCTAAACTGTTAGAAGCGTTGAATACACCAGATAAAGCACGCAAATTCCCTGGCGGCGACATATCAAAAGAATTAACAATATTACAGCCTGGACATCCTGTATCCCAGCCTGGAATCTTGTTCCAAAAAATTATGCCAGAACAAATAGAAGCGTTAAAGCAACAATTTGGTGATGATAAAGACAAATCAAACACCCATCGTGGTAAAGAATTACATGTCTAAAATTTATCATGACAAACGGTATCAACAAATGCGCCATTTCGGCGCATTTTTGATAAATAAATTTTAGATTTTTTTGTGCATTACCCTATTCTGCGTTTATTATCCAAACATTCCAATTTGGCGAACAAAATCCCAACTTCGCAGCAAAAGTTTTTCCATTACGATGATAATTATTTTTCCAATTTAATGTGAATCTTAACTGGATATTTGTTGTATCGTTTTTAACAAAAACATTAACCCTTTTTACTTTACCAGAAATTTCTTTCACAGTATCAACAATCCAATTACCAACACCTGTATCAAGACATGGCAAAGGAATAAAATCTTCGTTGTCGTTCAAAACATACTTTAAATAATAATCATACTTGCGCGCAAAATCAGAACTGCCCGAAGCATTTAATATTTCTTTTTCCATAAATTCTTGTTCTTGGCGGGTCAACTTGAAATTTTTATTTTTTTGTTCTTTGTTAAATTCGCTTACGGCATTATTTAAGGCATCAAACAATCTAATAAACTGTTTGTTTTCATTATTGCCATCATTGTCATCACAAAACGCCTTGAACCATAAACGTCTATTTTTCAAAGACAAAGCAGTTCTAAAAACTTTTGATCCAAATATTTTTTCAAAAATTTTCATACCAATGTTTTTATCTGTTTTGGCACCGAATTTAACCTCTATGGAAATCAATTTGCCATTTGGCAATTTGTGGACAAGATCAGCACCATCCCTGTTATTTTTTGCCCCCGGGATTAATTCAATATCTATAATTGATATCTTGTTATCGTCTTTGTAAAAACGTTTTATTATATCAGTCTTTATTGAATTCGAACATTTTTGTAAAATTTCAACAATCGTTTCGCCAGATTTTTGTCTGAACACCATGGCCCTTTGTTTATCTGGAATTTCTGCTATACGCTTGGCATGTTCGGCGCAATCAGAACACAAACCGGTCTCTGCCTCTCTTATACAAGAATCTACATCTGGCATTTTATTCCCCCTTTGGATTAAACAAAGATTCATATTCTTCGATAATATCGTTTTTACAAAAGCCTGGTGTGATATGTCCCCTGTGTGCCAAATCGTCGTAATTCATACCCAGCAATCGTTCCAAGATATTTTTATCAGTGGCCTTGAAAAAATAGAACTGATCATTAGTATTTGTGATTTTATCTTTGACAACATCTTTATCAGCCGGCAAAAATATTTTTTTATAATCTTTGCGCCCCTGGGCATAAACAGCAAAATCCCAATCCAAATCAACATATTTTGCACTTTGCTTTGTGGCATTATGCCGGAACAAAGCAAAATCTTTGTGTGATGTTTTTGGCTTTGGCTTTCGCAGGTTCACATCACCTTTTTCCAACGTCCAAATTTGGAAAACAGCCGGACAAGAATAAATTGTTTTATCTGGCAATTCAAAAGAATCATCCGGCAAATCTTCTTGGTATAACAGTACCGCATTTGCAAGTACCTTGTTTTGTAAAGAATATTTTTTCGCAGTTATAGGCATAATAAAACCGACCGCCACGCTTTCTTTCAAAGCCTTGTTCAAAAAGGCCACTGCCAAATCCCCCTTGTACCCAAATGGCGGATTTCCAATGGTTATATGCTTTTCTTTTGGCATAGACGCAGTCAAGTAATCAGCCTGTTTTATTTCCGGGCTTTCCGGGACCAAGTCATAGGCATTGACCCGTTTACCAATTTCTTGTAAATAATGGCTTATGTTGCCGCAACCAGCACTTGGTTCAACAAAAAATTCTGTATCAGGAAAGAATTTCAAAACAATTTCGGTTATATGCTTTACACATTGCCTGTTTGTATAGAATTTATCTATCAAAGATTTGGTTTTCTTTTGACGTGTTGGCTTTATGGCCGCGGCCACAGCATCAACCACGGTTTCAGTTTTCAAATTTGATTGCTTTTTTCCTTTGCCAGCCATCTTGTTCAACCTTCCTTGGGTCGAACATAGCACAAAACCCAGCAACAAATCAAGCAACAAAAAACAAAATGCGCCTGTCTTACCAGTAAAATTTATCAATATTTGGCATAAAAATAAACCAAAAGAAAAAAATATATTTGCTTTTTGTAAAATTCAGGTTATAATGAGTTTCGCTTTCGGGGTGTAGCTCAGTCTGGTAGAGTACTTGGTTTGGGACCAAGGTGTCGAAGGTTCGAATCCTTTCGCCCCGACCAGAAAATTCAAAACCGACCTTTTTGGTCGGTTTTAATTTTCTCTAAAAGGGGCGAAAGGATCGGCCAGAGCGCAGCGCATGGCCAATACGCAGACGAACAATTAACAACCATTCAAAAACGGATATGTTTAATAGAGTTTTTGTCTATGGTTGGTTTATTGGTCGTCAAGGAAGAATCGCCCCGACCACGAAATTCAAAACCGCCACTAAGGGCGGTTTTTCTTTTGTATTCCAATATCTTCGTTGAGTTCGAGAATTCAGTTTTTAGGAAGTGCTATTTTTGACCCATTTTCGAACTCTTAAAGAAAAAAGGTTAGAAACCTAACCTTTTTCATAGTTCGAATCTTTTGTGGTATTTTATATACGAAATCTTGCACCCAATCGTGCGGTAGTGTAAATATATGAACCGTCGTTTTCTACTGGTGCATCAACACTTCTAATTCCAAAATCAAAAGTCGTTATATCGGAATATTTGTAAGCAACGCCTAAATGCAAAGCAACTAATCCGCCACGATCATTATTGGAACTATTAAATTCACCTAATCCGTTATTAACTGTCATTTCTTTCTTTCCCCAACCGTATCCTAAACCTAAACCAACATAAGGGACAATTTTATTGATTCTAAAGTCAGCATATCCATTTACAAGAAAGAATATATCATTAAATTCAACTTTTATTTCGTCACTAACCATATGATTATATTTTAATTTTCCATCTTCGTAATAATGGTTATAACCCATTTCTCCTTCTAATCTAATATGGAACCAACCAGAGTTATTTATAGTCCAATCAACACCTACTGCAGGGGACAATTCCCACAACAAACCATCTGCATCGTACTTGAAACCGGTTAATCCAGTATTGCGTTCGGCTGCTCTTTCTAAATAATCTCCAAATTCAGTATCGTTATTAACATATATCGTTGTATCACCAAGTCCTAACTTCGTTGAAAAATAATATTCTGTTTCAGCATTGGCAGCACTAGTAATTACAATCATGCTTGTTAATAAAAGAATTTTTTTCATATCTACTCCTCTTTGGTTATATTGTGATTATATTCTTGTAACATAAAATTTTCAATACTTAAATATTTTCTAATCTCTCTTCCAATCTTCATAATATCGGTTCGAGAATTGCTAATTAAGCACGACCAGAAAATTCAAACCGACCTTTTTGGTCGGTTTTAATTTTCTCTAAAAGGGACGAAAGGATGGGCCAAAGCGCCAAGCATATTTGAATATCACTTAATCACACCACAGGCGATGCGCTTTCCCCCACCACCCAAAGGCAAAGGTTCATCCTTGTAATTATCACCCCCATCATGAATCATAACAGAGCGATTTTTAATTTCTTTAACTTTTAAATCTTTGACTGTAAAAGATGTTTTGACTGTGCCATCCGGCGAAACAGTTAAAACTGGCAAATCACCCCTGTGGCCTTTCTTTTGATTTGGTCCCATATGGTGTCCTGTCTTATCAGGGTCATAATGTCCGCCGGCCTTTAATGCGGGTTGAATTTTTCCATCAGCACCAACATCCGCACCACAATCTGGATTTTCGTGAATATGAAAGCCATGAGCCCCAGCAGATAAATTTTTCAAATCAACATTTACCAACAATCCCGATGGAGTATCTTTAAAAAAGATTTCACCTATTTTCTGGTCCAGACCGGCAGCCGTTGTTAAATACACATCTGAATGTGCTGTATTATCACAATTCCCACAACCAGTTAATAACAAAGTCGACCCTAACAATATCTTGTTTATATTTTTTTTACTCATATTCTTTCTCCTTGGCGAATTGATTTCCAATCACACTTAAATATAAACATTAATTTATTTTTTTTACAAAAACACATTCCTAATTTTATATATTTTTTTATAAGCCCCATTTCCTTTCAAAACCACAGATTACAAGAAAACCTATGCGATTTAAAACCATTTCATAAATTGTTCCTTGGCCCGACCAGCCTTCGTCAAAACTTTGATTGATAAATCGGATAAAAAAACACCCCAAGGTTAAAATCCTTGGGGTGTTTGATTTTTTATTCTGGTTCAAAGGTGTTAACACCACCAAATCCAAAGCTCACTTCAATTTTATGTACACGATCAGTATAACCATTTACACCATTTGAATAATATGGTAAGCTTTCGCCATAATTAACCTCTCCACTGACTTCACTGATTCCAGAATCTTCATGTCCATAATAATTCCAATCCACAGAACCACTTTTATGGCCGGTCACGAACGATGTTTCCGAAGCCAAAATCGTATTTTCCAACATATTATTTACAACATGATTATCTTTATAAGTCAAAGCCCCATTATTATCAACATCAAAAAACTTGAAATTATTATCATCAATTTTGTTATCTGTGTTGTCAAATGTGGCTGTTGCGGTAGAATCACTGTTCTTTACAATTTCAACATCATACCAATTATCAAAATTGGCAACTAATGTTTCTGTTGTATCTTGGGGATTGAATATAAAATCAGCATTACCAGATATTACTCTGGATCCCTCTGTTAAACCATTATTGCTGTTAAGCACACTGTCCCTATAGGCGACCAAACCTACTGCCCGACCTGTAAAGACCATTTTTTTGTTAAAATCATTTGGGTTTATATTTTTATCTTTTTTATATTCTTCATAACCACCATACAGAATCGATTTTTCTTTGTTTTCTGGGTTACTAGGATCAAAAAAGTTAATAAAACCAAAATCAGAATAAGCCAAACCAGCCATAGCGCCAAACGTTTCCAAATCCATGGACATATTAACATTATCATAAGACATTTCGATATGTTCATCATCCAAAGATTGTAATCCGTTAATCTTATTTGTTGCCGAAGTCACAAAAGCATTTATAAATTCGTCCTTTTCTTCCAGTGTGTGAATTTGCGGATCAAAGCCAAAAACAGCAAAAAATTCTTCCCCATCTTTTACTTCATCCAGACGCGCCAATAATTTTGCTTTTAATTCATCCAATGTCATCTGTGTTTTAGACACAACATCTATATGATAACCTTTTTCAGAAGCAGCAATTAAGTTATTATATTCATCAAAAACATGTAATAATGAATACTCGTATATCGCTGTATCTGTATTAAAAACATTGTTTTCATCACGTACAGCATTAACAGACATCTCGTTCACAGAACCAATCTCTGAATCAACTTTGATTGATTGTATTTTTCCTGTTTCGTCCAAATTTATTTTAAGTATATCGCCATCAGAATAAAATTCCGCTTTGCTTAAATCGAACTGACGCAATTCACCCATAGCATCAGCCACTTGTTGTGCGTGTTGCTTTATTCCTTCTTTATTTTCACGAAACCATTGTTTTATATCGTCATTATGTGTCGCGATTTCGTTTTTATAACCGGCAACACGCAGTGCGCGAATAATATCTTTTTCTGATACAGTTTCCCAGTTATCAATTTCAGCAACCAAGATTCTGTACATTTCATCTAAAATCAACTGATTACATGTTCCATTGGCGCGACAAGTTAATGGTGTTGGTGTATATCCCTGTGTGTCTGACAAAGCCCTGGCAGACTGACGTGTGTTATTTTGTTGATGACTTGCAGACAATTCCTGGACATAAGTATCATAATCTTCATCCAATGCATTTTGTAAATATACAGTTCGTTGTGTTTCATTATCAACCATAGCGGTTATTTCTAAATTCGAGTTACGAGCCGAATTTGCCGTTATATTATTTGCATCATGTGGTGCGACAAATGTTCCTGATGTTCCGCCAAAACCACCGGCACAGGCCGCTAAAATAAAAGGCAAACACAGAACTGTTATTTTTTTCATATCATCTCCTTTCACATTACACGTGTAATTTTATAGCATATCATTTGAAAAGTCTAGGCATTTATTCGCTTCTTTGCCTTGTATAAACCTGCTATTTAACCAATTCGCCGGCAAATACTTCTTCCTTTATGCCTATGATTTTGACATCGCATATTGTTTTATTTGGGATTGCTGCGCCGCTTATTTTAATATCTATGTCATCAGGTGTGCGACCAATATTATTTTCTTCCACTAATACTGACACAGTTTTTCCAATTTGTTTTTCCATAAATTTTTGACGATTATTGTCCGCTAGTTTGGATATTATTTGAACACGACGTTTAGATATCGCGCGATTTACCTGGGCCGGTAAAGTTGCCGCAACAGTCCCTGGACGTGGTGAAAAAGGAAAAGCATGCACATGAACAAGCCCCATTTTACGAACGACCTGTAAAGTTTCATTAAACAATTCTTCTGTTTCGCCCGGAAACCCGCAGATTATATCGGCACCGAAAGAAATTTTGCCATCCGCTAATTTTACCAATTCCATCAATTTTTCTGCGCTGTGCCGACGACGCATAGCCTTTAATACAGTATCAGAACCCGACTGCATTGAAAGGTGCAAATGCGGCATAAAGCGTGGATTTTGCTTCATCAATTCTATTATTTTTGGCACTTCTGGCGATGCAGGATCAACGGAAGACAAACGCAAATGTTGGATTTCTGGAACATCTTGCAAAAGACGTTTACAAACATCAGCCAACAAAAATAATTTTCCATCTTCATTGCTCAAATAAGATGCTGTATCAACACCGGTTAAAACTATTTCATAAAAACCGTCCATAACAGCCTTTTGAACATCTGCCAAAATTTCGCTGTATGGGAAAGACACATTTGGCCCACGCAAAAGGCGCGTTACACAATAGGTACAATCGTGATTACATCCATTTTGAACCTGAACAAATTTCTTGGATAATTTAGATTCGCTGTCTTTGAAATTATCTATTTTTGAACAAAAAGCATCAAAAATAGCGTTCTTTATAGCGTCAACATAGGCCGATTTTTTCATTTTTTCGGCATTATCTATGACCAAAGCGTTTGGTACAGATTCAAACAAAGCACGATTTCTTGTCGCCCCACAACCTGTGACGAAAATAACCGCATTTGGGTTTTCGCGCGACAGCCTTCGAAGTGTCTGAGCGCATTGACGTTCGGCCTCTGCCGTCACAGAACAAGTATTTACAACGATAGCCGTATCAACGACATCTGTTAACATTTGTGCTATCTTTTCACATTCAAGCGCATTTAAGCGACAGCCAAAAGATAAAGTCTTTATATTCATTTTTTGTATTTTCTTCTTGCTTTTTTGGTATTCTTAATGCATTATATCGTGGTTAAAACTGATTTCAACAAAGGATTTAATATGGCTCGTGTGACAAATTCTGATACTTTGCCTTTTGTGGAAAGTCGCTATGAATTGGGTATGTTGGCTTCACAGCGCGTTCGTGATTTGAACGGCGGGGCTGAGGCTGTTGTCGAAAAAAACAACGATAAATTGACTGTGGTCGCGTTGCGCGAAATCGCCAGTGGCAAGTTAAGTGTTGATAACGTCCGCCATGAATTCATAGAATCTTATAAGGAAGCACCTGCTGTTGTTGATGAAGATGCCGCCTTGGATATCACAAGCGAAGATCCTATGTTGCGTGAAATTGATGCTGAATTGGAAAATTCATTGGTTGAAGATACTAACGATGGTATCGAAGACGCCGGTGATGACACGCCAGACGCATCAGAAGACGAAGAATAAAAATCCAAAAATCTGGAGACGTCGCATAGTTGGTCTAGTGCGCCACATTGGAAATGTGGTATACTCGCAAGGGTATCAAGGGTTCGAATCCCTTCGTCTCCGCCACAAAAATCAAATGCCCGTTTGGGCATTTTGTTTTTGTCGTCGGTGATGAATTTGGGATTAGCCCCCGAAACAAAGTTTCTGGGTTCGACAACAAGTAGATTTTGCAAACGTAGTGTAGCGAAATCGTTACGGTTGCACCGCAGGCACAAAGTGCCGAGGTAATCCGCATATAAACAATTAAGAAAATGTTAAAAAATCAAAGTTTACGAGATTTTTTTAACTTTGTTTATTGTTTAGATACATCTAATACCGTCATTTATTATAACTCCGTCACGCAATTACCGCTCTAAAAGAGCCAGAAGTCAAGTTAGAAGATTATCATATGAAAATTCTTGTTTTTCGCTTATTTTGACACTATAATGCAAGCATGACGGATGCCCAAAACAAAATATGTTCCATTATAGATGCTATTGTTGATATGCAACAACATGCGACTGAACAACTGCACATATCAGATAGTATGCCAATGCCTGACGATTCAATTCTAAACGCAGCTTATGAAAATCACCTAATGAATTTTAAGTTATGGCATGAAGAGGACAAAGCTCGTCGTAGGGATGTGGCACCAGAATTTATAGCAAACTGTAAGTATAATATTGATCAATTAAATCAAAAACGTACAAATGCGTATGAAAAATTGGATCAATTAATTGTCGAGAAACTTATGCCTTTAATCCCTGAAAAACACACAGAAATTCAAAATACAGAATCTATGGGTATGGCACTAGATCGATTATCTATCATGTCATTGAAAATATATCATATGCAAGAACATTTAAACCGCCAAGATTTGGATAGCTGTAAAAAAGAACAAATAGAAAAAAATTTACAAATTATGAAAAAACAAAAAGAAGAACTGATAAAATCCTTGAAATATTTGATTGGTGAATACATTAATGGTACCAAGGTTCCTAAACAATTTTGCCAATTCAAAATGTATAATGACCCTTTGTTAAATCCAGAGATTTATAAAAATGTATAAAGATGCCGCGTCTTGGCAAGATGTAATGTTTTGTTCAGAGCATAATGTTGACTGTGGATTATACTCACAAATAGAAGAATATGCCAAAATACCTAAGCATGATTTGGTTGCAAGACGTGATTGTTTAACTAATCTACTTTCCCTATGTAATACGGGTATATCAAAAAATGTATTAAATAGCCTGAATATGCGTATTAATTATTTTAATCAAATAATAAATATGTATAATACAGGAATTTTATATAAAGACCATAATCCACAGATATACAATAAATCTGAAGTGATTTCTTTATTAACTCCCAAGAAAGCGCATCAAAAACTTATATACCCAAATGACAAGACTTTTTATGGTAGCCAAATAAACGATATTTGGGGAGATGCTTATTTAGATATTCTTGACCCGGCGCATCGTAATTTGATATTTTGGAAACATGTGTGGTTAAATAGTGGTAGTCGTATACCATTTTTTACCGCTTTGGAAGAGTATATGATGTCTCCTGATACTCCCTGTATATTCTTTTATAATGAGCATGAGATAGAAAAGCGTAAAGCGACAATATTTGATAATCGTTTGTTTATGGGTGGTTATCCTGTTGCTTCCCCCGATGTTGTTGATGATTCTAACCAAACTATGTTTGTAATAAACGCTAAAAATGAGTTAATTATCGATTTTTCTAGCAAACACATTAGACATATATCACTTAGTTCAGGACAAGCTGTCTTGGGTGGTGGATTGATGGTTATAAAAAACGGTTATCTACAAGAAATTAGCAATAGTTCTGGACATTACTTATTTAATACAGAAAACTTGATTCAAACAATTCAGATATTGAAGGAAAAAGGCTTGGAACTTAAACCTGATATAATCATAGATCATTGGTACGCTTTTTCCAAAAATGAACGGTTGCCTTTTTCTGATTTTTGTGCTAAATATAAGCTGGATATATAAAGGAGATTTCTATGGATGCAAATGTAAAACCTGTTATTTTTTTAGGTGGCGGTGGTGGTTCAAAAGCAAGCGCAGATTTAGATACAATATTTTTTTCTGATTTATCGCCAGATTCAAAGATTTTATATATTCCTACAGCTTTGGAACCAGAGAGATATCCAGGTGCAACAGAATGGTTTACAAAAGTATTGAGAATGTATTCTGATACAATAGATTTTGTGATGATGACCGAAGATAATGTGGATAAAATTGATTTTAATAATTTTGATGCTGTATACATTGGTGGCGGCAATACTTATAAATTATTAGATTTTATTTTTTCAAATAAATTAGATAGTAAATTACGCACTTTTATAGAATCTGGAAAACTTTTTTATGGTGGTAGTGCTGGTGCAATACTAACAGGTAGGACAATTAATACCGCATCTGAAATGGATCCAAGATTAAACTATAAATATGACAAAGGTTTGGATTGGTTATGTGGTGCATCCGTATCTTGTCATTGGCCAGAAACGAAACATTGTACTGTTGAATTATTAAAAAACAATCCGCAAAAAATATATTGTATCCCAGAAAATTGCGGACTTTTGTTCGATGTTAACGGTAATTTATTACGCACTGTTGGTTCTGGTGTAGAAATTTTATAAAAATAGACAAAAATTGCTGTTTTGTCAAAATAGCTGTTGACATAGCAAGAATTTTTGTTAATCTGTCAAAAAGGACAGATTGTTTATGAATTTAGACCTAGAATACATAAAGGATAATGTTAAGTGGCCAAAGAGCTTTGCTGTAGCTAATTTTGATTACATTGCACCGCATACTTTTTTTGATGGTTATAAATTGTTAACTCCTGAACATATTGTGCGCGCTAACAACGATTCAACCTTGTTTACAACAGCAGCAATTCAGAGATTAGAAACATTATATAATATGAAACATTCCTTGCCAAATGAAAATATAATGGTATATCAGCCGTGTGTTCGTATGCAATATATTGATACAGTAAAACAAGGTTATGGGACATCCTTTATAAATTTTGCTGTGATGCATTTTAATGCAACAGAAAAAGATTTTATGGTACTGACAACAAATTTACAAAAATTCATGTTAAGTATCGGTGCAAACCCGAAAAATATAGAAACAAGAACAAAAACAGAAACTGTACAATGGGGGACAAGACAGTTTGAGCAATCTACACTTGCCTTCTATGTAGCCAATCATCAATTTTCAGAAGTTATTTTTATGCATGGTTATCCACATTTTGATTCTAAATCTGATATAATAGAAGTTGGTATGGGGTTAGAACGTGCAAAATATCTTTTGGAGCCAGCCAAACCTTATTATCGTGAGTTTAGTGATTTATATGTTGGGAAAAATTTTGATGATATGACAAATGTTATCGATTGCGTGAAAACATTTATACTTATTTGCGGCGAAGGGGTGGTCCCTGGTTATAAAAGTCATAAATATCGTTTGCGGCAATTATCAAAAAAACTTGTATCTTTACCATTGTTTAAAACGGCAAACATTGAATATATCGCGGATATATCGTATAAATATTGGTCTGATGTTGGTATAAAATTTAATACATCATTTGCAGATGCTTATACCGTATTATCAAAAGAAAACGAACGCAATTTACACAGCTTAGAAATTGCTTCTATTGAACAAAAAGAAGGTTTTAAGATAAATTTAGATGTAAATTTACCAGAACAAGAATTTAGAAAACGATTAAACAAATTGATTTATGATAATAATCTGCAAAAGGAACGTAGATAATGTTGAAAAACGCAACTATTGCTGTCACAAATAAATGCAACAGCCGTTGTGTTATGTGCAATATTTGGAAATCTAAAATCTCTGCCACAGAATTAACCACAAGGGATTTTATTGATTTATTTGCTGCATCATATTTTAAATCTCTAGTAGACATAAGTATTTCCGGTGGCGAACCCTTTTTACGAACCGATATAGTAGAATTAATCAAAGGGATCAAGAATCAATTACCAAATTTAGAGTATTTATGGGTTAATACAAACGGTTTATTGCCTGTGCGGGTATGTGATTTATGGGATAACATATACGACACGACTAAAAACGAATATTTGTGTTTATCTTTGGATGGCGCAAAAGAAGTTCATAATAAGATACGCGGGGTTTCTGCTTATGATTCTGCTATACAAACATTAAAGACATGTCGACAGAAATTTCCAAAATTAAACATTGTGTTATCAACAACAATATCGCCAATGAACGCAAACGTAAGTAACTTAGAACATATAAAATCTGTTGCGGAAGATAACGGATGTACATATACTTTTAGGTTTGCCAATAATAATAATACATATTACCATAATTGTGCTTCTAATTTTGAATTAAGTGAAAAACAAATAAATGATGTAATTAAGTTTGCAGAAAAATATAAATCAGATGACGTATTCATTTTTGCACAAAATCTTTTTATCAGAACTGGAAAAATTGATGTTATGGATAATTGTCGTGCAGGACAAGATTTTATATTTATACGTCCAGATGGTACGATTGCGCCGTGTATTAATAGTGAAAGAACCATCAAAAAACCTGAATTTTTAACAAATTTGGGTGCACATGAAACATGCCCTTGTTGTACAGAATGTTGTTTTTATCCGATGCTTAATTATGTAAAAAATAATCAACAACGATAAAATTTATATATTTTATATTCTGGCAAATTTTCCCAAATATTACGCGCTATTCGCCATGTGTTATGTTTTTTTGAAGCATTAAGTATTCCGTGCAATAAAACATCAGGATTATATGCAGGTAGTATGTTCACCAAAGACATCAGTTTTTCATGTGTTTCAAGGACTGTTTTATCATCTGCGTAATCAAATTTTTTTATTATTTTTGCCAAGCGAACGTATTTAGCACCCCTCTTGAAACAGGATAATACATTTATAATATCATCTGGACCAGCATCAACAACCGGAAACATTGGCAAATCTGCACGACAAAAACCGCCTGGCGAATCATTTGTCATCGACTGAACAGTGGTTGGATCCCAAAAATAACTCCTGTATAATACTATAGTAGGGATATGTAAATAAGCAGCCAAATGCGCAATAGAAGAATCTGTGCTGATTACAAAACTGATATCATATTTTTTCATTTTGTAACCAAGATCATTTAATCCGCTATCTTTTATAACTGTCACCCCATATTTTTTAAATTGTTTTGTATATTCATCTTGGTTTAAACCATTTGACATAAATATTTTAAAACCACTATTAATTAAATGATTACATAAAAGCAAACATTCTTTTAATGGGATTGTTTTTTCTTTTAAAGAGCTGAAAGGATCTATAAACACATTTCTGCTGTTTACGGTATTAAGGGTTAGATTGTATTTTTCTGTTTTGTCCATAAAAACAGATATTGATTCTTGCATATAATCAACGATTGGTTGATTTGTTAATAATACATCTGGTTTTTTATACCAAAATAATTTCGTATTTTTCTGATTCTTTTCTATATACATATTTCTACTGGGAACAATAATAAGAACATTCTTATTTTTTAAGTGATTTAGTATATTCATAAAATCATTAAATTGATTATCCAACAAATTAGGAATAATTATTGTAAAATTATTATTAGTTTGTATAAAGTCCTCTAATTCAGATGAATGGTGAATATTGTAGGTGCTTGGTATATGCTTGTTGTTTTTGGAAAAAACATGCGTGTTTTCTGATGATATATTAAAATAATGCCTTAATTCATCAACAAAGTATAAACCCAATATACCGTCACCAATAAATCTGTATAAATCAATGTATAACAGCGAACTATTATAATTAGAATATATTTGTTTAAGCTTTTTCTGGAACTTATCTTTATCGATAAATTTATTAACAATCGTATTCTGAAAATACGAGAACACATATTTTCTTTGACGACTGCGGATATTTTCGCCACGCAAATAAAAGTTTACAGTATAACCTTTGAATTTGATGTTTGTCTTTTTTATTGATATCGGAAAAGGGTATCCAAGATTCATAAAGCAACACGTATTTTCGCTCTTTATGATACCCACTAATATATTTTGAGATAACTGCAATAGGCCATAATCACGATTGCGAGTTTGCATTAAATTAATTTTTTTGTTTATTTTTTGTTTGACGTTTGTAGTAATTTTGGCAGATAAAAGACGAAATAAAAACGATATGTCTTTATTATTTAACCCATAATCACCGTCTAAAATATCCAATCTATATCTGGTCATTACGATCTGTATGGTATGGCATCATATTGCTTTTGTAAACAAAAAATTTTCACTTATGAGTTTTGTATATAAGTCATTTAATATACTTGCGTCTGTATATTTTACCGGTATAATAAAAAATAATAGTGAAACAAGGTAATAAAAATGGATCGCATTGCTAAACAAATAATTCAATTTATGGATGTTGTTGAAAAACTTTGTTATGTTGAAAGATTCGCAACAATGAAAAATGGACGCAAAGAATATGATAGCGATCATATAATGAAATTAGCTTTTTTGGTCCTAATGGTTTCAGAATTTTTAGATAATAAGATAGATAAAGTGAAGCTTTTGGAAATGGTGCTAATTCATGATTTAGCTGAAGCTGATACAGGCGATATTTCTTATATGGAACAGTACGATAATCCTGATGTAATAAAACGAAAGAAAACTCAAGAATTAAGGACGATTTCAAATTATAAAAATTTATTGCCTGCTGTTATCAAAAATAAAATTTTAGATCTATTTTTAGAGTACGAGAAAGAGGAAACTATTGAATCTAAGATAGTGCGAACATTAGATAAACTTGAAGGCGATTTACAATGTTTAAAAGATATAAATATACAATCTTATTGTAACCATAATGCTTTCTTGTCCAGGATAAATACACTGAAAAAACACAAATACAGTGATAAGACAAACGAAAAAATAATATATTCTATGGAATGTATCTTGTTAGAAATTTCCAAAGAAATAATAAAAAAATCTAAAAAATAAAAGTAAAAATTTTTATAGACTTTAACCGGGGGATAATGGCATCGCATCGTTCCCGTTTTTTGCTAAGCACACTTCCGCCTTTTTATGCCCGCTTTCCCAGTTAAGGATTAAATTTGACAACACGCCTATTTTGTTTAACAATATTTATATCCAACGGCAAAAAAGGATGAAATAATGCCTGTAAACAAGATGATATTTGATAAGTTAAGACTGCGTACAGGAGGGGGATTGATTGTATTTTTTATCTTATTATTGGCTTTGGCAATTACAAACAAAAATAACAGTTTTTTACAAAGAAAATTACACCTGAACAACAAACCAAGTCGTACCGCAAATATCGCGATTGTTTCTGCTTTGGCCGGTGCCTTTATCTTGAACCTTTCGCATGTGTACAAAAGGTCAAGCAAGTTTCATGCTGCTTTCGCAAAGAAATATATAATAAAGGCCATGGAAAAATATCAATCACCAAATTTGGCAGAATACAAATCTGTGTTGAATAATCCATGTGCGCTTAATCATCTTGCCACTGCGATTATTAATGAATTGACCAAGACAGAACAAGAAGAAGTATTTGCTTTATTTGACGGGTTAAATGATTTTTCAACAAAGGAACAAATTGATAAAGCGTGTGATGAAATCATTAAAACCATAGAATATCATGATTCTGTTAATCCTGACTTTGCGGGGCATTTACGGGCGGCGATGGCACATGAAGATTATTTGATGTATGTAAAGCAAAAGCGAACAGAAAACACGCTTTTGTTAAAGAACCAAAGGACAAAATAGCGAAAAAATACGCAGAAAAACTTCTGCGTATTTTTTTATAAAAAAACATTGGAAAAGATTGTTATAATTGTTATTATCTTATGGCTATGTTAAGAAAATTTATTGCTTTTATTATGTGTTTTTGTGTTGCAAATGCTTGGGCTGCTGACTTTTCAACCAAGGCTGCATCTGCCTATCTTGTTGATTATGACAGCGGCGATAAAATTTTTTCCAAAAACGCTGATGTTTTAATGCCGCCATCTTCTATGCTTAAATTGATGACACTGACTGTTTTATTTGACGAAATAAAATACGGCAGATTAAAGATGGACGATGTTTTGACGGTGTCTGAAAACGCTGATTACAAAAATCCGCTTTGGTACCCGGCAAGTAAGATGTGTCTTGTTTCTGGTCAAAAGATAACTGTCAAAGACGCTATACTTGGAATTATTGTATTGTCTGCGGGTGATGCTTCGGTGACTGTCGCAGAACATATCGCAGGAACTGAAACAAGGTTCAGCGAATTGATGCAAAAAAAGGCCAATGAAATTGGCATGGAAAAATCTACTTTTGGCAACGCAAGTGGATTACCACATGAAAACAATCTTATGACAACCCAAGAATTGGCGACACTTGCGAAATATATCATTGATGAATACCCTGATATTTATCCGCTTTTTGCGACAAAACGATTTGAATTTACAGACACAAAAACTGATTGGTGTCGCGACTGGACACACACCCACACGATGAATTATAACAGATTGTTGTTTTCTATGCCTGGGGCAGATGGACTTAAAACAGGACACACAGACAATGGTGGATATGGCATGGTGGCAAGTGCCAAGGTTGGTGGCCGCCGCTTAATCGGCGTTATCAATGGCTTTCGCGGCAAGGGTCATGATGCTTTGGCCGAAGAAATGAAAAAACTGTTAAACCACGGATATAAAACCACCAAGACCAAGGTATTTTATCGCACTGGCGACGTGTTATTAAATGTGCCTGTGTGGTATGGCCGTTATCCAACAGTTGAAGCGACAGTGAACGAAAATGTTGCGATTACTTTGCCCAAAGATTATCAATTAAAAAACATTCGCGTATTGGCGCGATATGATGAACCTGTGGCCGCCCCTGTTAAGGCCGGTCAACAAATAGGTGAAATAGTCATTGAAAACAATGGTGATGTGGTAAAGCGTATACCTATGGTTGCCAAGAACAAGGTTAGAAAGATTCAATTATTTGGTCGCGTATTTAAAAATATATCTGTACTGATTAGGGGCAAGTAATGGCAACCAAGAAAAAGGAAGTTTTATTTGAATTCCCAAACCCAATGGATAACGATTGTTTGGTTGGACATAAATCTACGTTGGAAACTTTTATAAATGCGTGGAATGGTCGAAATGAACACCCTATACACCCTGTATGGATGCTGTGTGGACCGCGCGGAATCGGCAAGGCTACACTTGCCTATAAAATCGCAAAAATGGTTTATGGCAATGTTGGGGATTTTTTCATTATTGATTTGGCACGCAATATTGATGAACGCAGAAATGAAAAATCTGACGCGAAAATGATTTCTGTACATACTGTACGCGCAATGATTGAAAAGATGCAAATGTCTTCTATGTCTGGGCAATGGCGCGTTGTATTAATAGACGCGGTTGATGAATTAACTGTTGCCGCGGAAAACGCTGTATTGAAATTACTTGAAGAACCACCACAACAGACATTGTTTTTATTGGTGACGCATCAATTATCCAATGTTTTGCCAACTGTGCGGTCGCGCGCACGCGTTGAAAAGATGCGTCCACTTACCATACCCGAATTGCGCGAACTGTGCACACGCTTTATGGGCGATACAGAGGTCAGCGATGATATTTTGAAACTATCGAACGGCAGTTTTGGTAAAATTGCGAACTTAAAGGCTTCGGGCGGCGACATAATATACGAAGAATTATTGCGTATGTTAAAAGACAAAAACTCAAATGCCAGCGACGCAATGAACATCGCGACAAAAATCGCCACAGAACCCGCGCTTTATGGGCTTGTATTAGATGCGATTGCTTATTTCAATTTGTCTGATTTATATCCTGTTGCAACACGTGCTGTGTCTGATATATCAAGATTGAATCTGCGCGCTGATATAACTATATTCAAGATTATAAATGAAATAAAAAAATGTTTATAGATACACATTGCCATTTAACAGACGAATATGATGGCGGCGTTGACGCTGTTATTGCGCGCGCAAAAAACGCAGGCGTTGGTGCTTTGGTTTGTGCGACCGCTGATGCCAAAGACTTTGCCCCTGCCCTGAAATTGGCGGAAAAGCATGATAATATTTTCGTGACTATTGGAATTCATCCAGATGGCGCGCCAACAAATCCGTGTGAATTTTTAACTGACAATATATTAAAACATCCGCGTGTTATTGGTGTTGGTGAAATCGGTTTAGATTATCATTTCGGCACACAAAATCGCGATGCGCAAATTGAATTATTTGAAAAGCAAATTGAAATTGCCAAAAGTCATAATTTGTCAATTGCGATTCATACGCGCGATGCCGAAGAAGACACAGTTGCTATATTAAGTCAACATGGAAACATACGTGGTGTTATGCATTGTTTTACTTCCAGTTGGGATTTGGCAAAAAAGATGTTGGATCGCGATTTTTACTTTTCAGCAAGTGGCATTTTGACTTTCAAAAACGCTGATTCAGTGCGCGAAACCTTTTCCAAGATACCAACAGACAGAATTGTTATTGAAACAGATTCACCATATTGCGCGCCGGTTCCCCATCGTGGCAAAGTATGCGAACCTGGTTTTGTGATTGAAACTGCGCGTGTTTTGGCACAAATCAAAAATTTGCAAATTGATGAATTGGGCGATATACTGTTTGAAAACACTTTAAGGTTATATCCAAAATGCAACGTCAAATTATAAAAGTTGGTCAGGTCAGTGAAAATCGCAAAGCGCGATTTGCTTATTCAATAGAAGACACTATTGAAGCGGGCATTTCATTGACTGGGGCTGAAATAAAGTCTTTGCGTTACGGACTTGTAAGTATTGTTGATGGATTTGTTCAGCGTCGCGGAAACAACCTGTTTTTGGCAGGCGTAGAAATTCAAAAATTACCCACAGCAAATCGTGCTGTGAATTTTGATGAAAGACGTCAACGTCAATTATTATTGCACCGCAATCAAATCAACCGTATGATTGGCAAATTACAAGAAAAAGGCGCAACAATCGTCCCACTTAAACTTTATTTCAATAACCGTGGAAAATTAAAAGTATTGCTTGGTATTGGATATGGTAAAAACAAGGTTGATAAACGTGAAACTATTAAACAGCGCGAATGGGAACGCAGCAAGGCAAGAATATTAAAAAAATAAAAGACCCGCATTTGCGGGCCTTTTATTTTAACACGAATAAAATTATTTATCCATATCACCATGTTCACGTGGGCCACGCATACCCTTGTGTTCAGGTTTTTTCATATCTTTTTTCACAGCCTTGTATTCTTCGATAGAAATACATTCGTCGCCATTAACATCCGCAGTTGCCAATTTTTCACGCATCATTGGGCAATCAATAGAATCCATTTTCAAACAACCATTTTCAAATACAGGATGCATTTTTGGCATATGTTTTGGGCCATGGCCACAATCCATCATCTTGCCACATGCAAGACCCAAAGCAAACATAATTGCCCAAGCAATTACATGTTTTACCCAATGTGCACCGCCATGACAATGGCAATTTTCACCACAATGGCATTTATGTTCCATAACAGGTTCTTGTTTAACAACTGTTTTTTTAACGGTTGCTTTTTTCATAGATTTCTTGATTGGCATTGTACCTTTCCTTTGGTTTGTTGTTAATACGCGTTCATTGTATCAATCGTAAAAAATTAAGTCCAGCGGAAAATTAACATATTTTTTTATAAAACAAGTATCTATAAAAACACCCGCAAAAATGCGGGCGTTTTAACCTTTGTTCTAAACAAACTAAATAACATTAGTTCAAAGCATCCTTCAAAGATTTGCCAGGACGGAATTTTGGTTGTGTAGAAGCAGCAATTTTGATTGGTGCACCTGTTTGTGGGTTGCGACCTGTTGTTGCTTTACGTTTTGCTGTAGTAAATGTACCAAAGCCAACCAAACGAACTTCGCCTTTTTTCTTTAATACTTTTGTTACTGTGTTGATGAATGCATCCAAACAACCAGCTGCAGTTGCTTTTGTAACTTCAACTTCATTTGCAATTGCTTCAATCAATTCTTGTTTGTTCA
>Ga0265301_10000590_pt1 | contig 50960 bp, 39 predicted proteins | sample AusTroGonzalo_MG_2_FD_193488 | JGI IMG/M metagenome (GOLD analysis project Ga0265301, IMG submission 193488) | Bovine rumen microbial communities from tropical cattle in Woodstock, Queensland, Australia - Gonzalo_04 | ecosystem: Host-associated > Mammals > Digestive system > Stomach > Rumen ... | reverse complement strand
AGATCGTGTTTCCGGCTTCCACCATCGTGTCGAAGAGCGCTAGGATGCGCTTGATGTCGCCCGCATGCAGACCGTCGGAGGGCTCGTCCATAATGAAAATCTTGCCGGCATCGCGCAGATAGGAGGCCAGTTTGATGCGCTGCAACTCGCCGCCAGAGAGGGTCGAGAGCGACTGGTTGAGATGGAGGTATCCTAAGCCGACCTTGCGCAACGGTTCCAACTTCTCGGCAATGATACTTCCCGCGAACAGTTCGGAGGCTTTGTTGGCGGTGAGGTCCATCACCTCAGCGATGTTCATGCCTTTTACTTTGTACGACAACACTTCCGGTGAATATCGAAGTCCTCCGCAGGCTTCACAGGTGGTCTCGATGGCATCCATGAAAGCCATGTCGTTGACAATGACCCCCTTGCCCTGACAGACGGGACAGCCACCTTTGCCGTTGAAGGAGAAAAGGTCGGTTTTGGTCTTGTTGGTTTTGGCGAAGAGTTTGCGGATGTCGTCGGCAACGTCCAGATAGGTGGCCGGGGTGGAACGCAGACTGATGCCGATGTTCTTCTGGCTGATAAAGACAATATCTTGGTTGGGCGAATCATTATTCGCCCCTACAGGGTGATGGGACCATGCGGTACGGAAACATTCCATCAACGAACTCTTACCCGAGCCTGCCACACCGGCGATGCCGCACATCACTCCTAACGGCAGTTTGACGGAAATGCTCTTCAGGTTGTGCAAGTTGGCGTTTTCTAGAAGGAAGAAATCCTTGGGCGTACGCACCTGCTCCTTGATGGCACTCGATACGCTGAGCATGGTGCCTGTGAGCGTCTGACTGTGCAACAGTTCCTCGTAGCTGCCCTCGAAGACGATCTCTCCGCCGTTCATGCCCGCACCGGGCCCCATGTCGATGATATGGTCAGCGATGCGGATAATCTCCTTGTGATGCTCCACCAGGATGACGGTGTTGCCGTGGTTCTTGAGTTTCTGCACCGATTTCTGCATCAGCAGGATGTCGTGGTTGTGCAGGCCCACGCTGGGTTCGTCGAGGATATACATCACATCCGAGAGGGGAGAGTTGATGAATTTCGCTATCTTGCAACGCTGTGCCTCGCCGCCGGAAAGGGTACCGATGGCGCGATCGAGGGTGAGGTAACCGAGTCCGATCTCCTCCAACGCTGCCAGCCGCTCAGTAGTGGCCCGCTTGATGTCCTCTGCCAGCGGATTGTCGATGGTCTCCATCCACTTCCGGCAGTCGCTGATGCTCATGGCCGTCACCTCGGCGATATTGACCCCGTTGATTTTGCAGGAACGTATCTTCTCGTTGAGGCGCGTGCCACCGCAGTCGGGACAGGTACCCATCGTCAGCATGGGGTTAAGCGCTGCGGCATGCAGCAGTCCCTCCTCCGAGTTGATGATGCTGCGGTACATACGGGGAATCAAGCCTTCGTATTTGGCAGTCTTGGGCCAGTTGGAAGGCGGGTTCTTCAGCTTAATCTGGGGTGAATTGAGAAAAAGGTCAAGCTCCTCAGGCGTGTAGTCTTTGATTTTCTTGTCAAGATCGAAGAGACCGCTATGGGCGTAGCGTATCCAGCGCCAGCCCCCTTTGTGGAAGGCGATATAGTGGATGGTGTCCTCATCGTTGAGCGACTTATCGAAATCGACCAGCTTGTGGATGTCCAATTCTCGGATTTCGCCCAACCCAGCGCAGCGCGGACAGCTGCCCGAAGGATGGTTGAACGAGAAAGCGTCGGAGTAGCCCACAAAGGGTTGACCGATACGCGAAAAGAGCAGTCGCAGCAGCGCGTAGATGTCGGTGTAGGTGCCCACCGTGGAGCGGGAGTTGGAGGCGGGCTTTCGCTGCTCGATGACAATGGCGATGGGCAGGTTCTCAATGTCGCCCACATGCGGCCGCCCGTATTTGGGCAGATACTGCTGGGTGAAGGAGGGAAAGGTGTCGTTGAGCTCACGACGCGATTTGGCCGCGATGGTGTCCAGCACCAGCGACGATTTTCCCGACCCCGACACGCCTGTTACCACCGTGATTTTCCCCTTGGGAATCCTGACGTTGACGTGCTTGAGGTTGTTCTCTGTGGCATCGCGAACGATGATGTGTCCGAAATCGTGGGTATGGTCCTTGTCTATCATGAATAATCCAATAATGTTCACTACAAAGGCAGCAAAAGTACAAAAAAATCCCGCAAGCCGTGCTTTTCGGTTTGCGGTTTGCGGTTCATAGCCTCGGAGAGGCATCACGCACGCAGTGCAATTAACACCATACAAGCCGATAGGCGCAGTGTGGTGATGGTGATGCGTACTCGCCATGGGCATCTCGGAGAGATGCGACAGACCGAGCTGGATGACAGATACTGTGTGATGTCGCATCTCTCCGATATGCTGGACCGGCCGCGTCCGTCTCTCACCACACTACGCGCTATCGCGCTTGTATGGTGTTAATTGCGCATGTTGGCGCGTCTCATGCCTCCGGCATGGCGTTCTGCCTAACTTTTGCCTGCGATTTTGCAACTCGTACTTGCTTAAAATTACATTTTTCACGAAATACGCATTGTCATTCTCATAAAATAGTGTATTATTGCCCACAAAAAGAGGGTAATTCCTTATTATTTATCCTATATATGTCGCTCTTAAAAATATTGTTATTATGACTAAAAATGGAACTTGTCTAAGAATTATTGTAAGTTATTATGGTTTTCAAGATTATTACATAGAAAACCGTATCCTTGTAAATGGTTTAGTAGAATTAGATTCTATGATAGTAAGAGATAACTTTGATTGCTCTAAAATACTATGTATTAAGATTGAAGAACCGATCCCTAAATCACTAATAGAACACGCTATTAGTCGTTTTGCAGATAAGCTGAATAATGCAGGTGTTATTGGTGCATATAACATCCATCCTATGGGTGAATCTTTTGCTGATGGTCGGCCTCATTTCGTTGATATATTTTCAAATGATGATACCGTTAGACAATTTAGATATGTTATTGAGTGTAACCCTCCCCAAAATTGATATAGAGTGAATTACGAATCTACAACATCTGTCTTTCAACTCATCTATACTTTTGACTAAAACTCAATATATCCTATTCTAAAATACCAACCCCTTCTGTTTTGAGATGATATAATTCATTCTCAAGTTTCCTATTCTTTTTTTCTAGACATTTTATTTGCTTTCTTAATTGTCGTTCAACATCATCCTTTCGAAAAATGATCCCAACAAGCTCTTTTCTCGTCTTTAAAATTAATCCAAGCTTAATCATGGTCTTTATCTCCTTCATTCATTACACAGATATAACAAGGTTCAAATCCAAGACTTTGAAGTAAACTATCATCAAAATCAAGATCAGGGATAAATTGACGTATATAAAGTTCTTGTAATTGTTTATATAATACCTGTTTGAATGAGTCAATTATTACAAGTTGTGCTCTTAACTCTTCTTCCGTACCTCGACAAATACGCTTCCCGATAGGCTCTTTACTATTTCCTAACCACGACAAATAACCGTATTCCATACAAGTTGCAATACGTTCATGTTTTTCCTTCAGCCAAATAACGAATTCGTTCCATGTTTTTGTAATCTCATCGTTTATTTCAGAAACAGAACGATTGTCATAGATTTCTTGCGTGCCAGAATTGGGAATTGTTGTTATATCAAAATCTCTTATGGGGGGATTCAAATGGAACTTTGCATTAATTGTTGCTACAAATGCAGAGTTATCTCGTTCTCTCAAATCTTGATTGTCTTTCCAAAATTTACGGTATTCTGTTACAAGTTCTTTGCCTTGTTCAATTATTTGATTGGGAATTACGACTCTTTCATAATCCGATTTCATTGCAAGACAATTTGGATCAGAATGATAGACTGGCTTTTTTTCTGCTTGTATGTATTTAAGAGAATCTGTTGGACAAGCCACTTTATTGTAAATGTAATTGATTACACCGGTATCGCCTTTACAGAAAGCCTTAAAAGCCATGAGCCTGTTTTTCTCTTGTTGAGAAAACATTGCAGAGAAAACATGAGATTTTGAAGAGTCCCAGTCACCTTTTATCTCCATTCCATTCGGCATAGTCCATAATACAACATCTTTGAACTTGAATTCTTTTGGAACCTCAAGTTCTCTAAAAATCCTCTTAAAATTCGCTTTTGTAATATACATATATTCAGTTAATTTTTGTTTTTTTAATGTATCAATAGTTTTTGACTTATTATTTGCAAAAAAGCAATCATTTGAACATAAGAGAAGCGTGAACCCAACTTTTCGTCTGAGGCTGTGAGAGAATGCCTATACACCGAAGTCAGACCCACGCTATACGTGGCATCTGCTAACTTCTTTCGGCGTATATTCATTGAAATCTCTCACAATTTCAGACGACTCCGAACGATAGCAAACGCTATGGTTTCAATATGTTATTTTAACTACTTTTCTTTGCTTGTTTCGTTTTTATTGTTTTGATACTCAATTATTTATTCTCTATTTGAAATCTATGTAATTCCTTCTGTCGTTCAATCTTCTTTTATCTCAACCTCTGTCGTCAGGTCACGAACCCCTCCGCAACGAAGGTTTGGGATGTTGATTCGGATATCGCAATCCACCACGAAAATGTTTCCTTCTTTTGAGCGTATCACATTCTCATCGTGGAGGTCGCTCAAATAGATTTCAGGAGTGGCAAAAGTCCAGTTTCTCGGATTGATTAGTTTGAATCCGATGTTTTCAGCAAACAAGGCGATTTCTTCATCTGTCATGTGCGTTCCTTCAATGAATGGCTGTTCCACCACAATTTTGAAGTCCCCGCCTGTCGTGCGTCCAAACCCCAACACCTTCAATGTGGTTTCAGGGAAATAAGTGTTATGCAGCGAGATTCTGTCAAGTGCTAGAATGGGCTGGATAAAATACTCAAGCCCAATTGCTTTTACCAATGTGGCGCCGTGGTCGTAAACATTGGCTTCTCCGCCTTCTGCAATCTGTTCGCCTAACATGCGAGGCAGAGCTTCTTCGATACATTCAGTCCAACAACCTACCTTCCTTGCCCATTGCTCTATTTGTAAAGCCTGCTTCGCTCCGCATTGGACTTCTCTTTTGAAGTCGCCGACATCTGGTGCAGCATCTCTATTTGCCGCAGTTTCTGCTCCCGCGAGTAGGGATGCAATGACATGCGTAAAGCCTCCCATTGAGCAGCCATACTGTTCTGCCGATGAAAATCGCTTATATACAATCCGTTGTGTAATGAATTGTTCTGCATACGACTCTAATTTTGATAGACCGTTGGCAGTGAAGCCATCGTCAATAATCGAATGGATGCTATGCCAAAAGTCTTGATTATTCATTTTAATATGATTGATTTATTAACCAATGAAGCGCAAAAATACATTTTTTTTGATAACGCGTGAATGCTCTGCGAAGAGCGCCATAGGATTGTATCAATCATCCACGATGATTATCCAGTTCTTAGTCTAAGGTTTTATTTCACCACTCCACCTCTTTTATCGTCCCTTCCGGCGTGCGGAAAACACAGTGTTGCTCCTTCGCTTCCGTCACCAGATTGAGGTAAATGCAATATTCGGTGATGGGAACGCCGTTGACGCTCACCAGATAATCACCCGAACGGATGCCTTTCCGGTAGGCTTCTCCGTCTTTGCGTACCACGGCTTTCAACACACCGAGGGTGTCGCTTTTGTCAGCAAGGAGAAGCTTTAACCCTTTTTTGTTCTCGTTTCCGACATACTGAACCATCTTACCGTCATGTGGCAGCAATACAAGGTGCATTTTATATCCATTGACAATCAGCGAATTATGCTCCAAAATAGTCGAACCTATCTTGCTAAGCCGCTTGTCGGTTGATATCCACACATCCTTGAGCATGAGTTTATCCAGCCCAATTTCCGGGCAATGCAGCGTCCTATAGGGGACCGAATCTTGCGAATTGCCGAACAAGCCTGCCTCCGAGATCACTGTTGTGTCTTTCCTCACCGTAATGGCGTCAAGTTTCTGCCGTATCTTCGGATCGGCATTGGCTATACGGCTCACAAAATCCTCCGACAAGTCAATTTCTCCGCCTATGGCTCCGGAATCGAAAAGTAACTTGAATGGGCCGAAAGGAAACTGCACCCAAACCATCGGGCGTGTCTTATGACACCTTAAATATTTCAGCGTGGGCTGCCCCTTTTCTTCCTTGGAGAAATAGTTTTTGCGGTCGGTCACAATCATCACACTGTCTTTTGTGTCGAACTTGAAGGAGAGACCGCGAGCGACAAGGTCGTACCCGAAAGCACCGTCAATCCGGTCGCAAACGTAATCGCCCATGCCGTTGTCAACCACCATCGGATAGTTTTCGATGACGACGTCGCCCATTTTGATAGGAGGAAAGGTCAAGAAGGCCTTCTTTAACTTCGAGTTTTGGGAATCTGTAACAGAAAGGGTGTCACCCGACGCTTTCATCCAGCCCTCTTCATCGCCAATCCAGAAACCGAATTCCGCACCGGTATCGAACATCAGATTCTTGACTTCCCCATTGATCTCCACCGGAATAATCACCGCCCCGTCCCAAACCTTGATTTTCACCGTGTCCACAAAATGGTGACGGGAGAAGGTGATGCCTCTAAACGGTTTTTTCTGCGCTGTCGCCGAAAACGATGTTACGACAACAAGCAACAGGGTGTATAGAATGTGCTTTTTCATTTCTATCATAATGTATGGAAAATTTCGGGCGCAAAAATACAAACAATATTTGTATTACGGTATTTTGCAGCCTCATTTATCCGAAGATTTTATACTTTTGCCGCCCGAAAATGAGACCGCGTTTGAGACAGATGATCGCATGGGTGCTGCTCGTAGCCTTCTGCGTCATGACCGGCACCAAAGCCTTTCACCACCATCACTGGAAGGCCGCTGAGGACGTCGTCTGTCCGCTGGACGGCATCGCCATGTCGCACCACACCCTCGCCCACACCATCTTGGATACCCTCGACCAGGAGGACAACGACTGCGCCATCTGCCACTTTACGGTCACCAAGGTGGTCATCCCGACTATCTCTACCATTTTCAACGAAAATCCAAAACTTTTCCTACATCCTTTTGTTTTAACGCCCTGCTTCGTTCCCAATATTCAGGGTGTCAGCTTGTTACGAGCACCGCCGATTAATGGATAATGGATAATGGATAATTAAAAGGGGAACCGTAATTATTTCCTTTCAATGGAAATTATTACCCATCCCACTCAACTGCTAACTGCTAACTACTAACTATTTCAGTAGCAAGCAAATCAAAACAATGAAAAAAACATTATACTCCGCCCTGACGGTTTTGTTCGGGGCGATAGCCCTTGGTGCGGGGGCCCAGGACATGCCGCACCATGACCACGAGCATGATACTTTGCACGTGGATGAAATCACGATTTCCGCGAACCGCGAGCAGACGCTCCGACGGGAAGCGCCGGCGTTGGTGACCATCACCACCCCGAAAACGATGCAGACTATGAACGCTGTCTGCTTGGCGCAAACCTTCGACTTTGTGCCCGGACTGCGTGTGGAGGACAACTGTCAGAACTGCGGATTCACGCAGGTGCGCATCAACGGTCTCGACGGCCACTATTCGCAAATCCTCATTGACTCGAAGCCGATATTCTCCTCATTGAACGGCGTTTACGGTCTTGAGCAGATTCCAGCGGAAATGATTGACCGCATAGAGGTGATGCGCGGCGGCGGCAGTGCCCTGTTCGGTGCGTCAGCCGTGGGTGGTGTCATCAACATCATCACGAAGGAGGCCACTGGCAACGGCGGCGGCTTCGGCCACAGCGTCACCAACTTCGATTTCACCCGCTCCTTCGACAACACCACGCACGCATACGCCTCTGCGGTAACCAAGAGTCACAACGCCGGTCTCTATCTCTTCGCGCAGGACCGTCACCGCGATGCTTACGACCGCAACGGCGACGGCTACAGCGACCTCCCGAAACTACGCAACCTCTCCGTCGGACTGAACGCTTTTATCCGCCCTACCCGACTCTCGAAGCTGAGCTTCCGCTACAACATCGTGAACGACGACCACCGTGGCGGCAACAACCTCAGCCTCCCGCCGCATGAGTCGAACATTTCGGAGGGCGCGTCGCACCTCATCCACAGCGGTCACCTCGACTACCACATCGACTTCGGGCACCAGCACGTGGAGGCCTACGCCGCGCTGCAGCACATCCACCGCGACAGCTATTACGGCGGCATCGGCGAGGGAACCCCCGAAGAACGGGAGGATGCATTGAAAGCTTACGGCTGCACCCACAACCTGACGCTCGCCACGGGCGCGTTGTGGCGTTATCACTTTGACAAGCTGTGGTTTATGCCCGCCTCATTAACGATAGGAGCAGAATACAGCTTCGACCACCTGACCGACTCCATCCCAGGTTACGCACAATATCTGCACCAGGATGTGCAAATCGGCAGTGTGTATGCGCAGAACGAGTGGAAAAACGAGCATTGGTCACTGTTAGCGGGGGTGCGCATGGACAAGCACTCGCTCATCCGCAACCCCATCTTCTCGCCTCGCGTCAACATTCGTTACAACCCCTTCCGAAGACTCTCATTCCGAATAAGTTACTCTACAGGTTTCCGTGCCCCGCAAGCCTACGACGAAGATTTGCACGTGGCGCTTGCCGACGGCGAGCGCATCATCAGCACCCTCGCGCCCGACCTCAAGGAGGAGCGCTCGCACAGTGCCTCTCTCTCCGCCGACTACTGCCTCTACAAAGGCGGTGTAGACGTGGACCTCACAGGCGAAGGATTCTTCACCTATCTCAAGGACATCTTTGCAGAGCGGCGTTATGAGGATGCCGCCGGCAACGAAGTGTCAGAGCGTTACAACGCCGACAAGGGTTACGTGGCCGGTGCCAACCTCTCGATGCGAATCGCTTGGAAACGGTGGTTGACGGCACAGCTCGGTGCTACGTGGCAGGTGAGCCGCTACAACGAACCGCTGGAGTGGAGCGAGGAGGCCGCGCCGGAAATCCGGATGCTGCGCACCCCGAACATCTATGGTTACTTGATTCTGGAAAGCAACCCATGGCGGCAATTGACCCTCAATGTGACGGGCAACCTCACCGGTCCGATGTTAGTGCCGCACGAGTTGGAAGAACCCGTCTTGGTGAAAACGCCCACCTTTTTCGTCCTGAACGCACAGGTCAGCTACGATTTTCGTATCAAGTTGCAACAAAAGTGGTCGGAAAGCATGCCCGATAGAATCGTCTTGCAGGTCACTGCCGGGATCCGCAACATCACGGACGCTTACCAGCGCGACCTGGACGTAGGCCCCACGCGCGACGGCGGCTACATCTACGGCCCGATGATGCCGCGAAGTGTGTATTTAGGAGTGAAGGTCGGATTGTAGTAGTGACAATCGGATTCGGCAAGTGTTTGAGAATATTCCATTTTTCTGAAAGCAAGAACCCCAAAAGTGAAAAACTAATAAAAATAATACGAATCCTTTGTTATTCAAAAAACTTTGCTAATTTTGCAAGTTCGTTGCAGATTCTGCAAAAACTTTGAAAAAATTAGCATGTTAGAGGACAATTCATCGAAGGATTATTCATCACTTGGCCCTGCATATCGCAATTTCAAGGTCAAGGAGAGGGTGTATGTGCCTGAACCGGAAGTGGAATTTCCGGGCGACAATCCGTTCGCAAGGATGACTCCCATACGTGGAAAATCCAAGGATATACCATTTGACGAAACGTACCCCTATCTGGATAAGTCGCTGAAATTCAAAATTTGGCATTCCCTCATTTATTTTGCCACTTGGATGGCCGCCTTCCCCGTAAATTGGATTCGGTATGGAATAAAGATTGAAGGCCGCGAGAAAATCCGTCAGCATCGCAAACTCTTTGCCAACGGGGTGATGACGGTCTGCAATCACGTCCACCGATGGGATATGATTTGCGTGTTGCAGGCGATGCGCTACCGCAAGGCGTGGATTCCAATGTACGCACAAGCGTTCAATGGCAAGGACGGATTCCTGATGAAACACATTGGCGGCATAGCCATTCCGGAGAACTTCAGAGGGCTCAGGAAGTTTGACGAGGCGATTGACGAACTCGTTTCCAACAAACAATGGATACATATCTTTCCTGAAAGTTGCAGTTGGTACCACTATGCGCCCCTCAGACCTTTCAAGTTAGGCACTTTCAACATGGCCTGCAAATATTCTCTCCCTGTACTTCCCTTGATGATTTCGTTCCGTCCCCGCACCGGCTGGCGCAAGCTCTTCAGCAAAAGCGACCCGCTGATCACCATCCGTGTGGGCGATCCAATTGTGCCCAACCCCAACGCATCCCGCAAGGAAGAAGCTGCCCGGATGCGCGATTTGGCTCACCAGACGATGCTTGACATGGCAGGCATCGTTTCCAACCCATGGCCCTCCAAGTGTGACGTGTGACGTGTGACGTATGACGTATGACGTAAGATGTAAGACGTGAGATGTAAGATGTAGGATTTGAAACATTGAACTTTGAAACCTGAACTTTGAAACCTGAAACTTGAAACCTGAAACTTAGTGATTATGAATTCCATCATCAACCCCGTACCCGTTGAACTGCTCAAGGCAGAACTGACCAAATCCAAGAAGCTAGAAGACACGAACAAAGGGCATAATGAACTTTATATCGTGACTTGGCAAGACTCTCCCAATGTGGTGACAGAGGTTGGGAGGCTGCGGGAGCTGACTTTCCGAGAAGCGGGCGGCTCCACAGGCAATTCGATAGATTTGGATGAATATGACAAGATGGAAAAGCCTTATAAGCAGCTGATTGTTTGGGATCCGGACAACGAGGCGATTATCGCGGGCTATCGTTTTTTCTTTGGTTCTGATGCGGTTTTTGATGAGAAAGGTCAACCCGTTATGGCCAGTTCCCATCAGTTCCGCTTTTCCCAGAAGTTCATTGACGAGTACTTGCCGCATGTACTGGAACTCGGTCGCAATTTTGTGGCACCGGAATACCAGAGTTCCAAAAATGGCGCGAAGTCGATGTATGCTTTCGACAACCTTTGGGATGGTTTGGTGGCCATTATCATGAAGAATCCAAATCTGCTATATTTCTTCGGCAAGATCACTATCTATCCTTCTTACGACCATATCACTCGGGATTTGATCTACCATTTTTTGAGGAAGCATTATGGCGACCAAGATGAGCTTGTCCGTCCGTGGGACGACCAGGCCATCATGCCGGATTCCGACCCCGAATTGATGGATTTGGTGCTGAACAAAGAGGATCTGTTGGAAGATTACAAGTTGCTGAAGATGGCAGCCAGAATGCGGGGCGTAAACGTTCCGCCGAATGTGACTGCCTATATTTCCATCACATCCGAGATGCTGATGTTCGGCACGGCAGTGAACCACTTGATGCACAACATAGAAGACTCCTGTGTGTTGATTCCATTCGACTCCATCTATCACGAGAAGAAGAGTCGCCACATCGGAGCGTACCTTCGGTTTAACAACAAAAAGCGCAAAAAAGAGGTTCCTGATGTCCCCGAAACGGAAGATCAATTAATTGAGGATTGGTTAATCAAACGGCATCGCAAGGTGCGGCGAATGCTCAAAAAGGTCGGCCGACAGTGATAGACTCAGGCTTTCCCACTCTCCAAAAACGATCAAATAAGAGTATCGGTGTAATACCGTTTCAGCAATATATCATGGTTAATAAAGCCATAAATAGCCACATGGCGATCAATTTGTAAATTGATGTCGCCATGCTTTGTTATTTAAAAATGTGATAATCGTATGCGCAACCCTACTCCACCTTCTGCCATTTCACGCCTTGGCGGTAACGAAGGCCGTCGGGAAGCTGGCGCAAGGCCGACCACTTCATCTGGTCGCCATCAATGCTCTCGATTTCCCAGTATTCATACTCCATCACCCCTCCGATCTCTTTCCATCGGGTAGCCAAGAAGTTGCCATCCACAAAGTATTCGTTGATCTCGCGGTTTGTCACGAGTTCCCATTCACCAACGTCATTCTTACGATAGTATTTATAGCTGCCGTCGGAAAGGAACTCCAAGCGGGCATTGTCGTCGTTGTGGGTCTGACTGCCTGTTATGGCCAAACATTCCCAGGTACCGAGGATGTCTTGGATGAAGTTATCGGTAACCTTGGCATAGCGAATGTCTCCTTCGTTGGAGAGGACCTCTTCGCCGTTCTCCGTTACGGAAATCGTGTGGTTTGCCGTGAACATGGCGTCATCTATGGCAGTGACTTTGAACACCTCAACCACTTTGGTATTCTCGCCAAGATTATAGGTGAGGGTCATCTTTTTGCCTTTAATCACGACATCTATTTCGACCGGTTCGTTCCATTCGGTCTCTTCGCTCTGACGTGAGAGGGCCGACACGATCATGTAGGCCTTAGTCGGGGAGACGAAAGTGTAGACGAACTTGTTGTCAGTCAACACGGACTGGCCTTCTATGTCGAGCGACATCCACTGACCGATAATTTTCTCATTGAGATTCGAAACGTTATCCTTGTCGCATCCTGCAAGGACGATGGCGCCGCAGATAAGGGTGGCGGCGAGCACCCATTGCATGATCTTTTTCATTGATTATGGTTTGGTATTATCTATTCTGGGTTTAGGGGAGAGACTGGAAATTAAATAGTTATCATGAATCTGTCCGCTATTGAGACCGCAAATCTACAAAAAATTCAAATCCACTTAGACAACCATAATGCCACGTCACGGCAAGTATAACAAACTCACGACTGTTTTCCGTCCTTCGCCACAATGATATAGGGTTGCAGTTGCCAAGGTTTGGGGCTCATGGAACAGAACCAGTCGTAGAAGAAAGCTACAAGACTGACTTCGTAGAAGCCGTCTTGAACGCCGTCAATGTAGTCGTATGGGTCTGCCATTATCAGCAGATCGTCGTCGTAGTAATCGGGCGTTCCGTGGTTGTCGTAGCCGATGCACACCGTCCAGTGACCTCCCCACAGGTTCCAACACACGATAATGGGATGCCCCTGCTGGAGATACTTTTTGAAGAAATGAAGTGCCTCCACATAGTCGTTAAACTGGCGATCGACGTTGCCCACGGCCTGTATACCCACAAGGGCGGTGTCGGTCAGCAGCGGAGCATTCGGTCTATAGCTGGAGGAAATGATTTTGCAATCCTTGCGACTGTCAAAATAGCGGTACATCCCCTCCACATTAGTGCCAAAATCGGTAAGGCAGACAGCACTGCCAGGTACCGCGCCCAGCGTTTTGCTGTCGATGTGCGTATGCATCTTGACGGCCAGTGTCGACTCGTTTTCGTCCTCAATCCCCAAGTACCGCATCACCATCATCGCCGACACACATCCGCAGGTATAGTCCGTGGTCTGCATCAGCGTAGGAAAATCGGCAATCACAACCCTTTCTTCAGCCTTTTTCTTATTACCACAAGCGCAAAGCAACCATACGGCTATACAAGCTATGGAAAGCAACTTTTTCATATCCACACTTTTTTCACAAGTATTGCCATCTTTAGAGACCAGGAATTTGCCGAAATTCCACTTGATGGCATCGCCCTTTTCAAAGCCGGAACCGGTTTTCTGGTGAATCATGTCGAGCTGGGTGGCGAAAGCCTCTACCCTTCCGGATGCGGCATGAGGCTCTACTATTGCACTTTTGTCATGCTGAAAGTGGCGGTGTAGGTGGTGCCGTCGTCTTTCATGCGGAGCGCCGTCCAGTTCATCACACCGTTTCCGATGGAGGAAATCTCCCACCATTCGCGGTTTTCAACTTGCCCCTCGCCAGCATTCAACCAACGAGCGCACATCAGAACACCATCTACAAAATACTGAGAAAAAACATCGTCCTTTCTCACCCACTCCCCTTCATCGTTTCTAGAGAAGAACCAATAGGAACCATCAGACTTGAATTCCCAACGGTGTTCCTCGCCGTCGTCGAATTGCGATTGATCACTGGTCATACTACCTTCCCAGACACCATGGATAGCGCTGCTGTATTCGTCATAAACTTTGACGAAGCGAACATCGTTATTACTGGTGCTCACTACTTCACCGTCAATGGTCAGGGTCCCTTTGACGTTCGCTTTCATTTCACTGTCCTTGATGGAAGTAACGGTAAACACATCCACCACCGTCGTATGCTCATCAGGATGTCTGGTGAGAGTCACTTTGTTGCCTTCGATGACAACATCCACTTCTGATTCGATGCTCCACATTTCGGGCAAATCTGTACGGGAGTTGAAAGAGAGGCTCATGTATGCCTGGGTAGGGGTGACAAACGTGATCACTGATTTTTCGTTAGTCAGTGCGGGCTTACCATTGCGCTCCGCTGTCATCCACTTACCGATGATTTGCTCATCGAGGTTCGTGACTTTGTCTTTGTTGCATCCTGTGAGGACGATGGCCGCGAGTACCATCAAAACAAATAATTTTTTCATTTTTTATTGCTTTTAATTATTGATAATCGTCCACTTTAAACTACTGACAGCCAGTTTTGATTTCACTATACTGCTTTTGATTCGAAGCGGCAAAAATACACATTATTTTTGTATATGGCTAGATTTTTTTAGCGGTTCCCGTGATGATCTAAAAAAAATCTTACTTTTGCAGGTTATTTTGACTAACCTCAAAGCACGGATTCCGTGCTTTTAAACAACATATATTATGGCATTAGAACAAAAGATCAACGAAGACATCAAGGCCGCTATGCTGGCCCGCGAATCACAGAGACTCAACGCTTTGCGCGCCGTGAAATCCGCCATTCTGCTGGCAAAAACCCAGAAAGGCGGCGGTAGCGACCTGGACGAAGAGTCTGAAATCAAAATCCTCAAACAGCTGGTGAAACAACGCCAAGAGTCCGCTGAAACCTACGCGGCACAAAACCGCGCCGACCTCGCGGAAGAGGAGCAGTTCCAACTCGACATCATCAAGCAATACCTGCCCCAAATGCTCTCCGACGAAGAGGTGGAAGCCACTCTGAAGAACATCATCGCCGACAACGGATTCAGCGGCATGAAGGACATGGGCAAGGTGATGGGCATGGCCACCAAGACCTTCGCCGGCAAGGCCGACAACAAGTTGGTCTCCGACATCGTGAAACGCCTGTTGGCTCAATAATTTTAGCGGATGAAATATTACATCGTGGCGGGCGAGGCGTCAGGCGACCTGCACGCCTCCAACCTGATCAAAGCCCTGCGCGAAAAGGACCCCGCTGCCGAAATCCGCGGATGCGGCGGCGACCTGATGCGAAACGCGGGCGCCGACCTGCTTCTCCATTATAAGGATATGGCCTTCATGGGGTTCTGGGAAGTGTTTGTGCACCTTTCCGAAGTGCTGGGCAACATCAACAAGTGCAAAAAGGACATTCTCAACTGGAATCCCGATGTGCTGGTGCTGGTGGACTATCCCGGCTTCAACCTCCGCATCGCCAAATTCGCCAAACAACACGGCATCAAGGTGGTCTATTACATCTCCCCGCAGATTTGGGCGTGGAAAAAGGGCCGCATCAAACAAATCAAACGCGATGTCGATGAAATGATGGTCATCCTGCCGTTTGAAAAGGACTTCTACGCCAAACAGGGTATGGAGGTGCACTACGTGGGTCACCCGCTGCTGGATGCCGTTAGCCGCGACCTCCCGGAACGGCCCGATGTGGTCCACTTCCGAAAAGACAACCAGCTGGACGACAAGGAGATCATCGCCTTGTTGCCCGGCAGTCGCAAGCAGGAAATCAACGCCATTCTACCCACGATGCTGAAAATGGCGGAGATGTTCCCGCAATACCAATTTGTGCTTTCCACTGTTTCATGGCTTCCCAAATCACTGTATGAAAAGCATTTGCAGGCACCCGTAGAGACGATGTGCACATCGTCTCCACAAATTCATACGGTCTGCGATCAGACCTACGCGCTGCTGGCCAATGCCAAAGCCGCCGTCGTGGCCTCGGGAACCGCCACGCTGGAAACCGCCATGATCGGCACCCCGCAAGTGGTCTGCTACGCCGGAAGCGAGCTTTCCTACCTGATAGCCAAACATTTGATTTCAGGGATAAACTACATTTCCCTGCCCAATCTGATCATGGATGCGCCTGTCGTGACGGAACTCATCCAACACGACTACAATACGGAAAGACTACAAAAAGAACTGCGCCTCATCACGGAAGAGGAATCTCACATCTCCGAAATGAAAGCGCAGTATAGCCAATTATACACGCGGTTAGGCAACGGTTCAGCTTCTCAAAAAGCCGCCGAGGTAGTGATAGGGGCCGCTGGTTCCTCCCTACCAAACTAATTTGAACCCCGTACTGTGCACATTGATAATCTGCACGTTAGGTTCGCTCTTAAGCAACTTACGCAACCGCGTGATATAAACGTCCATATTGCGGCTGTTGTAAAAGCTGTCCTCGCCCCAAATTTTCTTTAAGGCATAGCTCCGGTAGAGCACGTCGTTGTGCTTTTCATAAAGCATATCCAGCAACGCGGCTTCGCGAGAGGTCATCTTGTGCTCTTCTCCATCGATAATCAGCACTTGACGTTTCCGGTCGAAACGGATGTTCCCGATGCTGACCACATGGTCCTCCATTTCCTCCTTCATACCCGTGCGACGCAACAGCGCCTGCATCCGTGCCAGAAGAATCTCCATGGTGAACGGTTTGGTAATGTAGTCGTCACCGCCAATGGAGAGCCCCTTGATCATATCTTCCTGCATCGTCTTGGCTGTCAAGAAGATAATCGGAATTCTCATGTCCATCTTCCGGATTTCCTGAGCCAGTGTGAATCCGTCCTTGAGGGGCATCATCACATCGATGAGACACAGGTCGAACTCATTGGTACAGAAAAGTTCGTAAGCTGCCTCGCCATTGTTGGCATGTTTCACATTGAAGCCTTTTCCGGTAAGGACGGTGGACAACACCTTTCCCAAATTCATGTCATCCTCGGCCAAAAGTATCTTTTTCGCTTCCATATTTTCCGCATTTAAATGAAAGAGCAAAAATACAAAAACTTTGCAAACAAGCCACTTTCCCGCGATTTTTTTTTCGTTTAAACTTAACCATAAATTTTATATCTTTGCAGGTTGAAATAAAACTGATTATTATTAACCCAAAATACTTAAAAATGAAAAAACAAATCAGCTTCTTCATGACCATCGCCATGGTGGTTCTTACCTTGGGCGCATTCGCTCAAAAGCCCTTCGCAGGCACCATCACTTTTGAGAAAACCGCCACCGGCACCACGAATCCGAACATCGCAGCCGCACTTGCCGAACAGACCGTGGTTTACACCGTCATGGGCAACAACTACCGCGTCGATGCGAACGTCGGTATCGACATCAGCGTCATCTCCAACGGTACCGCAAAGACCGTCACCACCGTGTTTTCCATTCCTGGTTATGGCAAGTATTACATGAAACAGACTGGCGAGAAGATTGCCGAGGCCATGTCCAAAATAAAACAAGAATTCGAATACAAGGATGACACCAAGACCATTTGTGGCTATAACTGCAAGAAAGTGATCGTGAAAGTGACAGATCTGGAAACCGACGAGGAAGACAGCGCCGTTCTTTGGGTCACCAGCGAACTCGGTTTGGGCGATGATATCAACTTCGCCGAATATCCGGGACTGAAAGGTTACCCGCTCTGCACCGAAGCCACCACTGAAATCGAGGGCGAAGAGGTCACGGTCATCACTACGGCCACTCAAGTCACCCCCAGCAAGAAAGTGAAAGCCACGGAGTTTCTGCTCCCCTCTGATGCGAAAGACTTCAAAGACGCTCCCGAGGATCTGAAACAGATGCTCGGCATGAGTGACGACGAAGAGTAACACTCGCTCACCATGTGGCGACAGCTCACAGAGTCTGAGATCAGCCTGCTGACTCAGCAGAACAACAGTGCAGACGACTGGAAGAAGATTTCAGTCGTCCGCACTTTTTCTGTTTTTGGCATCCGCAACTGCCACTTTGCGGGCAATGTTAAAATCGAAGACAATGTGCTGTTGTCCAATATTTTGCATATCGAGAACTACCATATCGGGGCGCACACCCGCATTTCTAATGTCGGCTCACTCTCCTTCACTGAAGAAAGGTTCGCCTACCGGCTGGAACTCTGCAACGAAGACGGTCGTTTTCAGGCAGTTGCCGTTCCCGAAATGAACTCTACGGACGTTTTCCAGTGTCTCTACACTGGGAATCCTGCTCTTTTCGACCACGAAGCACCGACCGAAACACAAGGCTACATCGGCGCGCACTGCACCATCGAGAACGTCACCGCCATCCACAACGTCCACATTGACGCATTCTCCAAATTATCAGGATGTTGCGAGATTAAACACGCCTGGATTTCCTCTTCTGAGAAAGAGCCAGCCCGCCTCGGTGCCGGAGTCATCCTGCGTAATGCCATCGTACACAAGGGCGCGCACATCGACTCCCGTGCGTATCTCGCCGACGTACTTGTCGGACAGCAGGTCAGCATTGCCGAAGGGGCGCGTATCTATCAGAGTGCCGTGGGCGACAACAGCCACATTTCGGGCTGCGAGGTCGGCCACTCTTTTATCTATCCCTGTCACGAGCAGCACCACAGCAACTCGTTCCTGATTGCCGCACATATCCAGGGACAGAGCAACGTCGCTGCCGGCGCAACCCTCGGATCCAACCATAACGGCCGTAAGAACGACGTCGATTTGGTGGCAGGCCGGGGTTTCTGGCCGGGACTCTGCTCCTCTTTGGCATTCCCCTGTTCGTTTGCGCCTTACACCCTCATTGCCAAAGGCGATTACCCGCGACCGCTCTCCATTCCGTTCGCTTTCTCGCTGATTAACAACAATGTAAAGGACGATTGTCTGGAAATCATGCCTGCCTTCTGGTGGATGCACAACGCCTACGCGCTGATGCGCAACGAATGGAAATACGAAAACCGTGACAAACGTATTGAACACACACAATACTATGAATACAAACCACTTGCACCTGACACCATACACATCGTAAAAGAGAATCACAGACTGCTCACCCAGCATCTGGCTGGCGAAGCGGAACTGCCCAAGATGGAGATGTCGAACCGACCGGTGCGCATCCTCAAAGAGAAGGAGGCTATCGCTGCGTATCGCGAGATGATGCTTTGCTACGTGCTCGCAGAAGGCATCTTCAACAACAAACCAGAAACTTTGATTGATATTCTTGAAAATAATGCTGAATTACAGTGGATTAACGCAGGCGGAAACGTCCTGACCACTGAACAATGGCAACAAATTTGCAGCACTTCCTCTTTGAATGAGGCGCACGCATTGCAGCTGGAATACACAGATGAAAACTGCTCTTTCATGACTTTCGATGACGCATTGCACCTGCTCCCATACTTGTGCGATGGAGAAGTCACCCCAACCCGCATCATCGAACTGTGTCGAGAGGCAATTAAAGCGCAAATCCGTTTTTATGAGCGCGTTATAGCAGAAAGAACCAAGGATTTTGGCACTGAATTCCGTTTGACGAATCCTTTATTCCCATATAAAAAGAAAGAAGTGATGGATGACAATATTTGTCAGACCGCCTTGCAAGAAAAAGAAAAACTGGAGCAAATTCTTCATTAACAGACGAAAATCAACAACAATATGGCCATATACGATGAAATTTTAAGCAAAAATGCCAAAATCGGCGTGATCGGTTTGGGCTATGTCGGACTTCCTCTGGCGATGGCTTTCGCACACAAAGCCTCTGTCATCGGTTTCGACATCAACGAGGATCATCTCAACGTGATGCGTGCAGGCACAGACCCGTGCAGAGAGCTGGAAGACAGCGTGTTCGAAAATGCGGACATCTTGTTCACCTCCTCTTTGGACGATTTGGCCAAAGCCACATTTTATATCGTAGCCGTGCCGACCCCCATCGACAAGAACAACAAACCGGACCTCAAACCGCTGCTCGGTGCCACCAAGTCTGTCGGGAAAGTGCTGAAAAAAGGCGACTACGTAGTCTATGAATCCACCGTTTATCCCGGCTGCACCGAAGACGACTGTGTGCCGCTTTTAGAGAAACTTTCCGGATTAAAGGCGGGCGTTGATTTCAAGTTCGGTTACTCGCCCGAACGCATCAACCCCGGTGAGAAGGTGCACACATTGGAGAAAACCGTCAAAATCGTCTCTGGTTGCGATGACGAATCCTTAGAGCAGATTGCGAAAACCTACGAATTGGTCGTGCAACCCGGCGTACACCGCGCCCCGAGCGTCAAGGTAGCCGAAGCAGCCAAGATCATCGAAAACACCCAACGCGACGTCAACATCGCCCTGATGAACGAGCTTTCCATCCTGTTCGGCAGAATGGGCATCAACACCTACGACGTGTTGGAGGCGGCCGGCACAAAATGGAACTTCATGAAGTTCTTCCCCGGTCTGGTCGGCGGCCACTGCATTGGCGTAGACCCCTACTATCTCGTACATAAGGCCGCTGAGCTGAAATACCACACGCAGGTCATCTCCGCCGGACGTTTCGTCAACGACTCCATGGGCGGATACATCGCCAAGAACGTGGTGAAGAAAATCATCGCTTCCGGCAAACCCGCCATGAACGCCCGCGTGCTCGTGATGGGCATCACCTTCAAGGAGAACGTCTCCGACATCCGCAACTCAAAGGTGGTGGATATCATCCACGAGCTGCAAGACTTCGGTGTCCTCGTAGACGTGGTCGATCCGTTCGCCAACCCCGAAGAGGTCAAGAAATGCTACAACCTCGAACTGAAGTCGCAGCCCGAAGGTCCCTACAACGCCATCATCCTCGCCGTCGCCCACGACGAATACAAAAAGCTATCCGAAGAATATTTCCAACAATATTCCCTGGACAATGGCATCTTCGTTGACGTTAAAGGACTGTACCGCAACGTGGTGAAGAACATGACGTATTGGAGCCTGTAATTAGTTAGGAGTTAGAAGTTAGAAGTTAGCAGTTAGCAGTTGCGGTAAACGTGCTGCAAGTCGAATTAAGACAATGACTAAAACTTTAACTTTGACATTAACTTTAACAAACCCCTGACGGCAGTACATGCACCCACCCAATTATCAATTATCAATTATCAATTAAAAAGTGGCCGACAATTACATCGAGAACAAATTCGACGAATACAACAGCAAGAAAAAGGTGGTATACAAATCCGCAGGGCATTCGCTGGATCAATTGTTGAAAGCGAACCGCAGTTACCGCGGATACGACCCAGCCTATAAGGTGTCGGAGAACACGCTGGAAAAAATTGTAGCGATGAATTCGTTGTTGCCTTCTGCCAAGAACCAGCAGGCGTTGCGTTTCAAGCTGGTAACAGAGGAAACGGGTGCCGACATCGTATTGGAAAACATCAAGTTAGGCGGGATGCTGCCGGAACTGCACTTGCCGTTTCCAGGCACTGAGCCCAAAGCCTTCATCATTATCTGCAGCACCGTTCCCGAAAGCAAAATGTTGCATGTCGATGTGGGCATCGCAGCGCAAAGCATGTTATTGAAAGCCGTCGACATGGGCTATAACGGACTGATAATCGGCGCATTCAACGCTAAGAAAATCGAAGAGGCATTTGCACTCCCCTACCCGCCCGTCCTGATTCTCGCCATCGGCAAAGGCAATGAAGACATTGGGCTGAAAGAAATCTCAGCAGAGGAAAGTCATGCCTACTATCGCGAAAACGGGAAACACATCGTCCCGAAAGTGCGATGGAAAGATCTCATTATCCTATAAAATGACGGGTATACCTTTTGTAGAGACGCAAAATTTTGGGTCTCTACTCCAAATTCCCAAGGATAATATCAATACGAATATCAAAAGCCTCCCGAGTGGCGTAGCCCACATGCGGGACAAGCACGCAATTGGGTGCCTGCAAAAGCGGGTGGTCCGACGGAAGCGGGGGTTCCTTTTCAAAAACGTCAATGCCCGCGCCAGCGATTTTACCGTCTCGCAGACATTCAGCCAACGCATTCATATCCACCACATTGCCGCGGGCCGTATTGATCAAGATAGCCGTAGGTTTGCATAAGGTCAGCATCTCCTTACTAACCAGATATTTCGTTTCGTCCGTCAGCGGCACATGCAAGGAGATAATGTCACTGGTGCGCATCAACTCTTCCAAGCTGACGTATTTCACACCCATCGCAGTCACTTCCGGCTTTTGCGTTCTACTCCATGCGATAACCTGGCAACCGAAAGCCTGCAACAGCTGTGCGGTACGAATACCGATGGCACCGGTTCCGACAATACCAACCGTTTTGCCACGAAGTTCCCGACCCAAAAACGCCCCCCGGACACCTCCCTGACGGATTGATCCATCCAGAAAAGTAATCTTGCGAAGCACGTCAATCATCAGTCCCACAGCCAGTTCCGCCACTGCTTCCGTCGCATAACCAGATGCATTTTTCACCTTAATGTTATGTTCCTTACAGTAGGTCATGTCAATATGGTCGAGACCCGTGAAAGCGACATTCAAGAACTGCAGTTTCGGACACTGCGACAACACCTCTGCGCGTACGGGGATGTTGGAAACCATCACCACCTCGGCATCGCGCATCCGTTCAATCAGGGTTGCGGGATCCTCTTTACGATCCGGATACCACACGAATTCATGACCTTTTTTCGCAAAATCTTGCTTTATTTCCTGCGCTCTTTCGGCGGAAATACCAATGGGCTCTACAGCAACTATTTTCATTTTTTCAAAAATTATCGGGAAACAACAGGTACAGTCTCTGCTTGCAACACTGTTTTCAAATTATCGTCATAAAGGACGGCTACCACGGAACAATTCTCGGGCACCCAGTCGGTATTCGACATATCAAGCGAAGTTGCATATACAAAACTGTTTCCGGCCTCAAGTACGTTCCCGTTGTTCAATTCCATCCCCATAGGTTGATGGTGGAAGGTTGCGCGAAGCACATGGTTATGTACATAATCCTCAATGTTTTCCGTACCGTTCTTTTGGGGTCTCACAATGCCGTCTTCGATGAGGAAAAGCATCAATTTGTACGGAACAGTACTGGATTTCAATGCAGTAACCTTGACATTGGCTTTCACCGTTTTATTCTCCGGGTTGTATTCATTTATCAGCTGAAGAGCAGCATAGACTTCGCGACTCTGATTGCGAAGGATGCTTCCCCATTGGTCACGCTGCCATCCACCAGATTCGTAAACTCTATTGATGATAGCGGACGGTATTGCATCTATATTATAATAGTCCCCAATGGTGTTGCCATCCTCTGTACGAAAATCATACGTGTAGAGTCCGCTGCTTTGCGGCTTGGCCAGCGAGCCATAATGGATACCCACCACAACCAGCGTGTCGCCATATTGGTTTTTCAGCTGCTCAATGATTTCGTGACCGGCAGGGCAATTGACACAACGGTGACCGGTGAATTCCTCCATATACAACTTCCGATAAACTTGGGTTTCGTCCAAAGGTGGAAACTCCACATTAACAGCCTCGTTCACCTGTACTTGGTAGTAAGGACCCTCAATTTTATCACAACTATTCAGAAAGAAAACCGTGCCAATCGACACCAACAGAATGGTGATTATCTTTTTCATATTCATATATTACTCTCAAAATTCAAAAGGGCAAAAATACAAAAAAGTTACATTCCACACACAAATTCCCTCTAACCTTAAATCTTATACACCTTTCCCTTCGGCTTATCGGTTGTCTCTTCTTGATGCGACGGAGTCTGGGCAGGGGACACTTCCAGACGGAAATCTTGAGAGGTCACGGTTTTGTAGGTCTCAGTTTCATCGTCATAGTAGGTGAATTTGGCACCAGGGATGAAATATTCGCCTTCGGAACGCGGAATCAAGGTGAATTTGAAGGTTTTAGACCCGCTCACAAGATTTCCCTTTGCGCTAATTTTCTGACTCACTTTGGGATAGGTAATGTCACAATCCGTCGGGAAATCGATATTCAAATCCTCTGCCTCGATATGATGGAGATTGCCGTTACCTGAGACGGTCACCGTGAGCGTAACCGACTGATTGGCGGACACTTCCTGCTTGCTGATAGAGGCGGAGACATCAAAATGACCCACAATTTCCGTTTTGCCGTCACTGCGGGCACCCGGAAGCGGTTTTACCTTGATAGACAGTTCGTTGGAAGTCAAATGAAAGTCTTTGGCACGGGTAGTCGTCATGCTGCCCCAGAACGGGTTTTTGACAACAGCCGGCACACCGATGCGCACAATCATATCAAGTTTCGGAATCGTCACCTTTCCCGTTTTCAGCGGATAGGCAGCCGTTTGCATAATCGTATAGACATGATAACGGGTCCCCTTGATGGTTTCGGTGCCCTCGTCGCTGTAGTTCAGTTCCAAACGATCCAACCAGAGGGCATCGGTCGCGGCGTAATTGGCACGCGCAATGTCGTATCCCCTGATGTCCTGTTTGATGTACAATTTATGGGTGACTACGACAGCCTCACCTTGCCAAGCCTCCGCCTGCGCTATCTCGGCCTTCACAAAAAGGTCGTCTTTCTTGATTTCGTCCTTATACTCTACACTTTCCGATTTGGATTTGGGCTGCTGAGAAGGCTGGTTGTTGAAAGGATTCAGATCCGGAAAGTCAAAATGGAAGAAGTTGGAGAATCCGTCATCCTGATTATCAGGTTGTTGCTTAGCCGCCGTCTTCACTACATGCACCTCCACAGCATTGCTGCGCAGCACTTTGCCATCCACGGAAATCGACACGCCGGGAATCGTAAACGTACCCTCACGCTTTGCCATAAGCACGTAAGTATAAGTGTATTGCGTATTCTGTTCGGTATGCCCGTTGGAGATGGAAATGGAGGTGCTGGAACCCATACTCGGTCCACCCACAAACTCGAATTTACCAAAGTCTGTCTCCAAAACCGTACCTTTCTCGGAGGTAGTGACAGTGTATTGAAATTGCTGGTTTACACTCACTTCCGCCGGGGCTTTCGCGATACAGACATCGTCGGACTGTGCTTTCATTGTGATGGCGCTAATCAAAAACAGCGCGGTCAGAATCAAGATATTTCGTCTCATTTCTACAAATTTTTGACGGCCATAACGTCGGAAAGCCAAAATTATTGTGCATGAAATGGTATCTAGGTTTTTCGTATTTTTGCCGCGAAAAACAAATTCACCTATCAAGTAAAAAAGTATGAAAATCGCATTATTTGCAGCTGTTGAAGAAGAAGTGTTGAGCATAAAAGAACAAGTCCACCTGACCGGCATCGGTCGGGAGTGCGCCACCAAAACCATGTTGAAGTTCATGCAACAGCATCAGGATGAAGTTTTTACCGTCATGAATATCGGCACTGCGGGGGCTCACACGGTTCCCATCGGCAGTTTGCTGCGCATCACCGAGATTGTTTCCGGAGGCGCGTCGTTCCTCGGCCATCCCATGCTCACCGACCATCTGCCCATTGACACGCCCATCGCCACTGAGGGCAAGCTTTTCTCCTCCGACTGTTTCGTCTCTCCACATGTCTATTCCGCTGATTTCCTGAAAGGTCTGTCCACAAAAGCCGATTGTTTCGACATGGAATCCTCCGCCCTCTACACCATTACCAAGCACTATCAGAAGCCCTACGTCTCCTTCAAGATCGTCTCCGACCATCTGGATGTCGATCTCGCCACCTGGCAACAGCGTGTCCACGATCTCTCAGGAAATCTCTGCGATTTCGTGCAAAAAACTCTGGGTGAGCTCCAAAAAATTGAACCTGTAACCCTTATATAATTATATTGTCACCAAACGGAGATACCATAATATGATGTCTCCTCCTTCATAAACTTTAAACCCTAAACCTTAAACCACCTCCATGCCCATCAAAAAAATGCCCCACTTTCTCGATATGGATGACGACCATCTGTACGAACTGGACAACGCCCGTTATGTAATCTTAAGTGTGCCCTACGACGGCACGAGCACCTTTGTGAAAGGTGCGGACAAAGGGCCGCAGGCCATCTTGGATGCGTCCGACAGTTTGGAGCTGTATGACATCCAGTATCAACATGAAGCGTGGCTGGCAGGCATCCACACCGACCATCATGATTACGACTTCCGCACGCCCGAGACAATGGTACAGTCCGTATATAATAGAATGAAGCACTTCATGAGCCTCGGGAAACGGCCTGTCTTGTTGGGAGGCGAGCACTCTGTTTCGGTGGGCGCGATACGGGCGATGGCCGAAGAGCACAACAATCTGAGCGTTCTGCAGATTGATGCGCACGCCGACCTTCGCGACAGCTATCACGATTCGCCTTACAACCATGCCTGCGTGATGCGCCGTGCTCAGGAGATGGCCCGCGTGGTGCAGGTGGGCATCCGCAATGTCTGCTCCGATGAGTTGCCGAATGTTGTACCCGAGAACATCTTTTATGCGCACCTTATCCACAATCAAGAAGATTGGATGGACAAGGCTATCGAGCGTCTCACCGACAACGTTTATATCACCGTGGATTTGGATGGCTTCGATCCATCGATTCTGCCGGCCACCGGCACACCGCTTCCGGGCGGTCTGCAATGGTACCCCACCCTCGCTTTTCTGGAGAAAGTCTTCAAATCGAAAAACGTCACCGGTTTCGATGTAGTGGAACTATGCCCGCAAGAGGACAGCAAGGTCTCGGACGTTTTCGCCGCCACGTTAGTTTACAAAATGCTGACGATGTGGGAGATGTGGGGATAGGAGGCGCCTTGTTTTCTATTGATTTTTGTTTAAATATTTTTATTACCCATATTTGTTTTTTTTTTGTCGCTTCTGTTGATTCCGTCAAAGAATTACTTTACCTCCAGCAAAGTGGCAAAATCCGTAACACACATAAAAACATTCGGCAAACTTACATAACTATGTATACAAACGAAATTGCCGCTGTAGAGACGATGTGCACATCGTCTCTACATTTTCGGAACAGGCACAAAAAAAGCGCAACTGCTATTGCAATCGCGCTTGATTTAGTAGCGGGGGCAGGACTCGAACCTGCGACCTCCGGGTTATGAGCCCGACGAGCTACCACTGCTCTACCCCGCAATGTTTTTCAGGCTGCAAAAATACACTTTTTTCGCATTCAAATTATAATTGTCGAAAAAAAATTTTCCATATCATTTTTTTTGTATCTTTGCCGCCTCAATTGAAAGAGGCTCTTCAATTGATTATTAAATAATTAACCTCATGTTTCATCCTTAAAAAGCCCCTGTCTCAGGCTAATTTGAGACAAGATTTTATGTCAGAAGAATTATTGAATGCTCCTGAACAAACTGAAGAAATTGCACAAAACGTGGAAAATGTTGCCGAAACCGCTTCTCCCGTAGCTGAAGAAGCAATGCCCGAAACCGAAGCTGCTGAGGAAAAAGCTCCCAAAGCCGCTCGCAAAATGCGCGACTTCGAGAACGCTTACGCAAACGCCCTCGAAAACTTCAGCTGGGACAAAGTTTCTGATCAGAACGACCGCTATCCCAAGGACGAACAAGCTCGTCTGGAAGACGTTTACACCAAGTCTTTCAAATCTCTCGAGCAAGGTGACGTCATCACCGGCAAGGTGGTTTCCATCAACGACCGCGAAGTGGTGATCAACATCGGCTTCAAGTCCGACGGCGTCATCAACGCTTCCGAACTCCGTTACAACCACGACCTCAAGATCGGCGACGAAATCGAGGTTTACGTTGAAAGCCAGGAAGATGCCAACGGTCAAATGCAACTTTCCCACAAACGCGCCCTCATCCTTAAATCATGGCAGCGCGTCAACGAAGCATACGACAACCAGGAAGTCATCACCGGTTATGTCAAGGGCAAGACCAAAGGCGGTCTCATCGTGGACGTCTTCGGTATCGAGGCCTTCCTGCCCGGTTCCCAGATCGATGTCAAGCAAATCCGCGACTTCGACGTGTATGTTGGCAAGACCATGGAGTTCAAGGTTGTCAAGATCAACCACGACTACAAGAACGTTGTTGTTTCCCACAAGGCTCTCATCGAGGCTGAAATCGAAGCCCAGAAGGCTGAAATCATCAGCAAACTCGAAGTCGGTCAAATCCTCGAAGGTACTGTCAAGAACATCGTTTCCTACGGTGCATTCGTCGATCTCGGCGGTTTGGACGGTCTTATCCACATCACCGACCTCTCTTGGGGCCGCATCAACCATCCTTCCGAAGTGGTTGAGCTCGACCAGAAAGTCAACGTTGTTATCCTCAACTTCGAAGAGGGCAAGAAACGTATCGCTCTGGGTCTCAAGCAACTCACTCCTCAACCTTGGGAGAAACTCGATCCCAACTTGAAGGTGGGTGACAAAGTCAAAGGTAAAGTGGTGGTCATCACCGACTACGGCGCCTTCGTCGAAATCCTCCCCGGCGTGGAAGGTCTTATCCACGTTTCCGAGATGTCTTGGTCTCAGCACCTCCGCACCGCTCACGACTTCCTCAAAGTCGGCGACGAAGTGGAAGCTGTTGTCCTCACCCTCGACCGCGAAGGTCAGAAGATGTCTCTGGGTATCAAACAACTCATCCCCGATCCATGGGCAAACATCCTGGAGAAATATCCTGTTGGTTCCCGTCACACCGCCACTGTGCGTAACTTCACCACCTTCGGCATCTTTGTCGAGCTGGAAGAAGGCGTTGACGGCCTGATCCACATTTCTGACCTCTCTTGGAACAAGAAGATCAAACATCCCGCTGAGTTCACGAAAGTGGGTGAATCCATCGATGTCGTTGTCCTCGAAGTGGACACCGAGAACCGTCGCCTGAGCCTCGGTCACAAACAACTTGAGGAGAATCCTTGGGACGTTTATGAGACCATCTTCACCATCGGTTCCGTGCACGAAGGTACCATCACTGGCATGAACGACAAGGGTGCCACCGTGATGCTTCCGCACAACATCGAAGGCTTCGCATTCAACCGTCACCTCCAGAAAGAGGACAAGTCCACCGCTAAGGAAGGTGAGACCCTGCCCTTCATGGTTGTTGACTTCTCCAAGGATGCCAAGAAGATCCACCTTTCCCATACCAAAACCTGGCAACCCGACAGAGATACTGAAGAGAGAGCCAAGAACGATGAGGAAAGACAGAAAGAGCGTGATATTCAAAAGGTTAACGAAAGCAACGTGGAAAAAGCCACTCTCGGCGACCTGAATATCCTGCAATCTCTGAAGGAAGATCTTGAAAAAGAAGGTAAATAATTCCTAACCTCCAATACGCGAAAAGCGGTCCGACCAACTCGGGCCGCTTTTTTTTTCGAAAAAGTTTTTGTGTTTCAAAAAAAAGTTTTTTCTATCTTTGCGGCTTAAAATTTGTGAATATGCAAACCATCAATCCCCAAGAAAATTACGAGGCCAGCAGAAAAGCCATCGGCTATGTTGACCGCAAGCAGGCCACCCAGGCCGACTACGACCGCATCGGGTTCATGTCGGGTCTGGAGGTCCACCAGCAGTTAGCCACCAAGGAGAAGCTCTTCTGCCGCTGCCCTGCCGGCATTTTCCAAAAGCCGGACCAATACGACGCGGAGCTGCTGCGCCACATGCGCCCCACCCTTTCCGAAATGGGCGAATATGACGGCACGGCCCTCATGGAGTTCAAAACCCGCAAGAACATCGTCTATCGTATCGCGCACCGCACGGCGTGTACGTACGAGGTCGATGATACCCCGCCGTTCCCCATCAACCCTGAGGCGCTGCAATACGCCCTCGAAATCGCCCTCGCTTCCAAGCTGAAGATTGTGGGCGAGGTGCACATCACCCGTAAACAGTACCTCGACGGTTCTATCCCGACCGGCTTCCAAAGAACCGCCATCCTCGGTATCGACGGCGAAATCCAACTTAAGAACAAGAAAGTGCGCCTCATCCAACTCAGTGTGGAAGAGGACGCCTGCCGCGAGGTTTCCGACATCGGACACACCCGTATCTACCGCACCGACCGTCTGGGTATGCCGCTCATCGAGACGGTGACTTACCCCGAAATGGTGAACCCCGACGAAGTGGAGGAGGCTTGTAACTACATCCGCTTCCTGAACCGCAGCACCGGTCGCGTGCGCACGGGCATCGGCGCGGGTCGTGAGGACGTGAACGTGAGCTGTACCGGCGGCACCCGTATCGAGGTGAAGGGCGTGGCCCACACCAAATGGATTCCGGAGGTCACCCACGTGGAGTGCTTCCGCCAGTGGGCGTTGCTCGCCATCCGCGAGAAGCTGAAAGCCCGCATCAAAAAAGAGGATTGGAAAATGAGTTATACGGAGCTGGATCCCAAGCAGTTCCACTTCTACTTCGACCCCATCACCGACGCCATCAAGGGCGGTGCGAAGGTCTATGCCGTCAACCTGCCGCAGTTCGCAGGTCTGCTCTCCCACTTCACCCAACCCGGCCATCCGTTCTACAACGAGTTTGCTGACAGACTGAAGGTTATCGCCTGTCTCGAACGTCCGAACATGGCCACGAGCGAGGATCTGGAAGATGTGGTAAGCCGCAACGTCTTCGAGAAGGCCGCCAAAGCGTTGAATGCCAGCGAGAACGATGCGCAGATCATCTTCTGGGCACCCGAGGACGATGTGAAGACCGCCTTGGAAGTCATCGAGGAACGTGCGTTGATGGCCTTCGACGGTGTGCCGCAAGAGACCCGCAAGGCCCTGCCCGACGGCACCACCATCTTCGAGCGTGTGCTGCCCGGCGCCGACCGTATGTACCCCGACACCGACTCCGCGCCCATCCCGTTGACCAACGACTACATCGAGAATTTGCGCAAGAACATCCCCGACGCTGTCTCCGACCGCTACGCACAGATGGTCGCTTGGGGCGTGCCGGAAGACTGCTTCAAATACATCTTCACGCACAACTTCTTCCCGCTCATCAAGAAAATCGCCACCGAATTAGACCTCTGCCCGAAATATCTCGGCACCTTCTTTGGCCACCGACTCAAACACCTGCATGGCCAGTACGGCAAGATTCCGTTCTACGCCGACCGCATCTACGACCTCTTCGCTTTCCTAAAACAAGAGGGTCTGGACAAGTCTATTGCACCCGACTTCCTCAAACTGATGTTCGAGTATCCGGCCTCCGACTTCGCAGAGCTGTTGAAACTCACCGGGTACCGTAAGATGACCAAAGCGGAAATTGAGGAAGGAATGGGCATCATGGCTGAAGTCTTCCAGCCGCGCCGCAAACGCACCACCGACGAGGACAAACGTAACTACCTCCTCGGCTGCGCCCGCCAACATGCCGTCGGCAACGCCTCTTTCACCGAGTTGGCCACCAAATAATAACGAACATATTCCAAAAGGGCTGAAAGCCCGACCTATGTCAACCCAGGGTGAGCGCAGCGAGCCCTGGGAACAACAAAAACGAAAAAATATGGAAAACAACGACAAAATTACATTCCAAGGATATAAAGGCAGAGCACTGGAAATGCTCAAAAAATACGACGTTCACGTGTGGGACAAAGCTGAAGTGGAGACCACCCGCGGACACTTCTCGGGCAAGATCCTGCCCCGTGCCGAGAACACCGACGACATCCACATCGTGATGAAGGTGGCCACCGGCTACAACATCGGTATCGACATCGAGACGATCACCGACATGAAAGGCGAGCGCGACCCGCAGCCCGTGTTCAAAATTCCGGAGAAGGAGTTCCCTTACACCCCGGGTCTTCCGCACGTGAAACTGTTGGGTACTGGCGGCACCATTGCTTCCCGTCTTGACTACCGTACCGGCGCGGTGATTCCCGCCTTCTCCCCCGGTGAGTTGTACGGCGCAGTTCCTGAACTGGCCGACATCTGCAATCTGGAGACTGAGAAGGTATTCGCCGTCTTCTCCGAGAACATGTCTCCCGTAGAGTATAAGGCATTGGCCAACAAGATTGGTGACGAAATCAAGAAGGGAATTGAGGGTATCGTGATCGGTCACGGTACCGACACGTTGGCGCACACCGCCACCGCACTGACCTACATGTGTCAGAACCTCCCGATGCCCGTGGTATTGGTCGGTTCTCAACGTAGTTCCGACCGTCCGAGCTCCGACGCGGCCTTGAACCTCATGCACGCTATGACCGCCGCCGGTCACGGTGACATCGCCGAGGTGATGGTCTGCATGTTTGGCCCTACCAGCGACGACTACGGCTTCCTGCACCGCGGCACCCGCGTGCGCAAGATGCACAGTTCCTACCGTTCCACCTTCCGTACTATCGGCGACACGCCGTTAGCCACGGTGAACCGCAAGGACGGCGTGCAGCCCATCAAAGAGGTCTATAACCACCGCAGAAGAGGCGAACAGCACCGCAAGGTGGAGATCATCACCAACTACGAGGACTACAAGCGCAGCTTAGCCTTGAACGACCCGAACGTCACCCGCATCGTGCCGACGTTTGACGACCGCGTGGCCATACTTTACTACTATCCGGGCATGAAACCCGATGTTTTGGATGCGCTGATCGACAACGGTTACAAGGGCATTGTGTGGGACGGCACCGGATTAGGACACGTCAACAAGGGCATGTTCGATGCCATCCAACGCGCTACGGACGCAGGCGTACACCAGTACATGAGCGTGCAGACGATTTGGGGCTACACCCACATGTTCGTCTATGACACCGGTCGTGACATGATGGCGCGCGGCATCATCCCCGCCGACAACATGTTAGCGGAGAGCTCCTACATCAAGCTCGGCTGGGCGTTGGGTCTCACCAAAGACAGCGGCCAAAAGCGCGAAGACGTGCGCAAGCTGATGCTCACCCCCATCAACGACGAAATCACCAAACGCGAACCTTACGACGGCTACCTCGTCTATCAAGGCGGCGTGCCGGAAGTGGAGGAGTTCGTGAAGAAAGTCCGGAAATAATCGTAGGGACGTATCGCATACGTCCACAAAACGCGGAATGCGAGATTGTAGAGACGTGGCAGGTGCTGCGTCTCTATTTGTTCGCCTTATCCTCGTCGCCGTTATACCAATTCAGGTACTCTTCGGTGTATTGACGGCCTGATTCCACCAACTTCTGTTTTTTCACGTCGGAAATGTCGAAATCGATGGCTCGAACGCCGAGGGTGTCGATATAGATCGTGCGCTGCCAGTCGTCGCTGTGCAGGTGGACGTTGTCTTGGAAGTCGATGAGCGTGGTCACCAGCGCTTTAGAGTAAGTAAAGAAGCTGGTGATTTTGTTGCGAATAGTGGCTTTGTGATTGAGATACATGGAGATGTCCTCCTTGGCATCCAAACGGAAACCTAATGTTTCCTTGTTGTAAATGTACGGGTTGCCATCAAGTTGTGACTTTATGCTCTTTTTCTTGTTGAATTTATCGTAATAGTCGGTGCGGCGGATGTTCCGTAGCTTGTCATCCACAAAAGTCTCCCTGTCGAAGGTCTTGATGGAATAGTTATCCAGAAGACCGCCGTCCACGTAAAATTGATCCTCCTCTCCTTTTTCTTTGATGGAAGCGAAAAAGAGCGGGATGGACATGGAGATGCGGGCGGCATCCGCTATTTTCATGTCGCCATATTCACCACCATGACAAAAAGTTTCGGAGGTTCCCGTTGACAGATTGGCTCCTACGAGATAGATCTCCCTGAATTTTTTCATCTCGGCAAGCTTGTTGAATGTGATCTCGCCGTTGCCGGTTTTCCTTTTGATCAAGTCGGCCATCAGGTTACGGAAATAATCGCCCTTGTACCAGCCAAATTCTTCAAGCAGCCGCTTCGTGTCGCGCACTATACCGAACGAGCTGTCCATGAACTTCTTGAAATTCAAGTCCCAGAGGATTTCCTTGACCTCGTCGGCGGTGTAGCACAGGCCGACCAAAACGGCCATCATAGCGCCGGCGGAAGTGCCCGCCACCCGTTTTACATTCTGCAAGATGCCTTCTTTTTGGAGCACTTCAAGCGCGCCCACGTAGGCGATGCCCTTCACACCGCCTCCTTCAAATACCAGATTGTTAAAATGATACGCCATAATTCGATGTATGATGATGAATACATATTCCTTCTGCAAAAGTAAAAAAAAGGTGAATATTGCTAACCCCATAAAGAAAGATGAGCAGCGGGACCAGGAACACGTCCGCAGGTAATAGACGTCGAAACCTATAGCCCCGTTATCTGCTCATCAAAATTATGTCCATTATGCTCTTCACACCTCCCCCTCCCAATAGTTAACAATGGAGCAATTACACTCCATTATTTTAACAATATAACATCCACCACGCAAGTCACACAAACCCTCCTATTATACTAAAAAGGATAAAAATAGAACACAAAAGCAAAAACGCACCTCAATTCACAAACAAAAAGTCCACAAACACAGCTTAATACGCACTATTTCCCCTTCAATATAAGGCGGCGCAAAAATAGCAAAAACATCATTAGCGAGATGCCAAAATTAACATCACGTAAAAATTTTTACTGTAGTTTTATAACACAATTTGTTACAGAGCCTTCCGCGGCCGAAGGCCTGAGCAATCCAAGATGTGTCGTGATTTAAACTACCAATTCACAAAAGCTTTATTGAAAATATCATCAGCGAGAGCCTCTGAGATTTCAGCCACCAATGCCGTTTCCACACTACTCAGGTTCTGTGAACTATAATAGTCGGCATAACGGGAGAAACGTTGATCGAAATTCTGGTCTTCATCGAAGCTGTTGGAGAAGCGCACCCGTACCGTAATGGTCAGTCGGTTCATCGCCGGAGAGTCGTTGCCTTGTATAGCTACGGGACTCACCGTATAATCCGTGATTTCACCTTCTATTTCGTAGTCGCCGTTCGTGCTGACAATGGTCAATGGTGTCTGACCCTGTATCTTGTCTTTCAATACGGTCGTGAAACTCTGGCTCAACGATGGATTCACCAACGTGGCATTGTTCGGGAACGTGTTGATAGCCACGGTTTTCGCCCTCGCATCGACGGTTCCACCGGTGAGGGAGATGGACATGCGGCAGCCTGTGAGCAGCAGGGTGAGAAGGATGAGATATGTTGCTCTATGTACAAACGCTCCACACTGCGGCTTCGCCTTGTATGGAGTTAATTGCACTTCATGCGTCTTGCCTCTCCGAGGCTGCTCAAGGAAAATGTTTTTTAATATGGGGGCTTTTCGATTCATCACTCCAACTGCTAACTACTAACTAATTCCGTATTCTTTGATCTTCCGATACAGCGTCCGTTCCGAAATACCCAGTTCTTGCGCGGCGAGCTTGCGGTTGTCGTGGTTGCGCTTGAGGGCAGCGACAATCGCCTGTTTCTCAAGGCCTTCCATGGAGTAGTCTGCGGAATCCTCAATCACTTCGGAATCGTCATACTGTTCGGGTTCGGTGCCGTGGTGCTCGTGGGCCGTCACCAATGGGTATGCACCACCGTCTGTCATGGGAGCATCGGGCAACACATGATGAGGATGCGTGCCCTGGACGTACATCTGAGGATTCTGGGTCAGCTGTGCGACCGTGGCCTTAAGTTCTTGCACCTCGCGCTGGAGTTCGGCGATGAACTTGAAGACCAACTCACGCTGCATATTATCCTGACGTTCCGTATCAGAGGGCATCACAGCCGGCAGGTTCGAGCCGACGGGACCCGTCAGGTAGGGCTTCAACATTTCGGGGGTGATAAGCCGTTCTTTCTCGATGAGGGAAATCTGCTCAGTGACGTTCTTGAGTTGACGCACGTTGCCAGGCCAGCGGTAAGCGCGCAACTCGGCCTGTGCCTCCTCGGTGAGCGAAATGGTCGGCACGTGGTACTTGTCGGAGAAGTCAGCGGCGAACTTGACGAACAACGGGTAGATATCGCCCGGACGCTCGCGCAACGCGGGCACGCGGATCGGCACCGAGTTGAGACGATAGTAGAGGTCCTCGCGGAACTTGCCCTTGGCGATGCGGTCGGCAATGTTGACGTTGGTGGCGGCCACCACCCGCACGTCGGTCTTCATCACCTTGGAGGAACCCACGCGGATGTACTCGCCCGACTCCAGCACGCGCAACAAGCGCACCTGCGTGGAGAGCGGCAGATCGGCGACCTCATCGAGGAACAAAGTGCCGCCGTTGGCCTCCTCGAAGTAGCCCTTGCGGGAATCCACCGCGCCGGTGAACGCGCCCTTCTCGTGACCGAAGAGCTCCGAATCGATGGTACCCTCGGGAATGGCGCCGCAGTTCACCGCAATGTAGGTCTTGGTCTTGCGCGGCGAGTAGGCGTGGATAATCTTCGGCACCGACTCCTTACCGGAACCGCTCTCGCCGGTCACCAGCACCGAAAGGTCGGTGACGGCCACCTGCATGGCCACATCAATGACATGGTCCAACGCGGGGTCGAACCCGATGATGCCAAAACGGCGCTTGACTGCATTTATATTCTCATTCATAGTTCAAAATTACTTGACACGTAGTTTCCGGCCGATCTGCAATATCGTCGTCTCCTTGATCTTGTTCAGCTTGCAAATCTTGTCCACCGTGGTGTGGTACTTTTTCGCGATGGCGTAAAGGGTGTCGCCTTGCTTCACCGTGTGGTACTTCGCAGTAGTGGCGGGTTTGTTAGCGGGCTGCTGCTGCGGTGCGGGCTTCTCCACGCTCGTATTGGTGGAAGAGGGCACTGGTTTCATATCCGGCTTGGCTGGTTCGCTGTTGACAACCTCATCCTCGTCATCATCCGCACGACGCATATCGTTGGTATCCTGCTGTTTACGAGTGTACTTCTGCACGGTAATCACGTTGGAGCCGCGGGTAATGTCTTTGTAAGCGCGGGACATGTCCTCTTTCGACAGTTTAATTTCCTTGTTGACCTGGCGCGGGTTGTCAGCTTTGGAGTGCGCGAAAAGCCAGTCGTAGGTCTCCTTGAGGTAGAACAGACGGGCCAAGTCGCCGTGATTGACGCCCGGCCACTTGTCGAGACGCAGCAAGTCGGTAGGACCGCACTTCTTCATAGATTCGTAAATCTCCTGTGCGCGGGAGACGGGCACTGCCCTATCCGCCGTACCGTGGATAATCCACAACGGCACCGTGTTCAGTTTGCAGAGGTCTTTGCGGATGGTACCGCCACACAATTCCATCGAAGCAGCTATCTTTTCCGCATGGTTGGCTAGGAACTCAATCGTTCCGAAACCACCTAAACTCATGCCTATCAAATAGATACGATTAGTATCGACATCATACTGCTTGCACACCCAATTGAGGATGTCGAGCACTTTGTAGGAGTTCCATGCGCCGCCGGGATTCTGCGGAGCAATGATGATGGCGTTGATGTCGCGGCCCATTGAGATAGCATCTAGCGGACCGTATCGGCGCACGCGGTTCAAATCGGTGCCGCGCAAACTCGCACCGTGCAAAAACAGCACCACGGGGATCGTCCCTTTCTGCTCTTCGTAGGTATCCGGCACGGAAACCCAGAAGTTGTAGGTATTTTTCACCACATTATGGTGAGTGATAAACGTGTACTTGGTTTGGGCTGTTGCAGCGAAGCAGCAGCAGATGATTATTAGTGTTTTAAGTATCTTTCTCATAGTTCTTTTATTTGTTGAGACGTGTGACGTTTAACGTATGACCTTGGGGAGTATCGACCATCATACGTCTTACGTCCAACGTCACACGTTTTGAATTATTGCCAGGGCTGCCGCTCTCGCGTCCTGAATCGTGTCGTTGATACTCATCGGACGTTTGCAAGAGCCGGCGACAAACAATCCAGGTTTCGCGGTGAGGTTATCCTCGGTGTGCGGGGCGAGGCTCTGCGCGAAACGGTAGAGGCCGTCGATACCAGCGGATTTCGACAGGGTGGCGGTGCCCTCGGAAGCGCACATGCCGACCATCAGGACGAGCAGATCCGCAGTCATTGTCATAGGGTTGCCCATCAGCGTGTCCTCGGCCTTAATCTGCACGCGATTGTCGAAGGTGGAGGCCGCCTCGGAGATACGTCCGCGCACGAAGTTCACGCCGTACTTCTCCTGCGCCTCACGGTACATCTCCTCGAAGCCCTGACCCCACATCCGCAGGTCCATGTAGAAGATATAGACATCCGTCTCGGGATGTTGCTTCTTCACCTCAATGGCCTGCTTCACGGCAGTCACGCAGCAGACTTTCGAGCAGTAGTGGTTGCCCGATTTCTCGTCGCGGGAGCCCACGCACTGCAGGAATACTACCTGTTTCGGTACCTCGTTCATGATGTTGCGCACTTGGTTCTCCTTAATCATCTTCTCCATTTCCAGCGAGGTAATCACGCCACGGTAGATGCCGTAGCCGAGCTCCTCCTTCTGGTGCGCGTCGAAGACCTTGTAACCTGTGGTCAGCAACACTGCATCAAAGGGGTACATTTCCCCAGCCGCAGTAGAGACCATCCATTGGTTTTCGACGCGGTTCAATGTCGCCACGGGAGTGGACATCTTCAACGTGATGTTAGGATGCTGCAACTTGGCTTCCAGCTTGTCAGCCAGCTCGTCAGCGGAGCTGAAGTCCGGGAAAAGGAAGGCCTTGTCGCGGATATTGCACAGCGGTTTCTCCTCTTTCTCGAAGAGGGTCACCTGATGTTGTTTTGCCAGCACGGAGGCGGCTTCTATGCCGGCCGGGCCGGCGCCGATTATTGCGATGTTCATAATTAAGGTTTCAAATTTCAGGTTCAAAGTTCAAAGGGATGTAGAGACGCGATTAATCGCGGCTCTACAAACCGTTACACCTTCAGCACTTCCGGTTTCTCCGGTGCTCTCAGCACCTTGCCGGAGGCGCCGCGGTATTTATCGTTGGGGTTGTAGGCGATGCCGATTTTGTCCATCAGACGTTCGCACTGCACCTGGTGCATCTGCAGACCAAGCACCCACGGATCGTAGCCTAACAGCAGACCGGCCAGTTCCTCGTAACTCAGCACGGGGATGCCGTATCCCTCCTTGTCGTAGGTTTTGTGCTCCATCTCGGCAATCGTATATTGCCACTTGTCGAGAAACATGGTGCAGCCAGGACAATTGGCCACGATGAAGTCGGGCTCGTAGGGTTCCATCGATTCGAATTTCTTCTTGGAGTTGGCGATGGAGTAGCCGCGATTCTCCTGCACGAGGTACTGGCGGAAACCGAAACCGCAGCAGTGACGGCGTTCGGGATAATCGACCACCTCGCCGCCCCAAGCCTCGATCATGCCAGCCAACACATACGGGAACTCCGCATTACCGACACCGTGTTTCGGAAAAATCTTGGCATAATGGCAGCCTATGTGCTCCACTCCGCGCAACGGCTTGCCCGTGAAGCGGTTAATCAGCTGGTACTTCATCTTCTCTTTCAAATCGAAACGGAATTTGAAAATCAAATCCGACGGATGGACGATGTTCTCGGGAATCTCGAACGTGCGCCCCGTAGCTTTCATCAGATACTCACGGGCCTTCTCCAGAATCTCCGGCTGCTCGTGCCATTTCTCCATCAGCTCGGTCATCACCCCGAAAGAGGTGACGCACGAGGGCACGTAGTTTTTGTAGCCCTTCTCGGTCATCAGCGAGAAGAGGCGCGCCACGATGGTCATGGTCGTCTCAAACGGCACCACATCAGAGTGATAGCCAATACCGGTACAAGTGTGCTGGTGCGAGGAGTCGTAGATGTCCTTCCCGAGGTCATTGCGCATGATGTTCAGGAAGGCCGCCTCCGAACCGGGGAAGAAGGTCTGCCGGATGCAGCTCCGCTCGTAGAAGAAGTGGTCGTCTGCAATCTCTTTTTGATATTCGTTCCAAAAACGTTTTTCCATTTGAAGGTTTAAGGTTTAAGGTTTAGAGTTTAAGGGTTAAAGGTCATTGCCTTTTGACTAAAAACATCAATCTTCATTATAGATTAAAATAAGGAGGCAAAGATACACTTTTTTTGGGATATAGAACTTATGATTATTTATCAACACAGCCCTGTATCAAACGGTGGAATCCGTATTTTTGCCGACTATATGTATCTTGAATTGCAAATCAATAAAATTTAACAATATGAACCGTAAATTATTCATTATGAGCTTAGTAGTGGCGACCGCGATGTTAGGCGGTGCGTGCAAGAAGAAATCAGGCGAGAACGCTGAACTCGCCAACAACCCCTTCATGAAGGAGTGGAACACCCCTTACGGGGTGCCGCCGTTCGACCAAATCAAGACTTCCGACTATCTTCCTGCCATCCAAGAAGGTATGCGGCAGCAGGCCGAAAACATCCAAGCTATCTGCGACAACAAGGAGACCCCCACTTTCGCCAACACCATTATTCCTTACGAATACAGCGGCGAACTGCTGAACAAGGTTTCCGCCGTCTTCATGAACCTTGCCGAATGCATGAACAGTCCTGAAATGGAAGGGCTATCCGACACCATCATCCCTATGCTCACCCGTCACAGCGATGACATCATGTTGAACGACAAATTGTTCGAAAAAATCAAGACGGTATACAAAAACCGTCACAAGGAGAACCTCAACGCCGAACAGATGCGGTTGTTGGAGGAGACCTACAAAAGCTTTGTGCGCGGTGGTGCGAACGTGCCCGCCAACAAGCAGGCGCTCTTCCGCGACATCAACGAGAAGCTCTCCTCGCTGACCCTCAAGTTCGGCAACAACGTACTCGGCGCCACCAATTCTTACGTGCTCTTCGTGGACAATGAAGAAGACCTCAAAGGTCTGACAGAAGGACAGTTATCCGCTGCTAAAGAAGCAGCGGAAGGGATGAAGGATGCCAAGGGCAAATACGCTTTCACGGTGCACATCCCCTCGATGGAGCCGTTCTTGCAGAACTGCCAGAATCGCGAACTTCGCAAGAAACTCTGGACCGCCTACGCCACCCGTTGCCTGAACGGTGAATATTCAAACAAAGCCATCATCAACGATATCGTAAACCTACGTCTGAGAAAAGCACAAATCCTCGGCTACGACAACTACGCCAACTACGTACTCGACGATTGCATGGCCCAAAACGACAAAAACGTCTATGAGCTGCTGATGAAAGTGTGGAAGCCCGCCCTTGCCAAAGCCAAAGAAGAGGCCGCTCTCTATCAGAAAATGATGAAGGAAGACGGTATTAATGGTAATCTGCAGCCATACGACTGGCGTTACTACGCTGAGAAACTTCGCAAAGAGCAATACGACCTCAACGATGAAGACATCCGTCCCTACCTCGCCCTCGACTCCGCCCGCAAGGGTCTCTTCTATGTTTGCGAAAGACTCTATGGTCTGACCTTCAAGGAGAACAACGAAATTCCTGTGTATCACAAAGATGTGAAGGCGTACGAAGTCATCGACAACAACGAAGTGATCGCCGTGGTCTACATGGACTTTTTCCCGCGCGAGAGCAAGCGCAGCGGCGCCTGGATGACCAACTTCCGCGAACAATATTATGACCGCGACGGCAACAACCACATCCCAGTGGTGTCATTGGTCTTCAACTTCACAAAACCCGTTGGCGACAAGCCCTCTATGCTCAATATCGACGAGACACAGACGCTCTTCCACGAATTCGGCCACGCACTTCACAGCATTCTGTCGCGCTGCCACTATCCCAGCCTCTCTGGCACCAACGTCCCGCGCGACTTCGTGGAGATGCCCTCCCAATTCATGGAGCACTTCGCTTTCGAGCCTGAGGTCCTGAAGGTTTACGCACACCACTATCAGACCGGCGAGCTGATTCCCGACGAGCTTGTCCAGAAGATCGAAGCGGCTGCCACCTACGGTCAAGGATTCATCAACACCGAACTTTTGGCCGCCTCCCTTTTGGACATGGACTATCACACCATCACCTCGTCTGTTGACATCAAACTACCTGATTATGAGGACAAGCAAATGGACAAAATCGGCTTGATTTCTTCCATCATTTCCCGTTACAGAAGCCCGTACTTCCAGCACATTTTTGCAGGTGGTTACGGTGCGGGGTATTACAGCTACACCTGGGCGGCGGTCTTGGACAACGATGCTTACGAATGTTTTCGCGAGCATGGCATCTTCGATCCGGCCACAGCCACCTCGTTCCGCACCAACATTTTGGAACGCGGCAACACCGCCGATGCGATGACCCTGTATGTCGCCTTCCGCGGCCGCAAACCCTCTATCGAGCCGTTGTTGAAGAATCGGGGATTGAAATAGTTAGCAGTTAGTAGTTAGCAGTTGAAACAAAAATCACTTCTGGGAGCAATCTGTTTGCTGTCTGTTTTGGGTGTGGTGGCACAACGCCCTATCGACGGGCTGGCGCACCGCATACTTGGCAACCAAGACACCAACTTCGTCTTTGTGTATCAGCCGGACACGGTGGACTATTTCCAGATAGAAACCGTTGAAGTCGATCCTTACAGACCTGGCTACGATCATAAGATCCGCATCACGGGCAACAACGACAACGCCTTAGCGGTGGGGCTGAACTACTACCTCAAGCACATCGCGGGCGTGCACGTTTCGTGGCTGCTGTGCGAACCTGTGGAGCTGCCGCAACAATTCCGTGAAACCGCAACCATCCGCAAGGAGGCTCTCGTGAAGGACCGTTTCTTCCTGAACTACTGCACCTACGGCTACACGATGCCGTGGTGGAAATGGCCGCAATGGGAGCGGTTTATCGACTGGATGGCGCTCAACGGCATCAACATGCCGCTTGCCATTACGGGACAGGAGGCTGTATGGTACGAGGTGTGGAAGGAGTTCGGAATGACCGACGAGGAAATCCGCAGCTACTTCGCTGGACCGGCACACCTTCCGTGGCACCGAATGGCCAACTTGGACGGCTTTGGCGGTCCGCTGCCCTTGTCGTGGTTGGAAGGTCAAAAGGAGTTGCAACAGCAAATCGTCGCCCGCGAGCGCGAGTTCAACATGACCCCCGTGCTGCCTGCCTTCGCCGGACACGTACCGAAACGGTTCGCCGAAATGCACCCCGGCGCCGACATCCAGCAGCTGAGCGCGTGGTGCGGCTTTGAACCGACCTATTTCCTCAACTCCGCTGACCCGCTCTTCCCGAAAATCCAGAAGAGTTTCATGGACAAGGAGATAGCCCTCTTCGGCACCGACCATATCTACGGCGTGGATCCCTTCAACGAGATGGATCCGCCCAGCTGGGAGCCCGACTATCTCGCGAACGTCTCCCAAAACATCTACTCCTCCCTACGGCAGGCCGATCCCGCCGCCCGCTGGCTGCAGATGACCTGGGTCTTCTACTACAAGCGCAAGTCGTGGACGCCCGAACGGCTCCGTGCCTACCTCACCGCAGTGCCGAAGGACAAACTCGTACTGCTCGACTACTTCTGCGAGAAGACGGAGGTTTGGCGCACTACCGAGGGCTTCTACGGGCAGCCTTTCATCTGGTGCTATCTCGGCAACTTCGGCGGCAACACCATGCTGGTGGGCAACATCAACGGACTGGAGAAGAAGATCTCCGCCGCATTGGAAGAGGCCGGACCCAATATGACGGGCATCGGCTCCACGCTGGAGTCCTTCGACGTGAGTCCGCATATCTACGAATACCTCTTTGACCGCGTTTGGAACCCGCAACCTAATGTGCATCAGTGGGTTGAAGATTGGTGCAAAGTGCGGACAGGGTTTTATCACCATACCGACAAGTGGCAAATGCTGATTGACAGCGTCTATAAGGACTGGTCATTTTACGGGCTCGGCACCCAACTGGTGGCGCGACCCTCGCTGGAAGGCCACGGCACCTACTACACCAAACCCTACTACTCTTATAATAATGACACTCTTAAAAAGATTTGCGAGTCATTTGTGGCAACACTTACGCTTGAGCCCTGTCAAGGATATGCCGGCACAAATTGGGAGGGTGAGTATAAAGATTCCTATAAATACGATATAGTCAACTTCTTCTCGCAATGGATGGGCAACCACTTCATGGACATCCGCAACGACTTCACGGTGGCGTATAAAAACCGCTACATCAAGGAGATGAAGCGGCAGGTGAAGATGGCCAACCAGCTGTTTGACGATGTCGATGCGCTACTCAACACGCATCCCGCCTTCATGTTGGGGCCGTGGATCGAAGATGCACGTGCATGGGGCACCACGAAGGAAGAGAAAGACTACTACGAGCAACAAGCCCGCACACTGCTCACCATCTGGGGAGGTCCCATCCTCAACGACTATGCCAACCGGATGTGGGGAGGCTTGGTAAAGGATTATTATGCCAAACGCTGGAATCTCTTCTTCGATGCTGTCATTAAGGCGGTGAAAGAAGGAAAGGAGTTCGACGAAAAGGCTTTCGGAGAAGAGCTCTCCAAGTTCGAACACGCCTGGACGCTAAAACACAAGAAATACCCTGTAAAGCCAAGAAAAGCGAAAGAAAAAGTAACCCGAGGTGAGAATGTACTGCCTCGGTTCGAAAAAGCATTGGAGATTTATGAGCGTTGGATGAAACCATAGAGGCGCATCATTTTGCTTCTCCACAATACGTCCTGTTGTTTTATTTGTAATTTTCAGACAAATTCACTTTATAATGAACCACTTAAAAAAAATATTTCTCAACGATAAATTCATATACAGCATCATCCTGCTAAACGCTGTTGTCATTTTCCTGCAAGCCTGCAACATCGACAACATTTGGATACAGATTATTGATGTTGCCTGCACGCTCATCTTCATAATGGAAATGGTGGCTAAACATGTCGAATACGGTGTCAAAGGCTACTGGTCGTCAGGATGGAACCGCTTGGACGGGATTCTGGTCTTTTTGTCCATTCCCTCAGTTATCGCACTGTTCCTCCCTTCACACATGATGGATTTGTCGTTCCTGATGATATTGAGGCTGCTGCGAACGGTCCGTTTCCTCAGAGTACTGCATTTCTTCCCCAATTTCGATCAAGTCATCAAGGGATTCAAGCTGGCCGTGCAACAATCTTACGGCATCCTGCTCTGTTTCCTAGTGCTGATCATCGTGTTCGGCCTCGTCAACTGCAGTCTGTTCAAGGACATTGCGCCTGAATATTTCGCCACGCCGCTGGATTCCATCTATTCCGTCTTCCGTATCTGCACCGTAGAGGGCTGGTACGATATTCCTGACGTCATAGCGGCATCCACCGCACCGTTTGTAGGCACCCTTGTACGGCTCTATTTCTGTCTGCTGCTGATTTTCGGCGGCATCATCGGCATGTCGTTCCTCAACTCCATTTTCGTGGATGCCATGGTGGCCGACAACAACGACGATGTGTTGAAAAAGCTGGACGATCTTGAGCAGAAGTTGGACCAGCTACTTAAAGAAAAAGAAGAATCAGATAATCACTCGCTGTAGAGACGATGTGCACATCGTCTCTACATGTGCACACCGTCTCTACAAGGGAAACGTATTTTCCGAACCTATCCGAAATTTATATACCTTTGCCATCAAAATCAAACGACAAAATGGAAAGACAAACCGTCCAAGACCGCATAGACCACCTCATCCGGGAAATCAACCGGCACAACTACCAGTATTACATGCTGGACAATCCAACGATTTCGGACTACGATTTTGACCAGCTATTACAGCAACTCATTGACCTTGAAGCTGCTTATCCCGATTTGCGGCGCCCTGACAGCCCCACGCAGCGTGTCGGCGGCGAAGTGACAAAGCATTTCGAGAGCGCGACGCACCTTTATCCCATGCAGTCGTTGGGCAACACCTACTCGCAGGAGGACCTCACCGAGTTCGACCGGCGCGTGCGCGAGTTGCTCGCGGAACCGCCCACCTACGTCTGCGAGCTGAAATACGACGGTGTAGCCATCAGTCTGATTTACGAGAACGGTATCCTCACCCGCGCTGTAACCCGAGGCGACGGCACCCGCGGCGACGTGGTGACCGCCAATGTGCGCACCATCCGCACCGTGCCGCTACAATTACAAGGTGACTTCCCGCCATTGTTGGAGGTGCGCGGCGAAATCATCATGCCGTTCAGCAGTTTCGAGCAGCTCAATGCCGAGCGCGAGGAGATCGGCGAGGCCCCCTTCGCCAACCCGCGCAACGCCGCCTCTGGAAGCCTCAAGCTGCAGGATTCCGCCGAGGTTGCCAAGCGCGGTCTCGACTTCAAACTCTACTTCGCCCTCGGCGAACAACTGCCTGGTAGCAACCACTTTGACCGTTTGCTGAAACTCCACGAGTGGGGGTTCCGGAAACCTGATGTCATGGAGAAAGTAGCTGACCTGCAAGGCGTTTATGACTTCCTGCACACCTGGGACAAGAAGCGCAAAACGCTGCCCTACCCGATCGATGGTGTGGTCATCAAAGTCAACGATTTCGACCAGCAACGGCAGGTAGGCACCACGGCCAAGAGTCCGCGCTGGGCCATTGCTTACAAGTTCAAAGCCGAAAGGGTTTCTACAAAGCTGTTAAGCGTTGATTTTCAGGTAGGTAGAACGGGCATTATCACTCCCGTGGCGAACCTCAGCCCGGTGTCGTTGGCCGGCACAGTGGTAAAGCGCGCCACCCTCAACAACCGCGACTTCATGGCGGAGATGGACATCCGAGAAGGCGACAGTCTTTTCGTGGAGAAGGGCGGCGAAATCATCCCCAAAATCGTGGGAGTCGATACTGACAAACGCCTTCCTGACGCGCGTCCCGTACCCTTCATCACGCACTGCCCCGTCTGCGGCACCGAACTGCAACAAGCTGAAGGTGAAGCCGGTATCTTCTGTCCCAACGCTGACCACTGCGCCCCGCAGATCAAGGGTCGTCTGGAACACTTCATCGCCCGCAAGGCTATGAATATCGACTCCCTCGGCGAAGGTAAAATCGACATGCTTTTCGCCAATGGGTTGGTAAAAAACAGTGCCGACCTATATTCCCTTACCTACGAGCAACTTCTTGGATTGGAAAAGGTTATCGAAGACGAAGAGGGCAAGACCAAGACACTCTCCTTCCGTGAGAAGACGGTGCACAACATCCTTTCCGGCATCGAGGCCTCCAAGCAAGTGCCCTTCGAGCGTGTGCTGTTCGCGTTGGGCATCCGTTTCGTGGGCGAGGTAACCGCCAAGAAACTCGCCCGCCATTTCGAGACGATGGATGCGGTGGCCAACGCCCCCAAAGAGGAACTAATGACGGTGGAGGACGTGGGCGAGCGCGTCGCCGATAGCATCATGGCATACTTCAATGACACGGAGAATCTCGAAATCCTCCTACGTCTGCGTGAAGCCGGACTGCAATTCGAAATCAACAAAGATCAGAACCAACCTGTCTCTCAGAAACTTGCAGGAAAAAGTATCGTAGTGAGCGGTGTCTTCACCGTGCCCCGCGACACCATCAAGGAACTTGTCGAGCAAAACGGCGGAAAGAACGTCTCCTCCATTTCTAAGAATACCTCATTTGTCCTCGCCGGCGAAAAGATGGGACCGGAGAAGCGCAAAAAGGCCGAATCGTTGGGAATTCCGATTGTGTCGGAAGAGGAGTTTCGGGAGATGATACGATGAAGCGATGAGGCGATGAAAGGAGGAATACCTTTCACATTCACATTCATAATTCATAATTCATAATTCATAATTCATAATTTATGATTTATGATTCTTAATTCATGATTTTTAATTCCGACAGCGTAAAGTTACCGCCGTCATTGACGAGGACTTGCGCGCTGAGGGTGGGCATATCGTCATAGTGCAGCACCTTGCCCGTCACGAAGCTCACGCCGGGAGTTGCGTGCACGTAGATGTTGTCGCCACTGATATCATACGAGAGTTGTTCACCGAGCCAGAGGGCATCATCGAAAAAGCCGCCCATATCTTTCACCGTATTGGTCACCGTAACCGGTTCATTTTCTCCGAAGTACAGCGTGATTTTCTCTCCGTCAACAGAATAATTCAGCTTACCACAAAGGGCCTGCTGCATCTCAAACGGATCAAGGGAGGCAGCGATATTGGCAGGACCGTTCTCTGGGAACTTGATTTGATAAAGACGTTCCACATGGACGCCAGTACCTTCCATAGATACACCAGTAAGCCAAAGGCAGTTCGCCACCGCGTCATAACGGGCGGTAGGGTTGTTCCCGTGGCAGATATTCGCGAAGATGGTCGCGCGCCCCTCCTTCACCACCACCAGCCCGAAGCCGTCGGAAGAGGTATTCGTGTCACAGCGCATCAGACTCCAGACGCTGACCTGCGATACGGTGTCGTTCAATATATTCTCAAAATTGCTGTCCAGAACATGTCGGTCCAGTGTCGCATTGACTAATTCAGAAGCCACGCCTTCCCTCACAGGTTCTTCCAACACACCCTTCACGGGTTTGGTCTCCACTTTTTTGCTTTTGCAGGAGACAAAAACAGTGCTGAAGAGGATCAACAGTACAGTAATCCATAAAAAACTTGCTTGTTTCATATTCATTTTACAAATTGATTAATCATTTCTTTAATAGCTTTCTCTGCATTCTCGGTCCCAACCATTTCAATCAGTTGGTTATAATCTTTTATTTCATCACCGGTAAAGGTGATGATAATTTGACGTTGCTCCTGACCTGCCACATGGGTGTGATTCTCAGGATGCGCCCAAAAACAGGTCATGCAGAAGTCAACATTCTTCACTTTCCAATTTGGACAATGCTCACAAGTCCATGATTTGGCGCGGTTAGCGGATGGAGAAAGTAACATGTAACAATCAATATTGGTATTATCCTGTTCCCCGCCAATTTCATATGGAACTCTATGGTCGACTTGGAGCAAACCACTTTCCATAGGTTGTAAATATATAAAACACTGTGAGCCATACTTATCGATTAAAGCCTGCTTTATGGCTTTTGAAAGCATCGTCCTTCCAGAGCACTTCGAAAGGGTATTTTTCATTTGCCTATGGTCACCGAAACGGTATGCTGCAATACGTCTCCCATTAGAATCCTCTACATAAAAGGTTTCCAATGGTATTCCCAATTCACGAACATCCCGTGCGGCACGAGGTGCATGTTCATACCCTAACTCCTTTAATTCCTCCGTCGTTACTTGCCCGTTTTTCAATATCTGATCTATAACCGTTTTTGGACGCTTTGCGGTAACAGATTTCAGCTTTTCAAGAAAAGATTTTGGGTATTTTTTCATACAGCAAACAATTCAAGTTGTGGAGATAGTTGTTGGTTTATAGCAAAAGACGAATACTCCTGCAGTCCACGGCTAATATATAATGCCTCAAATGTAGTCTCTTTTTTGCCTAAAAGAACACTTTGACTTGAAAGCCCGGCATTAAGCAAAATTTTCTCAAGCCCCAATTCTGAAGGCAACTCCTTCCCATATTTCTTATCCCCACAACTACCATCATAACTGATAATGAAATCAATCCCTCGTGCATTCAATTGGTCAACAGCTTCAATAAAATCGTCAAAAGAAATACCTGAAAGATAGCGAGAATCTCTGACATTAGAAACACCTTGATATGGGGGGTCCATATAGACCACATCCCCTTGTTTTGCCTGGTTCAACACCTCTCTATAATCCATTGACAAAAATGTGGTTTTGTTTTTCAAATGCCACGAAATCTCATCCACATTTTTTTTCAAAGTTTTTGGAGATGTGCCATATCGACGTTTGTCAGGTGATTGATTAAACTGTCCATTGCTTCCATAACGTACAGACCCCTTCACACATCGAGCCAACAAGTACAACATCATAGCTGCAGATTGATTCCCTTCATTGAATTCTTTTCTAATTTTATAGAAATGTTCCACACTCCCTCCAGGATAATCAAACTGTTCATTCCAAATTTTAGAATATTCTTCAACTAAGGTTTTGGGAGTTTCAATGGCCGACTGTAAAATCCTTACGATAGGTGTGTTGATGTCGTTGACAAGATACCCGTCTGCTCTATTCTGCTTGGCGACAGCTATGGTCATGGCTGCCATGCCCGCAAACGGTTCCACCAATCGATTGAAATTTTGAGGCATATATCTCAGAATTTGAGGGGCAAGGATTCGCTTAGATCCTTGATATTGTACAATATGCGGTACCGTTCCATTCATGGCTTACGAATATATTCAATTTTGCAAAAATACACAAAATCACAATACGTCCAAACATGTTCATGGAACTAAACAAAAAATATTACTTTTGCGTTTTGAAAAACATCTCATCATAATGAAAATGAATAAGAACAGTATTCTGACAATACTTGCTTTGCTTCTGTCACTGACAGCACTATCACAACAAGCCATCTTGCAAACCACATGGGAATCGCTGAACCAGCGCGGCTACCCGCAGTGGTTCCAGGACGCGAAACTCGGCATCTTCATCCACTGGGGACTTTATTCCGTGCCCGCCTACGCCTCGAAAGAGGGCTACGGCGAGTGGTTTTACCGCGGGCTGATGCAGAAAGAGCCCGAACGGATGCGCATCATGAGCTACTACGCCGACACTACCCTATCCACCTTCGATCAGTACAAGGAACTCACCAAATATTGGCACGCAGAACTTTGGAATCCGGACGACTGGGCGGAACTTTTCCAGTATGCCGGCGCGAGATACGTGGTCCTCGTCACCAAGCACCACGACGGTTACTGTCTGTGGGACAGCGAACTCCAGCCCGAATGGAACAGTGTGGTAAGCGGTCCGAAGCGCAACATCGTGGAGGAGTTGACCACGGCGGTGCGCAACAAGGGACTGCGGATGGGCTTCTACTACTCGCTGCCCGAATGGACCAACCCGCGCCACATCTGGATGGTGGATCCCGATAAGGAGATCGACGACTATCTCGATAACTACATGGTGCCGCAGTTCAGGGAGTTGGTGAGCCGCTACGAACCCGACCTCCTCTTCTCCGACGGCGACTGGAACAACACGGCGGAACAGCTTCGTTCACAGGAACTTATCAGTTGGTACTACAACACTGTAGGCAAGGATGCTATCGTGAACAATCGTTGGGGCAACGGCACGCAGCACGGCTTCCTCACACCAGAATACAGCGCGGGCATCGCGAACACGGAAGTGCCGTGGGCAGAATGCCGCGGTCTCGGTCGCAGCTTCGGTCTCAACCGCAACGAAGACTTGGACAACTACATGACCGACAAGGAGTTAATCCAGCATTTCGTGGAATTAGTGGCCCACGGCGGCGGCCTGACCCTCAACGTGGGTCCCTACGCCGACGGCACCATCCCGCTCATCCAGCAGGAACGTCTGCGCGGCTTAGGTGAATGGCTAATGTTCAATGGTTCGGCCATCTACGGC
>Ga0265301_10000589_pt1 | contig 51054 bp, 39 predicted proteins | sample AusTroGonzalo_MG_2_FD_193488 | JGI IMG/M metagenome (GOLD analysis project Ga0265301, IMG submission 193488) | Bovine rumen microbial communities from tropical cattle in Woodstock, Queensland, Australia - Gonzalo_04 | ecosystem: Host-associated > Mammals > Digestive system > Stomach > Rumen ... | reverse complement strand
AGCGATCTCTTCGCCAACCGGCAGCGAGGTGAAGGTGAGGTCATCGTTGATACCTACGGTGAAGTGGTTCTTCGGTTTCGGCAGGGCGAGGTTCTCGAATACTGCCAACATCTGTGCCGGCGTGGTATCGTTCGAACCCAGACCGTAGCGGCCGCCGATAACGAGCAGGTCCTTCAGACCCAACTCGAGCAGTGCGTCACGTACATCGAGGTAGAGCGGTTCGCCGTTAGCGCCCGGCTCTTTGGTACGATCGAGCACGCAGATACGCTTAGCGCTCTTCGGCAGTGCCTCCTGCAAGTACTTGAGGCTGAACGGACGATAGAGGTGTACGTTGATCAGACCGAGTTTCTTGTTACCCTTGGCAGCCTCGTAGTCGATGACCTCGCGGATAGCCTCGCACGCCGAACCCATACAGATGACGATGTTCTCTGCGTCCTTGGCGCCGTAGTAACTGAACGGACGATATTCACGACCGGTGATCTTACTGATCTCCTTCATGTAGTCGGAAACGATGTCGGCTACGCCGTCGTAGTAACGGTTGCAGCTCTCGCGGTGTGCGAAGAAGACATCCGGGTTCTCCGCCATACCACGCATCTCCGGACGCATCGGGCTGAGGGCACGCTCACGGAACTCCTGCAATGCCTTCCAGTCCACTAATGGACGGAGGTCTTCCATGTCGATAGCCTCTACCTTCTGATACTCATGGGAGGTACGGAAACCGTCGAAGAAGTTGAGGAACGGCACGCGGCTCTTGATAGTAGCCAGGTGTGCTACGCCGGCGAGGTCCATCACTTCCTGTACCGAAGCCTCTGCCAACATCGCGAAACCGGTCTGACGGCAGGCCATGACATCCTGGTGGTCACCGAAGATACAGAGCACGTGGGACGCCAGCGTACGAGCCGATACATGGAAGACAGACGGGATGAGCTCACCGGCAATCTTGTACATGTTCGGGATCATGAGCAGCAGACCCTGGGAAGCCGTGAAAGTGGTAGTCAGCGCACCGGCGTTGAGCGAACCGTGTACGGCACCTGCGGCACCTGCCTCCGACTGCATCTCCTGTACCAGAACGGTCTCGCCGAACAGGTTCTTACGACCTGCGGCAGCCCACTCGTCCACGTTCTCCGCCATAGGGGAAGACGGCGTAATAGGATAGATAGCAGCGACCTCGGTAAACATGTAAGCCACATGCGCCGCCGCTGCGTTACCATCCAATGTTAAGAATTTTTTCTCTTTTGCCATAAAATAAACTATTTAGGATTTATGATTTATGATTTCAAATTTCAAGTTTCAAGTTTCAAATTTTAGTAGAGGAAGCCGAGGAGCCAGAGCGGCATCTGGTTGCCGCGGCCGAGCTCCAACTCGCCGACTGCCGTCGGACGGATGGTGTCGCGCATAGAAGGTGTCTCTTTGACATCGAAATAGTACTTGCCGTCTACGATGAACATAGCGGAGCGATCGGTAGCATTTACCTTATGCGAACCATGCACCGTGTTATAGAAAAACGTCTCGTACAGATCAATCGGAGCGATCTCACGAGCAAAATCCATTTGCGCCACATTCGTATTATGCATATACAGCTTGGTCGGCTTCATCGGGAAGTTTCTTCCTTCCGGATAAAGGAGATTGATCAGGCGCGAGTCCTTGAGGTACTTGATGTAGTTCATCGTTGTGGCGCGGCTCAGACCGATGGCCTCCGATATATTGGATATGTTCAATGCGCAAGGCGCGTCATGCATCAGGATATGCAACAGCTTGCGCAGTTTATGGAGGCATGCCACATCGATCTGTTTAATCATCAGCACATCCACCTCCAACTGTCCGTTCATCACCTTCAGCAACTCCGCCTCGAACGATTTAGACTCCAGATAGGAAGGATAATAGCCGTGCTTCAGATAGTTCTTGAAATAGTTAAGCGGCTGTACGCGCTCACATATCTCGCGTGAAATGGAGGAATGACGCTGGATAATCTCGTCGAGCGAATAAGCATGCAGTTTCAGACCTGTTTGGATACACAGATATTCACGGAAAGAAAATCCACGCAGGTTATAGGTCATAACGATATCTTTGATATCATTATTGTCCTCATCAATCGGCATGACCGGCGTAGCACAGAAGATGATATGCAGGTCCTTATATTTGTTATAGCAGCGCTTGAGCTCTCTCGACCAATTGGGATACTTGAACAGCTGATCCAGGAACAAATACTTACCGCCCGTTTTGGCAAACGCGCCGGCCAGCTCCAGGAGGGTATGCTCCGTGAAGAAGAAATCATTGAAGCTGACATAGAGGCACGGACGGATCTCCTTGATCGATTTGCGAGGTTTGCGTTTCCCCTTGTATTCCGGCTCCGGCATCTCGCGCCACTCATTCTCAATCTCTTTCACACGCGACAGGAGGAAGTCGGTCTTCCCCACTCCACGGCCGCCTTTGATGGCAATCAGGCGATCATCCCAATTAATCTCATCCATAAGGAGTCGACGGATAGGCATATGCGCCCGTGCAACGAGGAAATCATGGATCCTGAAGAAAGCCTGCAACATAGCAGTTCGCTGCTCTGCTCGTTCATCAGCTGCAATTTGTTCTGACAATTTTGCAGCCGATAATTCTGTGTTTTGGTCGATTTTGAGGTCTTTTTGCTCCATTTTTCACGCAAATTTTAAAAAATCTGCGCAAAGTTACTACATTTTTTGCAAATATGCAAGGTTTATGTATCATTTTTATAAAAAAAATGAGGGTCTACAGTCGTAAACCCTCAAATTTGCACATTTTTCGTCAAAAAATGCACTTTTTTTGCAGTCGCTTAGAGGCTGATTGCGCCACTTGGGCAAACATCTGCACAGGTTCCGCACTCCGTGCATACATCCGGATCAATCGAATAGTGTTCACCTTCAGAGATTGCGCCCATCGGGCACTCGTCAATACATGTACCGCAAGCGATGCAGTCAGTTGAAATTTTGTAAGCCATAAGTCAATTTATTTATTTGTTCATTTTCTCATTTTCTTATTTTCTCATTTTTCTTATTTTCTCATTTTCGAGTGCAAAATTACTGCTTTTTTTTGAGACTACCAAATTTTGGGGATATTTTTTTCAAAAATGTTTATAAGCTTTATAAAGTTTATAGGGTTTATTTTTTCTTTTTCACCATTGAGAGCGCTGCAGCCAGCTGTGCTGCCGGGCCGGTCAGACCTTTGTCGGTCAGTCCTTTACGCTTGGCGTAGGTCGTCCAGTCCTTTGCGCCGCCTTCGGAGACAGGCATCCCCAATTGTAGGTAATGGCAATAGGCTATACCGAGGGCATCGGTGGCATCCAGTTTCTTGGGCATCTCCTCTTCCGGTATATGCAGGAATCGCTGCAGCATGCCGGCCACCTGCTGTTTGGTGGAATGACCATTGCCCGTAATCGCCATTTTGATCTTCATCGGCGAGTATTCATAGATCGGCACATCCTTGCTCAGCGCCGCGGCAATCGCCACGCCTTGCGCATGCACAATCTTAATCATCGTCTGCGGGTTCTTGTCCACAAACTGCGTCTCGATAGCCAGACAGGACGGATGGTATTTTTCGATGAGTTCCTGAATAAAGAAAAACTCCTTCTGCAACCGGGGATACTGGCCGTCCAACTTATGCACATCGTAGGCGCCAAACTCCAGTATTTCAACTTGTTGCCCGACTGTCTTTAGCACCGCATAACCCATAAACAAGGTACCTGGGTCGATGCCGAGGATTATATGCTCGTTTCGGACGGAATCGATCATTTTCGCATTTTCTCATTTACTCATTTTCACATTTGTCGTCTCGCTCATGGTTGCGGATGAAACCGCGGATGAGGATAATCACAGCGCCGGCTAAGAGCAGATAATCTGCGTACGGCTCCATATTGGCCATGCTCAATGCCGCCCCCACAGCGGCTATCGATGCACCTATCAGCAACAGAATAGTGGATAGTTTCATTCTCCTATAATATAGATTTCTTCGTTCTCCTCATGCATCAAATACAGTTCACGCGCATAGCGCTCCAAACTATCGCGATTTGAAAGCATCAGTAACATTCTTTGGGCATTTTCTGTTTGCTTCTGATATCTCTTTTCATCCATTTTGCACTTTTTGATCTCCGCTTTCCTTCTGGAACACTGCACCAGACTTTGCTCGCCGACAAACAAAAAGACAATCATGAACACAAGGATGGTAATGAGGTATTTACCCCATTTGCCAAACTTAAGATATGCACGAAGTATTGAAATTTTCATCAAATATGCATAGTTCGATTAAAATTCGCTGCAAAGGTACTATTTTTTTTGGATATAACAAAATTTTTAGGGATTTTTAACAAAAATTTATTGTAATTTCGAAGACAGCGACACGGCAGAGCCGTCCCACCTCGAAACAAGTCTTTGCCTTCTAAAAATTCAAATAAATTTGATTTTTAAGCACAAATCCTTGTATATTCCAAATTTTTGTAGTAATTTTGTAGCCGATTTAATACAAACAAGTATGAATGTACGTCTTTCTATCGTCACTATGCTGTTGTATTTGGCGGGATTGGGTGCGCACGCACAAACGATCATCAACGATACAGTGCATATCTTTCTCCCGGACACAGCCGCTTGGAGCGGTCAGGCGTTGTCTCCCTATATCGGTCAGACGGTGGTTTTTGACATGCCCATGATTGTCTGCTCGAATGCGAACGGCAACTACGTGGTATCTCCCTGGCGGCGTTTCCAGCCGCAGAATCAGGGTGTGATGGGTTCGGATGAATACAACGAGACAGTACGAATCAATAGCACGTGTATGTTCTCGCTCAGCGGTGTTAACACATACCATCGTTGCGGCGAAAAGATAATCGGGCTGCGTGCGAAAGTGAACAGCACCGCCAGTTTGAGTATGAATGGCGGCACATGGCACGGCAATACCCGTGCGGACATGGAAGCCGGTCTGCCCGATTTGGGAGACTACCGGTTGTTAGTATGCGGCTTTAACCTGGAGAACTACTACATAACCACCGGTTCAATGGGCGCCGCTGACTCCTATGACCGCCAGGCACAGCGGGCCAAAGTAAGCAAAGCGCTGAAAAAGATCAACGCCGACATTTACGGTCTGGTGGAGCTGCAGCAGGGAGATGAGGCGATTTCTGAGATAGTAAGTGACTTGAATAACAATCTGCCGGGAAGAGACTACAAGTTTTTTCACGACCCGGTAACGGGAACGTATCAGAAAGTCGATTTTGTGTATGACGCCAACAAAGTGGACCCTCTCCACACACCGGTAGAAACGAATGTAGAGGTTCAGAACCGCAAGAAGATGATCTGTTTCCGCGAGCTGGCCACCGGAGAGAAATTCATCTACTCCATCAATCACTTCAAAGCGATGAACACCGGAGGTGCCGACCGTCGTGAGAACGAGGCACAAGCTGTAGTCAAGTTATATAACTCTTACCGTCAGAACCATAATATCATGGAAGATGACGTGCTCATAATGGGCGACCTGAACTGCTACGCCAAGACAGAGCCGATCATGGTATTCACGGAAAGCAACAGCATGATTGATCTGCATCGGGCTTTCCATGCGGACAGCAGTTACAGCTACATGTTCAGCGGGTTGGCCAGTTATATTGACCACGCTATCTGCAACGAAACGCTGTTCCGACAAGTCACCGGCCAGGCTGCCTATCATATCAACTCGGATGAGGACGACAAATACACCTACGACAAATCAAACGACAGAACCATGTTCCGCTGTTCCGACCATGATCCGGTATTGGTAGGCTTGAAGCTGGACAGCACCTTGTCCCGACCGATTGTACCGAGCATCAACAGCGTGGAGATATTGAGCCAAAACGACAAACAGCTGATTATCCGGAATGCATATTCTGCCGAGCAGAAGAGTTTCTACGCGATATACACGATTAACGGCCTGCTCCAGGATCGACAGGAGATCACGTCGCCCTACCACACGGTGACCTTGCCGACGGCGCCGGGAATGTATATCATCTATCTGTATTATAAAGGCACGGCATATCCGCAACGGTTTATTGTACGATGATGGACCTGTTTAGCGAAATAGAAGAACCGGAGCGCGAGGAGTTACGAAAACTGCGCAGAGAGTTGGATGAGGCGAACTATAAGTACTACGTCCTCAACCAGCCTACTCTCTCCGACCGGGAGTTTGATTTCAAGATGCACCGCTTGCAAGACCTGGAAGCGATGTTCCCCGATATGTTCGACCCGAAGTCCCCGACCCAACACGTGGGTTCGGATTTAGGCAAAAAAGGCTTCGAGACCGTCAAGCACAAGTACCCGATGCTGTCTTTGGCGAACAGCTATTCGCGCGAAGAGATTGAGGATTGGGTGCGCAAGCTGCCTTCGAACGTAGAGATAGTGTGCGAACTCAAATACGACGGTCTGTCCATTTCCCTTTGGTACGAGCACGGAGTGTTAGTCAAAGCGCTCACGCGGGGCGACGGCGTACAAGGCGATAACGTGATTGCCAACATCAAAACAATACCTTCCATTCCTTGGCGTATCGAGCGAAACGACATACCGGAGTTCTTTGAATTACGAGGCGAGGTGCTCCTTCCGTGGGAACGGTTCGAAGCCCTCAACAAAGAACGTGAGGAACAGGAGGAACCGCTGTTCGCCAATCCCCGTAATGCCGCATCCGGTACGCTCAAACTGCAGGACCCGAAAGAGGTGGCACGGCGCGGACTGGATGCGTATCTCTATTACATGATCGGCGAGAACCTGCCGGGCACCACACATTTTGAGCGACTGGAGACGGCCAGACAATGGGGATTCCATATCTCTGATGCCATCAAGGTCTGCCATAACGTGGACGAAGTGATGGCGTATATCGCCTTCTGGGACACCGAACGCAAGAACCTGCCTGTCGCCACCGACGGTATTGTGCTGAAGGTCAATAACCTCGCGCAACAGGAAGAATTAGGCTATACCGCCAAGACACCGCGGTGGGCGATTGCCTATAAGTTCCCCGCAGAGAAACAACTGACCCTGCTCCGCGAAATCACGTATCAGGTCGGCCGCACGGGCGTAGTGACGCCGGTGGCCAATCTCGAACCGGTACAACTGAGCGGCACCATGGTGCAACGCGCCACGCTGCATAACGAAGACTTCATCAAATCGCTCGACATCCACCCCGGTGACCGCGTCTGGGTTGAGAAAGGCGGCGAAATCATCCCCAAGATCACCGGCCGCGCCGAAAGAGATTCTAGTTTAACTAGTTTGACTAGTTCTACTAGTTTTCCTAGTTATTGCCCTGAGTGCGGCACGAAACTGGTACGCGTGGAAGGAGAAGCTGCCTGGCGGTGTCCGAACGAAGCCGGCTGTCCACCGCAGATAAAAGGCAAGATCGAGCATTTCGTAAGTCGCAAGGCAATGAACATAGACGGTCTGGGCGAAGAGACGATTGACCTGCTCTACCGCCAGGGACTGCTGCATAACATTGCGGATATCTACGACCTGAAAGCCGAAGATATCGCATCACAGGAACGGCTGGGCGAGAAATCGGCACAGAACATGTTAGCCGGCATCGAAGCTTCCAAACAAGTTCCGTGGGCACGGGTGCTCTTTGCCCTCGGCATCCGCATGGTGGGCGAGACAACGGCAAAAAAAATCGCCAGACGCTTCACTTCGATTGATACGCTCCAATGGGCGACGGCTGAACAACTATGCGCCATCGAGGATGTCGGTCCGCAGATAGCAGAGAACATCGTTCACTATTTCGAGGATTTACGGAACCTGGAGATATTGGAACGACTGAGGCTGGCAGGACTGCAACTGGAAATGAGTGAAGAGGAAATCTCAAATCTCAAATCTCAAATCTCAAATGCCCTACAAGGACAGACCATCGTCATTTCAGGCACTTTCGCCCACCACAACCGTGACGAATACAAAGCGATGATAGAAGCCAACGGCGGCAGGAACAGCGGTTCCGTCAGCAAGAAAACCTCTTTCATCCTCGCCGGAGACAACATGGGACCTGAGAAACGAAAGAAAGCAGAGGAACTCGGCGTAAAAATAATGAATGAAGAGGAATTTTTGGAAATGATTAAATAAGGAAATGAGAAAATGAATAAACTCAAACAATACATATTCAATTATTTGCATAAGAAACAGGAGCCGCGTGAGCCACGCTTTCCGCATCTGGACCAGCCGCTCAAACTGATGATTATATACGAGAGTGACGTGCTGGAACGTAACGATGCCATCAAGTCCATCCGTCAGGAATTACTACGGCGCCATATGGATGTGACCATGTGGGGGTATGTCGCAAAAAAAGATATTCAGACACTTATTTTGCCGCAAAGCCGTATCCTGGGTATAGATGACTACAACTGGTTCGGAAAGCCGAAAGACCATGTACTGACAGACTTGAAGACTGAGCACTACGACCTGTTGATTGACTTGACCACCCATCCATGCTTGCCGTTGCGTTATATCGCGATGTACACCGATGCGGATTTCAAAGTAGGTATGTATTTAGGGGAAGGCATACATGACATGCTTATCTCCCTACCCGATTTCAGTCCGGAGCAGGGAGAGGACGCCGGTATTGAGTCGTCATGGCTTTTTAACCAGATCATGACGTATCTGACTACCATACAGAGTAAGGATTAGTTGAAAGTTGATAGTTAAAAGAAGTGGAAAAGTTCAAAATAGATAGTATAAAGGGTTTAGGCACAGCGCTTATTACTCCGTTCCAGGCGGACGGGAGTGTGGATTACGAGGCACTTAAGCGTTTGTTGGACACGCAATTAACGGGGTTCGTGGATTATATCGTGGTGCTGGGCACCACCGGCGAAGCCGCCACCCTCACCCCGGATGAGAAACACGAGGTAAGACGCTTCATCGTGGACTATGTTAGTCAATTCACAATGCACAATTCTTATCCCCGAAGGGGAACGATTATTTCACAATGCACAATTCCTTTGGTGCTCGGTGTCGGAGGTAATAATACCGCAGCCGTTTGTGCCGAGTTAGCGGCCATGCGCGAGGAGTTGGTGCGCGACTACGCCGCGATATTGAGTGTCTGCCCATACTACAACAAGCCGAACCAAGAAGGTTTGTATCAGCATTTCTGCAAAGTGGCAGAGGCAAGTCCGATTCCCGTTATATTATATAATGTACCCGGGCGCACGGGTGTGAACCTGCTGCCGGAAACCGTCATGCGCATTTATGAAGCGCACCCAGACAAGATCGCCGGCATCAAGGAAGCCAGCGGCAATGTGGAACAAATCAAAGATTTGATTAAGCTTTCAGCCGTCAGCCATCAGACTTCAGACTTCCTTGTCATTTCAGGTGATGACGGGATTGCGTGCGAGTTAATGGAGGCAGGCGCAGCAGGATTGATTTCTGTAGCATCAAACGCATTCCCTGAGGATTTCTGGCATATTGTGCATGATAAGGATGCGGCGCTGCAAGCAAAATATGCAGAGATGGTTCGTCTTCTTTTCGCCGAAGGCAATCCGGTCGGCATCAAAGCCGTTCTGGCACAAAAGGGCATCATACAGAATTATCTGCGACTTCCCCTCGTTCCGGCCAGCCAGGAACTACAGGCACAGATACAAAAAGAGCTCGCATGATTGCGAGCCTTTTTTGTAAGAACTGTCGCGTTCGCATCCCTCGTACACGTTTGAAAACCACGTTTTCAAAGTAGGTACTCGGGCGCTCCGCTCTCCCCAAAAATTAAAATTTTCGGGGGCCCCATTGGGGAATTACTTAGCAGCTTTCTTCTTCGCCTGGTCAACAACGGCCTTGAAAGCAGCGGGTTGATTCATAGCGAGGTCAGCAAGCGCCTTGCGGTTGATAACGATACCTGCTTTCTTGAGCAGACCCATCAACTGGCTGTAGCTCAAACCCTCGAGACGAGCGGCAGCGTTGATACGTTGGATCCACAGAGCGCGGAAGGTACGTTTTTTGTTCTTACGATCGCGGTAAGCATACTGCAAACCTTTCTCCCATGTGTTCTTTGCTACGGTCCAAACATTGGCACGTCCACCAAAGTTACCACGGGTGAGCGACATGATCTTCTTACGACGGTTGCGCGAAGCAACGTGATTTACTGATCTTGGCATTTCTCTTTCCTTTCAGTTTTGGTGGTTAATACTTAACGAAGCAACAGCATCTCACGTACGGAGCGCAGGTTCGTTTGATCTACTAAAGCAACATGAGTCAAGTTGCGTTTTTGCTTTTTAGTCTTCTTCGTCAGAATGTGACTCTTGTAAGCGTGTTTACGCTTGATTTTACCGGTTCCGGTAAGCGTGAAGCGCTTTTTTGCACCGGAATTAGTCTTTACCTTTGGCATTTTGTTAAAATATTTAATTTGTTAATAATACGCAGTCTCAGGCAGCCGGCCCCAGTTCATGGGGCTTCCAAGGTAAGCCTTACGACTTGCGGTTATCTAGATTGACGATTTACAAATTTACGATTTACGATTTATTTACGATTGTGTTTAATTGACGATTGCTAGCGGACACTCGTCAATAATTATAATTCGTCAATCAATCGTACTTCGTCAATCGTCCAATCGTCAATTATTTTTGGCTCTTGGGGCTGATGTTGAGAATCATCCGCTTGCCCTCGAGGTTCGGGACATTGTCCGGTTTACCGTACTCGGCAAGGTCTGCAGCAAAGCGCGCAAGCAGCAACTCTCCCTGCTCCTTGAACACGATGGAGCGTCCGCGGAAGAAGACATAGGATTTAACCTTGTTGCCCTCTTTGAGAAACTCAATCGCATGCTTGAGCTTGAAGTTGTAATCGTGATCGTCAGTCTGCGGACCGAAACGGATCTCTTTTACTTCTTGCTTCTTGGCGTTTGCTTTCGCCTCTTTTTGCTTTTTCTTTTGGGCGTAGAGGAACTTCTGATAGTCGATGACGCGGCAAACAGGCGGTGTCGCCGTTGGCGCTATCTCGACCAAGTCGAGGTTCTGTTCGTCGGCTATATGCATAGCCTGCTGGAATGAGTAGATACCCTGCTCTACGTTGTCGCCGATAAGGCGAACTTGTGCGACACCGCGGATCTTATCGTTGATACGATGCGGGTCTTCTTTGATAACTCGACCGCCACGCGGTCTTTGAGGAATAGTTGCTATTGTTTTAACTTTTTATGGTTAATAATACTACTTCTCGTGCGGGCACAATACACCCTACCATCGAAAAAGCGTGCAAAATTACAACATTTTTTTCAAATACACAAATTTTTTTTCAAAAAAATCAATTTTACTTGCACAATTGGACTTTTTATGGGAAAAATACCCCGTTTCCTTCCGTCCGTCTTGCCGGATTTTGACGAGCAGAACCGCTCCTGTGCCGTTCTAAAAATATAGAATTTTATTCTATTTAACGAAAAAATGGCCAAAATATTTGCGTATATCAATTTTTTGTAGTACCTTTGTGCCCGATTTTGACTTAATGTGTAAAATCTTAAAACAATACATATATGAAAACTGAAAGTAATCGTGCCCTTACGGCTAAGAAAAAGAGCATTTTAGTATTGACCGCAGCGGTCGCAATGGTCCTTTTCGGATGCAAAGAGAGCCCGTACATCAACGCTCCGGGTGACAACTCTCAGAATACTGAGACCATCCCCGAGATAGCGGATCCGGATCCTACTCCTGATCCGGAAGGCGTGGATATACCGGAGAACACCATTACGGTGAACGAAGCGGTCAAGATTGCCAAGAAGTTGGCTGCCGGTCAGACTTCGAGCGAGAAGTATTTCATCAAAGGATGGGTGGTTGGTTTCAACCGCGGTACTTCGTTTGATACCGATTTCCCGAAATACGGCAACGACTTCGTATATCTGAGTTCCCGTCAGGACGGCAAGGGCACGAAACAATTCTATGCCTATCGACTCTTAGGCAAGTTCGGTGCCAAGTTGCCGGATTTGGATTGCATCCAGATTGGCGATTTCATCGTCATCAGTTGCTATCCGATGAACTACAACGGAATCTATGAGTCGAGCGGCGCATGCTTTGCCTATAGCTCCAACAATGCTCATTTCAATGAGGTCTTCCCTGCCTTCCCGGGTTGTCCGGAACCGGCAGAGGGTGAGATCAGTGTGACCGAGGCGGAACAAGTGGCGCTCACATTAGCCTCCAAAGCGACGAGCACGGATTCCTATCGCGTACGCGGAGTGGTAACGAGCGTGGAGACCACCAGTTTGGGCTCCTACGGCAATATCACGTTCAATATCTCCGACGGTCTGTCCTACGCCACCTGCTATCAGACTTATTGCAAGAGCGCAAGCGGCAAATTCACCGACCTGAACCAGGTTGCCGTAGGTGACACCGTGTTAGTGAACGGCAAAATCCAGAATTATAACGGTACGTGCGAGCCGTATCGTGCATATGTGGAGGAATCCACCAACCCCAACTTCTAAACGAAGAAAAATTAATATTAAAATCATAGTATAAAAAATGGCAAGTTTACAAAAAATCAGAAATCATGGTCCCCTGGTGATTATTGTTGTGGGTGTGGCCATGTTAGCATTTATTCTTGGAGACGTTTTGAGTAATGTGAACAGTCTCAAACAGGGCAACGAAACCAGCGTCGGTACGATTGCCGGAAATGTGGTTTCGTGGGCCGAATTCGAGGACGCCAAGAACCAAATGGAGCAATTAAAGAAGTATGAGAATCAGACCATTCAGTTGAGAGACTCTTCTGTTATCACGTTTGCTGAGTACCTGTCCCAAAACGGCATCTACATTCCGCAAGAGATTACCAATGAAGCTGTATGGGAGACCTTCAAGGCTTATTACACCTACAAAGCACAGGCAGAGAAGATGGGTCTGGACCTGACTCCGGACGAAGAGATGATGATGCAGAACAACTTCTACATGGTTCCTGCACATATGTCGAAAGCCGCTCTTCTGCAACAGAAGTACATCGCCCTCATGCGCAACACCTTCCATGTTAACTCTTTGGAAGCAGAGTTCGCCTTCAACGGTCATCAGCATGGCGTAAGCGCACAGTACGTTGTTTATCCGTACGACGCAATCGCTGACTCGTTGGTCGAAGTAAGCGACAGCGATATCGAGAAAGTATATAACAAATACAAATCGCAACTCAAGCAGAACCCGACTCGTACCATCGAATACGTGGTTATCAATTTCGTACCGAGTGAGGAAGACAAGCAGAGAGAGGCGGATTTCATGGAAGACGTACAAGAGGAGTTCCGTACCGCAGAAGACATCGAAGATCTGCTCCGTTCTCTTGATTCCGATGCTGATTTCCAACTCGTGAACGAATATACCGCTGAGACCGTTCCGGCTATCTTCAAAGATTTCGCATTCGGAAAGGACGCCAAGGTGGGTGACGCAACCGAAATTCTGTATGACGGCAGCGCATATGCCATGGCTCGTATCATGGATATCAACAAAGCGAACAAGACCGTTGCTTTGGCTATCCTGAAGCACACCGTTCTTCCGTCGGATGCCACACTGGCTGACACCGAGCAGAAATACAAACAGCTCATTTTCGACAACACCCAGATTGAGGAGTTCGAGCAGGCTGTCAAAGAGCTGGGTCATTATCCGATGACCGCTTCGCTCAACGAGATGACGGAGAAACTCGGCAACCTCCAGAATGCACGCAGCATCGTTCGCCGTGCTTTCAAGACCAACGAGGGCGAGGTATGCCAGGAGGTATTTGACTGCGGAGACAAACTGGTTGTTGCCGCTGTGCTGGAGGCAAGCGACGACAAGTATGTTCCGATGGAGAAAGTTCGTCATTTCCTGACAGTAGAGGCTCAAAACAACGCCAAAGCGCAATATATCCAGGACAACTACAACGCAGCATCGCTGGAAGAGGCTTCTCAAGCATGGGGTCAGCCGATTCAGAGCGTGGCACGCATCTCGTTTGACGATGCCAGCCTCGAGCCGGCACTCGTAGGTGCCGCTTTGGCACAGGCAGAAAACGAGGTAAGCGGACTCGTTCAAGGCAATATGGGTATTTACATCGTCAAGACCGGCGCTTCGATCGACACCAACGAGGAATGGAACGAAGAGGCGATGCAGGCAGAGAAATCCAAACTGTCCAACTCGCTTGGCATGAAGTTCCAACAGGCTATCCAATACCTGCAGAACGAAACGGAAGCAAAAATCTACAACGTAGAAAGATTCTAATCCGCGCGCACGCGTATTAATAAATAAGGAGAGTACTCTCGCGGGCACTCTCCTTATATTGATAAAAAGTGAAACAATTCAAGCACATATCGCCTTGGGTTTGGGTACCGACACTGTATTTCACAGAAGGAATACCCTATTTCCTCGTAAACAGCATCTCCGTGATGATGTTTGCGAAGATGGGTGTGCCGAATGACCAGCTGTCCTTCTTCACCACCCTGCTCTATTTCCCTTGGTTTTTGAAAGGCATATGGAGTCCGTTCGTGGATATCCTGCGCACCAAGCGCTGGTGGATTGTCTCCATGCAGGCACTCCTGACGGTACTCTGTATCCTACTCACCCTCACGCTGCCGCATCCGGATGCCGGAATGATAGCGGAGAAGGAGACGCCGGCTTCGATGTTCACGTTCACCCTCATTCTGTTCATCATATCCGCGTTTGCATCCGCTACGCATGACATCGCCGCAGACGGATATTACATGCTCGCCCACGGCCCCAGAAGTCAGGCTAACTTTGTCGGTATCCGTTCTACCTTTTACCGTATCGCTGCCATCTTCTCGCAAGGCGTGCTGGTCTATATTGCCGGTGTTATCGAGAAAAGCACGTACGATCCGGAAACGGGAATAGGCAACATCCCGTTGAGTTGGCAGGTCACCTTGGGTGCCACCAGTGTCATCCTTTTGCTGGTCACGCTGTACCATTGTTTCTTCCTGCCGAAAGCGGCAGAAGACAAACCACGGGAAGTGAAAGACTACGCCGGCGCCATGCAGGAACTTAAGGAATCGTTTGTCACCTTCTTTACCAAACCCGGTGTAGGCTTGGCGATTGCGTTTATGCTGCTCTACCGCCTGAGCGAAGGTTTTCTCGTCAAGCTGTGCCAGCCGTTTCTGATCGACAAGCGGCCCACCAGCATCATAGAAGGGAAAATCATAGGCGGCGGTCTGGGTTTGGGAACCGATACGGTCGGCATCGTCTATGGCACGGTAGGTGTCATCGCCTTGCTCGCCGGAGGTGTCTTAGGCGGTATATTCATCGCCCAGAACGGACTCAAACGCTCCATATGGCAGATGGCGGCTGCGTTGACGCTGCCCAGTTTCGTCTATTGCTATCTGAGCATGGCGCAGCCGGATTCCTCATGGCTCATCGGCACGGCCGTAGGCATTGAGCAGTTCGGCTACGGCTTTGGTTTCACGGCATATATGATGTATATGATGCATTTCTCGGACGGCAAATACAAGACCGCTCATTACGCGATCTGTACCGCATTTATGGCGCTGTCCATGATGATTCCGGGCTTTGTGGCTGGCAGTATTGAAATGGCGGTTGGCTATACGGCGTTCTTCTGGATAGCCAACGCGTGCAGCATCACCACTTTTATTGTTACCTATTTTGTCTATAAACGATTAAACGAATAGAAACATGAATTATAAACGAATTATTCCGGACGGATTGACGAGTTGCAACCTGATATGCGGCGCATTAGCCACATACATGGCCACTCAAGGGGAATTCCAATGGGCATTCATCCTGATTTTAGCCGGTGCTTTCTTTGATTTCTTCGACGGGCTGAGTTCACGTGTGCTCAAAGCGCCGAGTCCGATAGGTATCCAGCTGGACTCGCTGGCGGATGACATCACATTCGGTCTGGCACCATCGATGATACTCTTCTGTTTCGTAAAACCGACACTGGGCTGGTGGGCCGGCATCGCGCTGCTAATGGCTGCTTTCTCGGCATTACGTCTGGCGAAGTTCAATGTGGACGAACGTCAGCACGACAGCTTCATCGGATTGGCTACTCCTGCCAATGCGATTTTCTGGGGAGGTCTCTGCTGCATGCCTGTACAGGTAGCATCTCACACATGGTTTGCGTGGACATTAATCGGCCTTTCGCTCCTAAGTTGCTATCTGCTCAATGCCGAGATCCCGTTCTTCAGTTTCAAGGCTTTCAAACGCGAGAAGACACTGATTATAAGCTTCTTGGCAGGTTGTCTCATCCTCATCGGCTACTGCGCGGTCAAAGCGATTGCTGCAGGGAAGATCTCACTGCTGCTCTTCAGCGGAACCGCATGCATCGTGTGGTATGTGGCCCTGAATCTGCTGATGGTGGTCAAGTCCAAAATGAACAAATAAGATATCCGCTTACGCCATGAAACGACACACAGTACTCTTTATCAGTCTGATGACCGTCCTGACTCTTCATGCAGCCGGGATTCCGCAAGACTACTACGCTGCCATCAACGGCACGCAAGACTCCGTGCTCAAGTCGACACTCAGTCTTATCGTGCGTGGCGGAACACGCTATGAATACGGCACCAACTCCTATCATACCAGCAACAATCCGCCCGAATGGGTGGCCGGGGACTTGAAGGCCTATGGCACATGGCAGGCCCTTCCCTTCACCGACCATAAACCCGGAACACGAGGAGGTGTTTGGGACATGTATTCCAACTGTGTGCGCTATTATCCCAACAAACTCGGCGACTCGGGATGTTCGCTCAATATCGAGCATTGTCTGCCTAAATCATGGTGGGGCGGAGACCTCAACGAGGCATACAAAGACCTGTATAACCTCAATCCGTCGGACCAGCGCGCGAATGGTCAGAAGAGCAACTACCCTCCGGGGCATGTCAAGAAAGGCGACAAGTTCAACAACGGCTCGTTTAAGATGGATGCAGCCAAGAGTTCAGGCTACGGATATATCTGTTTCGAACCGGCGGAAGAGTTCCGCGGCGATTTTGCACGCACCTATTTCTACATGGCTACCGCCTATGAATACCTGGAATGGACAGCATATGCCCAATATATCAGCAACGCCCGCTACCTCATGTTCTCGGATTCCATCACCAAAGTGCTTCTGGACTGGCACCGGGCCGATCCGGTCAGCGATAAGGAGCGCTGCCGCATGGACGTTATCTCGGACATTCAAGGCAACCGCAATCCGTTTATCGATTATCCGGAGCTGGTGGAATATATATGGGGCAACCGCAAAGGACAATCCGTGGATCTGTCCGCTCTCAACTGTGCCTTCTGGACCGGCATGTGTCCAGAGGACACAAGCGAACCGCCTGTTCCGCCCTGCGTGGCGGATACGCTGATTAACCTGCCGGCTGTCACAGCTGCGCTGGTAAACGCTGTTCCGGGCGGAAACGCGAACAGCGGAATCCAGTCCAATGGCAATTCGTCCGTCACCATGGGCAAAAGCAGCACGGACGGAGAGATTGCTTTTTCGGGACTGGCATTAAACGAAGACGGAGTCTTGATTTTCCGCGCATCGCCTTATAACAGCGCCGGCTCCATGCAACTCGATGTCTATGCCAATGACAGCTTGCTGCAATCCATCCAGGTCACAGTGACTCAGGATACGCGCAACGAAGTACGCTATGAGATAGACGTACCGGCAGGAACAACCAGCCTGCGCCTCGTCTCCGTAGGAGGCGGCACGTCCAAACGAGCCTGCATACAGGAATTATATCTGCTGCGCTGCATCCCCTCTCCCATAGATGAAACCGATGTGTCCGCTCATACCGTCGATACACCTTCGTCGCAAAAGGAATTACGTAACGGACAGGTCGTCATAAGGCGCAATGCGTCAATTTTTAGCACTATCGGGCAGTTAATTCAATAAATGTGTCAATTTTTACACATTTTCCGCGAGAATATACACGCGCGCGTGAAGATTTTTTTGTAATTTTGCAGCCGATTTAAATCATATACATTTAACGTACAAATCCCATATGAAAAAACAACTATTCAGTACCCTGCTTTGCTGCCTGATGTTGCCGTGGACCGGCATCCATGCACAGAGTACCGTTGCGGAAGGGCAGTCGACCGAAGGCAAAGATTTCTGGGTAACCTTTATGCAAGCGGACCAAGATCCGAACAACACGCTTGTATTGTCACTATCCATTTCGTCACGGGAAGATTGTCAGGTTACAATCACCAACCCTTACACGAACTATTCACAAGTAATCGACGTTACGGCTTTCAACATGGAACAGGTGCAGCTGTATTCGGGTAACGTGCTGGCAAGCAATGCCCGCTCAGCCATGGGTTCCACCGGTAAGGTGTGCTATGCGGTCAATTCAGAGCAGGTGGACACCTGTGCATTGCACGTAACCTCCAATGCGAACATTTCCCTGTTCGCCACCAACTACAAGAAAGCCACTTTCGACGCCACCAACGTATTGCCTACCGCGTCCCTGTTGGACGAATACTATATCCAGACCTATACCCCATCCGATCACGGAGGTACCGGTTCCACCCAAGGTAGCCATTTCGCGGTCATCGCTGCGGAGGACAACACGGTCATCGACTACTGTCCTACCGTGAACACCACTTCCATAGATGCCGCCCTGAACACCTATTCCTACTCCGGCGGTGCCGGCATGACTGACGAGGAAATCGCGTTAGCCAATTTCAAAGTAGGCGACACGCTGCATTCTCCGGTACTGATGAAAGGTCAGGTATATTATGTATGGACCGGAAAGAAAGACGGCGCGAACGGAGACTTGTCCGGCACCTACGTCAAAGCGCGTGACGGCAAGAAGATTGCGGTCTTCCAAGGCTGTCCGCATACCAATATCCCGTATCAGGTCAAACAACGTGACCATATCTTCTCTCAGGCCATGCCTACCCAATATTGGGGAAACACCTTTGTGCTGACAGCTTCTGCGAGCCGTCCGTGCGATGCGATCCGTGTATTGGCGCTGCATGACGGCACGGAGGTTCGTATCAACGGAAACCTGGTGCATACCTTCGATTTTTCGACCGAGACCAAGCATTATTGGGAGTTTGAAATCGGCGCTAACGGACAGTACGCACAGGATGGCAGTTGTGTGGTTACTACCTCCTGCCCGTGTGCCGTACACCTGTTCATCGTTTCGCAACAGTATCATGGCGACAAGAACAGCAATGGCGATCCGGCTATGCTTTGGATCAATCCGATCGAGCAGCAGATAGACCAAGTCACGTTTGCCACCTACTCCAGCTCGAACGGTACCACGGACCACTTCACCAATGTGGTTACCGACCAGCCGGAACAGATGACGTTGGACGGCGTATCGATTGCAAGCCAGTTCCAGGCGGTAAGCGGTTCGTCCACCTACTACTACGCACAAGTCAGTCTGGGTAACAACGCCACTTCCCACACGCTCAAATGCGAGGGAGGTAACTTCATTGCACACGTTTACGGTTTCACCAACAACGAGTCGTACGGCTATTCAGCCGGAGGTGCGACCAAGGCTCTGACGCAGTTTATTACCATTAATGGTCAGATTTTCTCGGCTGACTCCCTGAACACGCTATGCGGCGAAGACACTATCCGGTTCGCATGTCACCCGGACTATGAATTTGAAAAACTGAAATGGAACTTCGGCGACGGTGTTTCACAAGAGATCACCTATACACAGGCGCTTGGCAACGACTCGATCGTTCCTCATTACTACGCGCAATCCGGTGTGTATGACGCTTACGTGCTCATCTATCGGGAGAGCAGTCATATGTGTGCCGGTCAGAATGCCGTTGACAGTATTCCTATCAAAGTGACCATCGGACGCTACACCTTCGAGATCTTGGATGTGGATATACCTTGTGAAGAGGAAGGAAAACCGTGGTACGGCAAGATATATTATTCGGATGGCGGTTCGCATGTCAACCTGTCCGGTGACAATGTGACGATCTCATTCAACGAAGCCGCACAACAGGCCGGATTCAAGAATGAAGAACTGAAGGTGGAAGACGGCTGGTTCCGCATCACAATTCATAAAGGCAACCTCAGCACGGAGACGCTCTACGGCATCGACCTCAAGATAGAATCGGATTGCGGCGGAACAGATACCACGCTTAACTTCGGTATCGATTTTGACAACAATGTGCTTGTACAGCGCTATAACAACGTGCTGGCTATTGACACCACTTTACAGGGATACCTGTTGAGCGATTATCAATGGTACCGCGTTTCCGACAGTACGGCGATAGAAGGACAAGTGTCTGCCACGCTCAATTTCTATGATCTGCCGGATACGGAATACAGTCAGGATGAATACTATGTATGTTTCATCATCAACAAAGGAACCCCCTCTGAAGTCCGCAAATGTGTGTGCTCCAAGCCCTTCAATCATTCCGCAGACGAACATTCTTTCGCTTCGGCGGATACCGATCTGAACATCACGGCCACCTATTCCATCCTCGCGGGCGGTACAGTCTTCGTGAACGCGGATTACCAGGGTAAAACCGATATCGAATGCTATGCCCAATGGATCGATGCAGGCGGACATATCTATAACGACATGAAGTTCAATATTCCGGACGGAGGTTGCACGATTGAGGCTCCCACCCAGAAAGGGTTGTATCTGTTACGCGTGGTGACGGGTAAGGGAAGCCGTAGTTTCAAATTTATTATTCTATAATCAAACACAGGAGAACACGGATATGAAAAACAACGTTAATCGTACCCTCCGGGCTAAGAGAAATCTGTTGCACAATATACTGATTGCCGGTGTTGTTCTTTGTTTGAACGCAACACCCGTTATGGCGGCTATGACGCCGGAACCTGTTCCTGCCGTCCAGACCGACAAGCAGAAAGAGGCGGAAAAAGCGAAAGCCGCCAAGGCCAAAGAGAAAGAAAAAGCAGCGAAAGCCAAAGAGAAGGAAAAGGCCGCAAAAGCCAAGGAGAAAGAGAAAGCAGCGAAAGCCAAAGAGAAGGAAAAAGCCGCTAAAGTGAAAGAAAAGGAAAAAGCAGCCAAGGCAAAAGAGAAAGAGCAAGCCGCCAAAGCGAAAGAGCAAGCCGCCAAGGCTAAAGAAAAAGAACAGGCTGCTCAGGAACGCCAGGAAGCCATAGAGAAGAAAGAGGCGGCTGTCCGCGCCCAGGAGGAAAAAGCCATTGAGGCTTATAAGAAACAACAGGAGGAACTAGAGAACCCGAAAGCACCGGTTATCTCCTATTTCAACCTCGGTCTGCGTGCCGGATATTCGGCGATGATGGATAAGTTCAACGGCACGTATATGGGCGCCGGAACAGTCAATCAGAGTAATGTATTCCAGCAGCTGAAAGGCGGCGGAGGTGCCGGTCTGGATATCACCTATAACCTCGAATACAAACATTTCTTGTTCGAGGTCGGTCTGGATTTCCGCTTCCTGAACTCCACCTCCGCGTACGGTTTTACAGCCGAACGTACGGATCAGACCTATGGCGCGAAATATTACTATTGGTTTGATAATCTGCGTGAGACACGTAACATGATGCAGATCGGAGTGCCTGTCATGTTCGGTGCCCAGTTCAACCGTTTCTATTTCTTGGTTGGCGCCAAAGTGCACTATTCCGTTTGGGGCGCTTACAGCCAAAAAGGACAGTACGATATCGTAGTCAAGGATCCGGCCCTGCTGGAGCCTTACGGCATGGGTATTTATGACCTGAACGGTCAGACCCGGCAAGCCATCCGGTTCCGCCAGCCGGAAGTCAATGTGGCGGCCGAGATTGGTATTGATTTGGATGAATGGTTGCAGAAAGATGCCGATCCTAAAAAGAAAGTGAAAGTAAAACCCGGTGAGCGTCAGCCCTTTGGCCGTCAGCACGTACATTACCGCGCAAGCCTGTTCGCCGAATACGGTGTCCTCAACACCAACAACACCCCGAAAGCCAATCCGGTAGATTTTAATACCAGCGATGTAGAGGTGCTGAACAGTAACACGCTGCTGGCGTTGAATGGAGACACCAAACTGAACAACCTGCTGGTAGGTGCGAAATTCACCATTCAGTTTGAGGTACCTGGCAAACAGGAGAAGCAGCTCGCGCCACCGCCTTCCACGATATACTATACCATCGTGGATGCAACCACGCAACAGCCTTTGGAGAAAGCGTACATCGCGGTTCATGACAAAAACGGACGTGTCATTGCTCGTGAGAAGCAGATAGGCGTCAAGGGTACCAGCCAGAAGCATCAGATAGGTTCATACATCGCTGAGGTCAAGGCGGACGGATACTATCCTCAATCCATGCCATACCTGATTAATGAGGTCGGAAGTCGCGAGAAGATGACTATCGCTTTGCAACGGCGTCCTGTCTTCAAAGTGCGGGTAACGAATATCGAAACCGACTTGGCGGTTCCGGCTACGGTACAGGTGTTTGCTGCAGGAGCAACGACTCCGGCCTACACGCTCAATACCGACTCTGTCAACGGCTCGGCTCAGCAGATGTTGGAGGAGGGGCCGTTGTATAAAATCCATATCGAGCAAATGGGCTATGAGACGGTTGACCAATCGATTCTCTATATCGGCGATTCTATTCACGTAGCCTTAACCCCGATTAAGAAAGGTGAGGTCTTTATTGTCAAGAACCTCCATTTCGCAACCAACAAGACCCGTATCCTGTCTTCTTCGGAAGAGGCGCTCAACGATTTGTATATGTATCTCGAGCGCAATCCGGAAACACGCATCAAGATTATCGGCCATACCGATAACGTAGGTAAAGACGAGGCCAATATGAAGTTGTCACAAGGCAGAGCGGATGAAGTGAAGAAAGACCTGGTTGAGCGTGGTATTTCGGCTGACCGCATCGAGGCCGAAGGTCGCGGTGAGACACAACCGATAGACACCAACGACACGGAAGAAGGTCGTCAGAATAACAGACGAGTAGAAATCGAGATTCTCTAACACCGCAGTCGGAATCCGACCGGAGGGACGGAATAGGACGGAGAGTATTTTGGATGAAATAAGTATCAATCTATATGAAAAAACTAATTAAATCATTCATTCTGGTAGCATTCTTTGTTGGAATGACTAGTCCTGCTTGGGGACAGGCATCCACACAGGGTAAGGAGTTCTGGGTAAGTTCGACCATCGTTAGTTCTCCTAACAATGTATCGGCAGCACCCTACATTGCCATCTCTGCGGAGAAAGCCTGTACGGTAAATATCCAGGGAGGTGTGGGAAATGCCATCAATATCAGTCAGCAGGTAGCTGCCGGATCATGGAACGAGTTCGGTAACAACGTGGATCCGGAACAGACCAATCCGAATGCCGGTCGCGTCATTGTGCACATGGATGCATCCAAATGGTATCCTGTTGCTCAGAAGGATCCGAGCACCATTTGCAATCTGGCGGGTCAGACGAATGCGTACGGATTGCATATTACGGCGACGGAGAATATCTCTGTCTATGTCGTATTGAGAGCGGATTATTCCATGGATGCAAGTAATATTCTTCCTGTTAATGCACTGGGTCTGGAGTATTACGTTCAGGATTATGTTCCGGAAGCACATAACAACAGTAGTGCGTGGAATAATGCGGGAAACATGGTCACAATGACTACCATCCTGGCTACGGAAGACGGAACGCAGATAGACATCACGCCGAAAGGAAACACCTATGACGGACATCAAAACGGCCAGCTCTATACAATAAGCCTCAACAAGGGAGAAACCTACTATCTCATCAGTCAGAAAGAGAAGCAGTTGGCAGGCACGCACATCGTGGCGAAGAATAACAAGAAAATCGCCATCTTCACGGGAATTGCCTTGACACGTCTGCCAAACGGCATTTCTGCCCGCGACGCGCTGTTTGAGCAACCCATGCCGGTAGAGTATTGGGGAACGGAGTTTATCGTCACACGTTCGCTGGAGAAGAACGGAAACCTCATCGGTATTACGGCGACCGAACCGAATACGTGGATTAAAGTGGACGGCTATGTACAAGCCACCATTAATACCGGAGAGACATACTATATCATGCTCCAGGGTTCCGGCGATCCCAACGGACGTGATGCCGGCACCAGTCCTATCAATCAGGTGATTACAGCAGATGTGACATACATCGAGACACGCTGCCCGTGTGCTGTGTTCAGTTATGATACCGGTAACTCGTACCGGGGCAGATCGAACGATGAAGTGGTGAATGGTCATGGCGACCCGTCATCGGTATGGGTATCGCCTATCCAGCAGAAAATCAACGCGATTACCTTCGGTACCTGCGTAACGAACAAGACCAAAGATCATTTCCTCAATATCGTTACCGAAACTGCCACTTGCCAGAATACGAAGCTGATCGCTTTGCACGGAATAAACTCGGAGGAGAAAACCAGTTTGTTCAGTTGGATTCCGGTTCCGGGTAATACGGCCTTCTCCTATGCGCGCGTAAAGATATCCGGTATCAAGGTCAATGACACGTCGGCCGAATACACCGTCTTCCGTTTGGAGAACCCGAAAGGATTTATAGCCACTATCTATGGCAACGGAGATGATGAGTCTTATGCCTACTCTGCCGGTTCCGCTGCTGTGGAGCAAGGTGTGATGGTGGATGGTGAGACCTTTACGGAAGGATATCGCAGTGACAGCCGGTATTGTATCAACTCCGATTTGGAGTTTGACGCGAAAGTGGGAACGGATATCATCACCCGCGTGAATTGGGACTTCGGAGACGGCACAACGGATTTCTATGGCAGTCCTAAGACTACCCACACGTACACCACCCCGGGCTGGTATGATGTCACGGCGGAACTCTACGGACATCAGGTCTGCACCGAAGAGAGTACGCAATCGCTCGGTGCTGTGCATTTCTCCTTCCGCGTAGTGCGTCAGGATACGCTCTATGCACAACCTGCGCATCATTGTATAGACGTTGACAGCATGTACAACGGCAGGAAATTGACTGCCGCCGAGATTGCCGATCTGATTGCCAACGGAGCTAATGACACGACCGAAGAAGAGGACTGTCTGATTCCTGTTTACATCACTCCGGTCAGCTTCGGCATGGATACCAAAGAACGCTTGGACACGATCATCGGATATGACCAGGCGGTTGGATACAACGGAACTACCTATTACACCTCCCAGGAGGTGAGTGACACGGTATATCCGGTTCCCAACAGCAAGCAATGTACGGAGATCAAGGAATACTTTGTCAAAGTGATTACATGCGCTGATTTCAGCATCACTTCCTTCCCGCAACATATTTGCCCGGGAGAGGACCTCATGAATGTGGAATACAAATGGCAGAAGGGAGACATCGACAGCGTTCGTTTCTACGTAAAAGACATGATGAGTGCCGTAGTCGTAGACACGACCACCATCCCGATAGCAGATTATTATACGGACATGACATTCCTCAACTTGCCTGCCGCTTCTATCCTTAAACCGGGTAAATATAACGGTCACCTGATGGTATACGACACCTATTGTGAAAACTATACCATCCCGATTGATTTTGCGGTTTACTACTCTGCGGATGTATTCCGGTATAAATTCAATAACGTGCTGGCAATGTATAGCGATACTATCGGGAAATATCAATTCTCGCGCTATGAATGGCATCTCATTCCGTACAGCGACCGCACGCAGGATATCGTGATCGGCACAAACAATCCTGTTGTCTATTTGGGTGACGGCGTTACCTTTGAGATCGGCGATGAGGTATATGTCATCCTGACGAACAGTAACGGCACATTGCCTTCATGTACTTATCGCATTGAAGATGCACCGGATTATACGCCTGCGGACAAGAGCCAGGCTCCGGCACGTAAATTGCTCATTGACAACCATTTTGTTATTCAGAAGGGGAATGACATTTACGACATCTACGGTCAGAAGGTGCAATAATCGGTAACAGGAAATGACTAATCTGCTCCGCAGAAATAGTATCTTTATCGGACTAAGCCTGATGCTTATCATAGCATTGGGCTTAGCCCTTTTATGCGTGTCCAAAGGAGACTTGCATCTCTTCTTATCCGACCGTCACACGCACGCACGCGATATATTCTATAGGTATTATACCCGGATAGCGGAATGGTTTCCATATGTGGTATGTGTATGTCTGCTGCTTTTCAGTCGTGTCGGCAACGGCATTTACGCCTCCGTCTGTATGATTGCTTCCGCGCTCACCACGCAGCTGCTCAAGCATCTCATGAACGCCCCCAGACCTCTTACCTGGTTTGAGACAAACATGCCGGATGTACAACTCCCGCTTGTGGACGGTGTACAGATGAACCATTGGTACTCCTTCCCGTCCGGCCACACCACTTCGTTCTTCGCCTTGGCTTTCGTAGCCTGCATCCTGCTGACGGGAAGGCTTTCAGCGAAAAAAACGAGTGGTCTTTCTGCCGTAGGCGGTCTGCTGCAAGCCGTGCTTTTCGCGCTGGCAGCCCTCGGAGGTTATAGCCGTATTTATCTTAGTCAGCATTTTGCATGGGATGTGTTTGCCGGCATCATCGTCGGTTTAGGAATAACGGCACTGTTTTATGTCCTTTTTAGCCGTTTGGAGAGCCAAAAATGGTATAATTACCGCTTTTTTGCAAAAAAATGAGGGGTAAAATGCATTTTTTTGTAAAAAAATTTGCACATGTCAAAAAAAAGCAGTACCTTTGCACCCGCTTTTAGAAAAGAAGCATATTTGAGGGCGTTTAGCTCAGCTGGTTTAGAGCATCTGCCTTACAAGCAGAGGGTCTGCGGTTCGAATCCGTAAACGCCCACTTAAAAGATAAGGACACCAAACGGTGTCCTTATTCTTTTAGAAGCCCCTACGGCCTTCTCTCCGCAGATCGGTCTGGGTTCTTATCTCGCTTCGCTCGAACGATTATTGCAGTAGACTGCAATTTACGAATCCGTAAACGCCCACTTAAAAGATAAGGACACCAAACGGTGTCCTTATTCTTTTAGAAGCCCCTACGGCCTTCTCTCCGCAGATCGGTCTGGGTTCTTATCTCGCTTCGCTCGAACGATTATTGCAGTAGACTGCAATTTACGAATCCGTAAACGCCCACAACCCGAAAGGGTGAGAGAACATCGCAAGATGTTCTTTTTTGTTGTATATAAATCAAGTCTATGCTTGCATAAGCGCAGAGATATATACAACAATTTTTTCTTTTCTCTTGCACATGTCAAAAAAAAATTGTAATTTTGCACCCGCAAAATTGTTTTGACATGATTACATTTATTATTGCACTGGTGCTTTTGGTGATAGGATTTTTCACCTACGGAGTACTGGTTGAGAAGATTTTCGGGATTGAGCCGGAGCGCAAGACTCCGGCATTGACAAAAACAGACGGCGTGGATTTTGTACCGATGTCGCCATGGCGTATCTTCCTGGTACAATTCTTGAACATCGCCGGTCTCGGCCCTATTTTCGGAGCCATCATGGGTATTTTCTATGGCCCGGCAGCTTTCCTGTGGATTGTGTTCGGTACTATTTTTGCCGGAGGTGTACATGACTACCTCTCCGGTATGATGTCCATTCGCAAAGGAGGCGTTTCCCTGCCGAACATCATCGGTGATGAATTGGGAAAAGGCATTAAGGTATTCATGCTGATTCTCTCATTGGTTCTGCTTATCCTGTTGACCACCACCTTCCTTAGCGGACCGGCTGCCTTGTTGCAGAAACTGAACGCTTTCCCTACCCTTTCATGGGGAGACAGTGCCATTCCTATTGTATGGGTGCTGATCATCTTCGGCTACTACGCCCTGGCAACGGTACTTCCTGTGGACAAACTCATAGGACGTTTCTACCCTATTTTCGGTGCCATGCTGCTGTTCATGGGCATCGGCATCATGATTATCATGCTCGGCTGGCATAGCGGTGACATGCCGGAAGTGTTTGACGGCCTGGCCAATCGGCATAATAAGGACTACCCCCTGTTCCCGATGATGTTTGTCAGCATCGCCTGCGGAGCCATCTCCGGTTTCCACGGTACGCAGAGTCCAATCATGGCACGCTGCTGCACCAGTGAACGGCAAGGACGATGGATCTTCTACGGAGCCATGGTTGCCGAAGGTATCTTGGCGCTGATATGGGCGGCTGCCGCCGGCACCTTCTTTGCTAATTCAGAAGCTGGCATAGACGGTATAGCAGGTTTACAGGACTATGCCGCCAACTTGAAAACGCCCGAAATTCCCAAGCCCAACACACCGGCTTTCGTCATTGATATCATCAGCACGAACTGGTTAGGAGCCGTGGGAGGTATTCTGGCTATCATCGGTGTCATTGCCGCTCCGATCACCAGTGGCGACACAGCCCTGCGATCGGCGAGACTCATCGTCGCGGATTTCCTTCATTTGGATCAGCGGCCGATACCCAACCGTCTGCTGATTGCCGTTCCGCTTTTCCTGTGCGTCTTTGGGATGGTGTTCGTGGATTTTGAAGTGGTATGGCGTTATTTCGCATGGACCAACCAGACGCTGGCCGTCTTTACGCTTTGGGCAGGAACACTCTGGTTGTACAGGCATTCCAAATATCAATACGGATGGTTGATAACCGCTATCCCGGCCCTGTTCATGACCATGGTCTGCAGCAGTTATATCTTCATTGCCGAAGAAGGCATGAACTTGGAGCCGTCTTTACGCTGGATTGGTTACGCCGTTGCCGGTGTAGTCACCCTCGGCTGCCTCTGCGGCTTTGCCTTTTGGGCTAAGAAACAGAATCGTAAATTGTAAATTGTGAATTGTGATTAAATCCGCTCAATATGTCATCTCCAGTCCGGATGTGAAGGACTGTCCGCAGAGTACTTTACCGGAATACGCGTTCATCGGACGCAGTAACGTGGGCAAATCATCGCTCATCAATATGCTGTGCCATAACCCCAAGCTGGCGAAAACCAGCCAGAAACCCGGTAAGACACTCCTCATCAACCATTTCCTAGTGGAATCCGTAAATCATAAATCTGAAATCATAAATCAGAAATGGCACCTTGTGGATCTTCCCGGTTACGGCTATGCGCAAGCGGGACAGAAACAACGTGATGCGCTGAAAAAGATGATTGAGCGCTACTGTCTTCTTCGCGAACAACTGGTGTGTCTGTTTGTACTGGTGGACTGCCGTCATGAGCCGCAGAAAATTGATTTGGAGTTCATTAACTGGCTCGGAGAGAACGGTGTGCCGTTTGCCATCGTCTTTACCAAAGGGGACAAATTAGGCCGGATGAGGCTGCAAGAGAACGTAGAGGCGTACAAAAACCGCCTGCTGGAGGAATGGGAGGAACTTCCGCCTGTTTTCGTTACCTCTTCAGAGACCGGACTCGGAGGAGAAGAACTCACCGCCTACATCGAAGAAATCAACAATAATCTGAAAGCAGAATGCTAATGGCTGAATGCGAACAAATCTCCGCACCATATTAGTCTGTACATTGTACCTTGTACTTTGTCCTTTTGTCACTTTTGCGCGAAACGCAAGAGTTTACGGCTATGTGGTGGATCAGGACAATGTGGGTATTGAGCTGGCCAATGTTGCGGTCTTGAACGCCGACCGGCCTATCGGTACGGTGACCAACAAGAACGGTTTCTATGAACTCCTTTTAGAGGAATCCGACACCATTGTTCTCGCCTACTCTATGGTAGGTTATACCACTGTACAACAGCGGGTTATCGATCTACGCGATGTGCTGAACATCAATGTGCAGCTGCTCACGGACGAACAATGGTTAACCGAAATCGAAGTGCGAGGCATCAAGCGGACACAAGGCACCATGGATTATATTGATGCGACGGCTACCCGTGTCATGCCGGACGCTACTGGCGGCTCCATAGAGAGTCTGCTTATCACGTTCGCCGGTGTCAGCCAGACCAACGAATTAAGCAGTCAATACAATGTCCGTGGCGGGTCCTTTGACGAGAACTCCGTCTATGTGAACGGCATTGAGGTGCACCGTCCTCTTCTCATCCGTTCCGGACAACAGGAAGGTCTCTCTTTCGTCAATCCGGAGATGGTGGAAAACGTGCATTTCTCCGCCGGTGGTTACGGTGCTCAGTTCGGCGATAAGATGTCCTCGGTCTTGGATATCACATACAAGCGGCCGCAGGCCTTCGAGGCTTCACTCTCGGCCAGTCTGCTGGGTGCGCAGGCATATGTGGGAACGGGAGACAGCACCTATTCGATGATGCATGGTCTGCGTTACAAGACATCGAAATACATGCTTGGCGGTCTCGCCACTTCCGGTAACTACCAGCCGACATATATTGACTACCAGACTTATATCACGTGGAATATTCCAAATCATAAATCTAAAATCATCAATCCTAAATCCCCCAAATGGTCAATGTCCTTTTTGGGTAACGTCAGCCAGAACGACTACCGCTTCAGGCCAGACAGCCTCAGCGAGAGTTTTGGCGGTCAGGATGCCAAGAACCTCACCATTTACTACGAAGGCCAGGAGAAAGACCGTTTCCTTACCGCCTTCGCCGCTCTGAGCGCCAATGGCCAATACCAAAGCCAGGGCCGGATAGACATCGGCTTCGACCTCTCCGGATTCTATACCAACGAACGGGAGAATTTTGACATCACCGGAGAATATGTCCTGTCCAATGGAAACGATGAGGCGGAAGTAAGCGAGGCCCTCGGTACCGGACTCTTTCATCAGCATGCCCGCAATAATCTGGAGGCCGGTGTGATCACTTTAGCCCACAATGGGTCGTGGAAGTATAAGGAGAACACGCTCCGATGGGGATTGAGCGGCCAGGCTGAACTGATACGTGACCATATATCCGAATGGGAGTGGCGCGACTCCGCGGGTTATTCGCTGCCCAATGACGGTCATTCTATGGAATTGTATTACGCGATGCGGGGAGACAGTTCCATGGTCTCAGGGCGTTTGCAGGCCTATGTTCAAAACGAGCATAAATGGAATACGGAGTCCGGACAATGGATTCTGAATGTCGGTGGCAGACTGCAATGGTGGAGTTGGAACAACGAAGTGCTTCCCTCGCCTCGCGCTTCCGTGGAATGGATTCCGGGCTGGAAACGTGATTTCTCGTTCCGTCTGGCAACCGGTCTTTATTATCAGGCGCCCTTCTACAAGGAACTGCGTGACACCGTCACAGACGCACTGGGTATAACGCGGATCAAGCTTAATCATGACCTCAAAGCCCAACGCTCGGTCCATGTCGTTTTAGGTAGTGACTACTATTTCCGGGCATGGGGACGACCCTTCAAGTTCACCGCAGAAGCATACTATAAATACATCGACCGCATGGAGAGCTACACGGTGGACAATGTCCGGGTGCGCTATTCGGGCCAAAACGACTCCAGAGGTTATGCGGCAGGTTTGGATTTGAAGTTATACGGCGAATTAGTTCCCGGTGCCGATTCCTGGATTTCGTTCAGTACAATGGTCGCCCGACAGCGGAATCTCAATTCTCAAATGTCAAATGTCACATCGGGTTGGATCCCCTCTCCGACGGAATCCCGATATAACTTCTCCATGCTCTTTCAGGACTACGTGCCGCAGCTGCCGCAGCTCAAGTTCCACTTGAAAATGCAATTCTCCGAAGGCCAGCCCTACTATGCGCCACGGAACACTCAGGTATGGGGACGCATGCCGATGTACAAACGTATTGACATCGGCGCCACGTATATCTTCAATGCGCAGACAGCCAAGTTCATGCGTGCCGAGAGTGCCAAGCATGTCAAGCAATGGGCTATTCAGTTCGAGGTCTTCAACCTCGTCGGCTGGAACAATGTCAACTCCTATTTCTGGGTAGCGGATGCATATGACCGTCAATGGGCATCCCCCAACTACCTCACCGGCCGCCGCTATAACCTCAAGATCACCGTTGACCTAAGATAAGCCCCCCTGGATCAGCGTAGCGGTCCGGTATTACCTGATTTTCCAGAAAAATCTCACTTTTATTTGTATATGTCGATTTTTTGTTGCACCTTTGCACTCACATATCATTCCCAGCCACCACACTCCTCATAACGCCAGTAAAATAAAGAGCTTGCATAATGGTCACATTGGGTGATTATTGCGTGATTGTTGTGTGGTTATTGTGTGATTTAATAATAATTGTATTGCTCTGTTTTGTTCATTTTGATGTCTCAGTACAATAATAAGGGACAAAAAATGCAAAAAAACGCGCGCGCGCTTGCACATATAAAAAAATTTTCGTAACTTTGCGCGGTATTTTGGCATGTTGTACCCAAGAGAGCAGTAAAAGCTATGCAAAAGAGTGAGTTTACAGAGGCCGAAGAGCAAATGATCCAACGCGAGTTTGAGGCGTTGTTAGACGACTACGCACATACTCCCCACCGCCAGAAAGTGGAGATTATCACGCATGCCTTCAACTTTGCTCACAAGGCGCACTATGGTGTTCGTCGCCTGAGTGGCGAGCCGTACATCATGCACCCCCTGGCTGTCGCGCGCATATGCGTTCGCGAGATAGGTCTGGGCAGCACAAGTATCTGTTCGGCACTACTGCATGACGTAGTGGAAGACACGGATTACACGGTGGAAGACATCGCGGGTTTATTCGGTGACAAGATTGCGCAGATAGTTAACGGTCTGACCAAGATCAGCGGCGGTGTGTTCGGCGACCAGGCCAGCGAACAGGCGGAGAACTTCCGTCGGTTGTTACTCACCATCAACGAGGATATCCGCGTGGTACTCGTCAAGATTGCCGACCGCCTGCATAACATGCGCACATTAGGTGCACAGCCGAAAGAGAAACAATACAAGATAGCCGGAGAAACGCAATATATCTATGCCCCTCTGGCGCACCGCTTGGGTCTCTTCCCCATCAAAACGGAACTGGAGGACCTGAGTTTCAAATACGAGCACCCCGAGACCTGGCAGGAGATTCATGACAAGCTGGAGGCCGTCAAGGAATACCATCTGGATAACTTCGAGTTATTCGCTAAGCCTATCCGTGAGCGTTTGACGAGTATGGGTTATTCGTTCGATATGAAGGCCCGTATCAAGACGGTCTATTCGATTTGGAAAAAGATGATTCGTCAACAATGCAGCTTCGAGGATGTGTATGATCTGATGGCCGTACGTATCATCTTCACGCCGAACGAGTCGATGAGCGAGAAGGACCAGTGCTGGATGATTTATTCCGCCATCACCGAGATCTATCGTCCTCACCCCGAGCGCATCCGAGACTGGATTTCCACGCCGAAGGCAAACGGATACGAGGCATTGCATGTGACGGTGATGGGAACTCACGGCGAATGGATCGAAGTGCAGATCCGTACGAACCGCATGCACGAGATTGCCGAGCACGGTTACGCGGCACACTGGAAATACAAGACCGGCGAATCGGATGAGAGCGAGTTGGACAAGTGGTTGCAGGAGATCAAAGATATCCTCGCGCATCCCGACAAGAACGCCATGGACTTCATCGGCAATTTCCGTCTGAACCTGTTTGCTCAGGAAGTCTTCGTCTTCACACCCAAAGGCGAGATCAAGACGATGCCGCTGGGTTCAACCGCCTTGGACTTCGCATTTATGTTACACTCGGAGTTAGGCGAACACTGTATGGGCGCGAAAGTGAACCACACGCTTGTACCGCTCTCCTATCCGCTTAAGGGCGGTGACCAGGTAGAGATATTGACCTCGAACAGCCAGCATCCTCAGAAGGAATGGCTGAACATGGTCACCACCGCTAAAGCGCGTAACAGCCTGAACCAGTTCTTCCGTCGCGAGGAGCGCAAGTACATCAAGCACGGCGAGCGTCTGGTGGAAGATGCCATCAGCATGGATAAGGACTTAGCCGCCAACCACGATATGGCTTTGGCACGATTATTGAGTTACTTCCATATGACGCAACCCACCGAGTTGTACAAGGAAGTGGGACAAGGTGCCATCCGTCTTGATAATATCCGTGACATCGTATTCCCGAAACGGAGTCTGCTGTCCTATGTTCCGTTTATCGGCAAGAAGCCGGAACAGTTGAAAGTGGACGGTCAGAAACCCGCTGTCGGCGAACAACCCAAGGAGATTGTCAAGCCCCAGAAAGGACGCAAAGAAATCGTGCTCACGGACGAGAACTTGGGGAAAGACTATCTGTTGAGCAACTGCTGTCATCCGATACCGGGCGATGAGGTATTAGGCTATCTGGACGAGAAAGGCATCATGCACATCCACAAGGTGGACTGCGACGAGGCGATGGTGCTCAAGAGCAGTTACGGCAAGCGTATCTACGCCGCCAGCTGGAACACCCACCGCGTACAGTCATTCGTGGAGACAATCGAGTTCAAGGGAATTGACAAATTCGGCGTGTTCATCCAGGTTCTGCAAAAGATCACGACCGATTTCCATATCAACGTGCGTGCGATTAACGCTACCAGCGATGACGGAATATTCAAATGCAGAATGGAGATATATGTCTATGACCGCTCGGAACTGGAAGACCTGCTCAAAGCCATCCGGAAGATAGAAGATATCAAAGAGGTGAAACGGGTGGTGACGGAAAATTAATATTTGAAAATTAATATTTGAAATCTATAACGTTTAATGTTTATTGATATGAAAAAGATTTTTAGTACTCTCTTCATGGCTCTTGTAGCAGTAGCCATGGTAGCACAAGATCCGGTAATCACATTTGAGAAAACCGAACATGATTTCGGTAAAGTGAACGAAGCCGGTAAGATTTCCACTGAGTTTACCTTCAAGAACGAAGGTATGGCCCCACTCGTACTGAGCAATGTACGCGCCAGCTGCGGTTGCACCACTCCTATCTGGCCGAAAGAGCCGATTGAGCCGGGACAGGTAGGCAAGATCACCGTACAATACAACACCAACGGTCGTCCGGGTCGTTTCCAGAAGACCATTACCATCACCTCGAATGCCAAAGAGGCTACCACCCGTTTGTACATCAAGGGTGAGGTAATCCCCAAGAGCGCTAAACCGGTTAATCAGTTCAATGTCAAAGTAGGTGCGCTGGGCATGAAGAGCAGAGTGCTCGACCTCGGCACCATCAAGAAAGGCGAGTCCAAACACGGCGAACTGGAGTACACCAACCTCACCAAAGAGGAGCATCAGGTAGAATTGGCAACCAGTTCCGTTAACAGCCAATACTTCTTCCACCAGATCACTTTACCGACTGTAAAGGAGAACGAAGTGGGCAAGTTCGCATTGGAGATCAATAGCGCCAACACCAAACTGTATGGCCCGGTTGAGGTATATGCCTATGTAGTGGTTGATGGAAAGCAGGAGATTTCCGAGGACTACAAACTGACTGTAAAAACCAATATCGTTGAGGACTTCAGCGAGATGACGGCTGAGCAGAAACAACAGGCTCCGATTATCGAGAACGCCAACGAGTACAACGTAGGCACGATTGCTGCCGGCAAGAACCATAAGTTCCTCTTTCCGGTGAAGAACATCGGTGTGAACCCGTTGGAGGTTCGCCGCGTATATGCCAACGAAGATTATCTCAATCCGAAGGCTCCGAAAGCCATCAAGTCGGGCAAGAAAGGTAGCATCACCGTGGATATCAACGCGAAGGATCTGCAAGCTGGTGAATATACGAAAGATATCGTAATCATCACCAACGATTACCTTCACTCCATCAAGACCGTAAAACTCCATTTCGTAGTGGAATGATGATGGACCATCCGGAAAATAGCGCCGAATACAAAGGATTGACGGTCAATGCAGGGGTAGAAAACCTGCCGTCCGTCAATCCATATGCAACCTTCCGAAGAAAGAAGACTGTTCTGAGCCCTGAAGAATACTTCGAGGGCATCCGTCGTGGTGATATGACAATTCTCAGTCAGGCGGTGACGCTGGTGGAGAGCAACTTGCTTGCCGACCAGGCGATTGCGCAGAAAGTGATTGAGCTATGCCTACCCTACGCGGGCAATTCCATTCGCGTAGGCATCACCGGTGTACCGGGCGCAGGCAAGTCCACCTTCATCGAAGCGTTGGGCAGCGACTTATGCGACCAGGGTAAACATCTGGCTGTACTGGCTATTGACCCGTCCAGCGAACGAAGCAAAGGTTCTATTCTCGGCGACAAGACCCGCATGAACGAGTTGTCCGTCAAATCCAACGCATTCATCCGTCCGAGTCCGTCCGCCGGTTCTTTGGGAGGCGTGGCACGCAAGACACGTGAGACGATTGTGCTGTGCGAGGCGGCCGGCTTCGATACCATCCTGCTGGAGACAGTGGGTGTCGGACAGTCGGAAACGGCGGCTCACTCGATGGTGGATTATTTCCTGTTACTCCAGGTAACAGGTACCGGCGATGAGTTGCAAGGTATCAAACGCGGTATTATGGAGATGGCGGACGGCATCGCTATCAACAAATGCGACGGTAATAATATTGAACGCGCACGCGCCGCGCGCGTAAGTTTCAAGAATGCTCTCGCTTTGTTCCCGCCCTCTGAGTCCGGTTGGAAACCGGAGGCCATCTGCTGCTCGTCCATTGACCATACAGGCGTAATGGATGTATGGGCTAACATCGAGGAATATATCCGCTTCACAAAGAGCAACGGTTTCTTCGACGCCCATCGTACCGAGCAGGCCAAATACTGGATGTATGAGACGATCAACCAAGCGTTATTAGACGGATTTTACAAGAACGAACAAATGGAGCACCAGATAGAAGTAGCTGAACGTCAGGTGCTCAACAACGAGATAAGCAGTTTTATTGCTGCACATAACCTACTGACTGCATATGGCAGGAATAACTAAAAACAGCAAACGCGCACCACAGACAACCATCATCAAAGTAGGTGCCAACGAGGCAGGCAAGTTACCTCCTCAGGCGCAGGAGTTGGAAGACTCGGTACTGGGTGCGTTGATGATTGAGAAAGAGGCTTACGGAACCGTAGCAGACCTGCTGCGTCCGGAAGTGTTCTATAAAGACCAGAACCGGATGGTCTATGAGGCCATTCGTGAATTGGCTGCTAAGGACCAACCGATAGATATCTTGTCCGTAGGCGAGAAGTTGAAGACTCAAGGCACGCTGGAGAAAGCCGGAGGTGCAGTCTATCTGGCAGACCTGACACGCCGTGTCGCATCTACGGCACACCTTCGCTACCACGCGCAGATTATCGCCCAGAAAGCGACTGCCCGTGATCTGATTGCGATGGCGGCTCAGATAGAGGAGAAAGCCTTTGACGAGACACAGGATATCGAGGACCTCATGCAAGAGGCTGAAGCCGGTATCTTCGAAATCACCCAGCGCAGCCAGAAACGCGATGTGACGCAGATAGACCCGGTGATTGAAGAGGCTTTTGCGCGCATGGAGAAAGCGGCCAAGAACACCGGTTCGATATCCGGTATCCCCTCCGGGTTCAATGCGCTGGATAAAATCACCTCGGGTTGGCAGACACCGGATCTCGTGATTATTGCCGCCCGTCCGGCTATGGGTAAGACGGCCTTTGTCCTCTCCATGGCCAAGCATATGGCTGTGGACCGCGAGATTCCGACCGCCATCTTCTCTCTGGAGATGAGTAACGTACAGTTGGTTAACCGTCTGATTATGAACGTGTGCGAGTTGGAAGGCGATAAGATCAAGACCGGTAAGATGAGCAAAGAGGATGCCAAACGACTCAACACCAAGATCAATATAATGAAAGGCAAGCCGTTGTATCTGGACGACACGCCTTCGTTGTCGATTTTCGAGTTGCGCTCCAAAGCCCGTAAGCTGGTTCATGACCACGGCGTACGCATCATCATCATCGATTACCTGCAGCTGATGAACGCACAGGGTTCGAGTTTCGGCAGCCGTGAACAGGAGGTAAGTATCATCTCCCGCGGTCTGAAGGGTCTGGCCAAAGAGCTGGATATTCCCATTATCGCCCTGTCTCAGTTGAACCGTGGCGTGGAAGCGCGCCAAGGCGTGGAAGGCAAGACGCCGCAACTGAGTGACCTGCGTGAGTCCGGTGCCATTGAGCAGGATGCCGACATGGTTTGTTTCATCCACCGGCCGGAGTACTACCATATCTATAATGATGACAAGACAGGAAAAGACCTGCGCGGTCTGGCGCAAATCATCGTTGCCAAGCACCGTAATGGTGCCACGGACAGCATATGGCTGCGTTTCCGCGGCAAATACGCGAAATTCCAGAACGAGGACGAAGCAATCGATCCGGACGAGATGAACAGCCCGATGATTGCTGACGGTGGCGGCGTTTCCATCCAATCCAGCATGAACAACTCGATGGGTGCCGTTTCATTCGGACAACAGATGAATTCCGATGGGGCCTCGATGAATAGCTTAGGAGAAGACTATAATCAATTCACCTTATAAATGGACCATTGAACGATTGACAAGGTCGTAAATAAATAGCAAATCGTAAATTTGTAATTCGTAAATATACATGATGCAAAGAACAGTAATCATAGACGCATTGAAGCGTACGGATTTCGGTGCAGAAATCAATGTACGCGGTTGGGTTCGCAGCCGTCGGGGAAACAAGAATGTATCATTCATCGCCCTGAACGACGGTTCGACCATTAAGAACATCCAGATTGTTGTTGATTTGGAGAAATTCGATGAGGAACGTCTGAAACCCGTTACCACGGGTTCGTGTATCTCCGCTACCGGTATCCTGGTAGAAAGTCAGGGTGCGGGTCAGGCCGTGGAGATTCAACTGACGGATCTGGAGGTATACGGAACCGCCGATCCCGAGAAATACCCGTTGCAGAAGAAAGGATTGAGCATGGAGTTTCTGCGTACAGTAGCCCATCTTCGTCCGCGCACCAACACGTTCGGTGCCGTATTCCGCATCCGTCATAACATGGCCATGGCCATTCACACCTATTTCCACGAGCACGGATATTTCTATTTCCATACACCGCTCATTACAGCAAGCGACTGTGAGGGTGCAGGTCAGATGTTTCAAGTGACCACCAAAAACCTCTATAACCTCAAGAAGGACGAAAACGGTCAGATTGACTACAGCGATGATTTCTTCGGCAAGCAGGCAGCGTTGACGGTCAGCGGCCAGCTGGAAGGAGAGTTAGGCGCGATGGCGCTCGGCAAGATATACACCTTCGGTCCTACCTTCCGCGCAGAGAACAGTAATACGCCGCGTCACCTGGCTGAGTTCTGGATGATTGAGCCGGAAGTGGCATTCATCCAGAAAGAGGAACTGATGGACCTCGAAGAGGACTTCATCAAATACTGCGTCCGCTGGGCCTTGGAGCATTGCATGGACGATCTGGAGTTCCTGAACCAGTTTGTGGACAAGGGTCTGATTGAACGTCTGAAATCGGTAGTGGACACCGAATTTGTACGTCTGCCATACACAGAGGGTATTCGCATCCTGCAGGAGGCGGTTGCCAACGGTAAGAAATTCGAGTTCCCGTGCCAATGGGGCGATGATCTGGCGAGTGAACATGAGCGGTTCCTGGTGGAGGAACATTTCGGCAAGCCGGTCATCATGACCGATTATCCGAAGGACATCAAGGCATTCTACATGAAGATCAACGAGGACGGAAAGACCGTTCAGGGTACTGATGTGCTCTTCCCGCAAATCGGCGAGATCATCGGAGGTAGTGTCCGCGAGGAGAGTCTGGACCTGCTCAACGAAGAGATCGAGCGCCGTCATATACCGATGAAGGATATGTGGTGGTACCTCGACACGCGTCGTTTCGGTAGCGCTCCGCACGCTGGTTTCGGGTTGGGCTTCGAGCGCCTGATGCTCTTCGTAACCGGTATGCAGAACATCCGCGACGTGATTCCGTTCCCGAGAACACCGAAGACAGCGGAATTTTAAAAAAGCTGAATGCTGAATGCTGAAATAATCGTTCGAACGAACGTGAGATAAGAATTCTGAAGGCTAATTTGAATTATATCATAAAAACACTAATTAACAAACAATCGTTATGAGACAAAAACTCTTTTCACTGATGGCTGTGCTGATGTGCTCAGTAGCCGTTATGGCACAGACATCACTCAAGGGTCGCGTTATCGATGAGTCCACTCAGACTCCTGTTGTGGGCGCAAAAGTAACACTGGCGAACCAAAACATCTCTACCACGACGAATGCAGCGGGTGAGTTCTCGTTGCTTTATCTGGAAGCGATGGATGAAGAGGTGCTGATTGAAGCCGACGGTTACATCGCAGCGCTTGAGTTAATCCTCCTGCAAGAAAACCAGACGCTGGAGATGGATGACATCCGCATGCAACAGGACATCGTATCGCAAGCGCAAGACGAGATTCTGCTGAACCTGACGGAAGAGGAGATGACGGACGATGAAGGCCGTTCGCAATCACAGGCATCTTCCTCATCGGCATCCACGGATGTGTTTAACTCCAACACCTCATTTGCCTGGTCCACAGCGCGTTACCGCAACCGTGGTTACAACTCAAATGTAGAGAACTACTACATTGAGGGTCTGAACTTCAGCTCGCAGGAACGCGGTCAGTTCAACTACTCCGCCATGGGTGGTCTGAACGATGCAAGCCGTTACAAAGAGGTACTGAACCCGATGGAGGCAACGAACTTCACCTTTGGTGGTATCGGTCAGTCGACCAACTACCTGATGGGCGCCAGTCGTTATGCACAGGGATGGAAAGTAGGCGTAGCCGGTACGAACCGTAACTACAAAGCACGTGTGAACGCTACTTACTCCAGCGGCGTGATGGCCAACGGATGGGCTGTGACCGCACAGCTGGCTTACCGTTTCTCTCCGTACATTGACAACAAAGGCATCATCGGTGAGGGTATCAAATACTACTCGTTGGGTTATTTCCTGACTGCAGAGCGTATCTGGGACAATGCCCGTCTGAAACTGATTACGTTCGGTGCTCCGACGGAGCGCGGTCAGAACGCAGCAGTAACGCAAGAGGTATATGACTTGACCGGCTCCATCAACTACAACCCCTATTGGGGTTACCAGAACGGTCAGGTACGCAACTCCCGTATCGTGAAATCCTATGACCCGACGGTGATTGCGGCATATGAATACAAGATTGACGATCAACAGATGCTCAAAGCAGCCGTAGGTTATCACTATTCCTGGTATTCGAACTCGGCGCTGAACTTCTACAACGCTCCTGATCCTCGTCCGGACTACTACCGCAACCTGCCTTCGTTCTACTGGGACGGACAGATTGCCAACCCGAACAATGAGAACGCAGCCGGTCAACTCTTCGACGACAACGGCAACCACTATCCGTGGGGCTTGTTCATCGGTGAGGACATGAGTGGCAAGTCTCTGGGAAGCGGTTTCATCGCTGACGACGGTAACTTAGTGGGCCCGTCCGTGAACATGGAGCAATACAACAACCTGGTTCACTTATGGCAGAACCGCGACAACAAGACCACTCAGATTGACTGGGATAACATCTATGCGGCCAACTACGCCAACAACATCAACAACCCGACGGGTTCTGCACGTTACACCTTGGAGCGCCGTCACAACGATATCCAAGAGGCAAACGCATCATTCAACTATGTGAACACGCAGTACAACCACTTGAAGATGACGCTTGGCGTAGAGGGTAAGTTCTCGCAAGGTATTCATTATAAGACGATTGATGACCTGTTAGGTGGTAATCAATGGATAGATATTGACGCCTTCGCAGACCGTGATATCAAGGAGCTGGCTACCAATAGCGGTTTCACCCAGGAAGATATAGCCAACGTACGCAAGAACGAGATTGCCGATGATTACGACAACGTGATTAAGGCTGACGGTCGCCGCTACGGATACGACTATCGTATCAACATGGGCAACATGAAGGCATGGTTCCAGAATGAATGGACGCTAAACGAGGTGGATATCTACTACGCATTGGCCGTCAACTACTCCATGATGCAGCGTTCGACGAACATGCTGAACGGTCGTGCATGGTATCTGACCAAGATCGCTGACGAGGTATCCAAATCCGACTCATGGATCTACTACGGCAAGAGCTCCTATGAGCAGATCAAAGCAGCTGAGTCCGCCGGTACCCTGAAGGCCGGCACGACCTATATCGGTCAGGCGCACCACTTCCTGGATCCGGCATTCAAGTTCGGAGCCAACTACAAGATCAACGGCCGTAACCACCTGAAGCTGAACGCATTGGTTGAGACACGCGCTCCCTATGCACGCGATGCTTATATATCGCAGCGTGTACACGACGCCGTAGTAAAGACGATTTACACGCACGATAACGCCAAGAGTCTGGTTGATTTCTATGCTGCCAGCGAGAAAGTGGCTTCTGCTGACCTGACCTATGAATTCAACTACCCGATCATTCGCGGTCGTGTAACCGGTTTCTTCACTCAGACATGGGACGGAACGGAGTTGAACGGCTACTATGATGACGAGGCACGTACATTCGTCAACCAGGCGATGACCGGTATCGACAAACGCTATATGGGTATCGAAGCGGCTGCTGCTGTCAAGTTAGGCACCTACTTCACCTTGACCGGTGTGGCTTCGGTAGGCGACTATCGTTACACGAGCGATGCTATTGCAGTACAGTCCGCAGAGAACGGTATGCCGATGACTCAAGACAAATCCACCAAGGCCTTGGTATTCGAGACCACAGACAAGGTGCTGCTGAAAGGTCTGAAGTTATCGAACGGTCCGCAAGTGAACGCCAGCCTGAAGCTGAGTTTCTTCCATTCGAAGATGTGGTTCGCTGACATCACCGTCAGCTACCATGACTGGAGCTATCTGTCCGTTGCACCGAGCCGCAGAATGCAAGGTTTATATACCGGCAAGCGCCTGGACGGCACAGATGTCAACGGCTGGTTCGGCGAGACAGACAAATGGGGAGCAAACGCTATTCAGACAACCGACAACCAGGCATTGCGCGTAAACATTGATGCAGACGGCAACGCCATCTACGAGAATGCAGTGCTGGATGCCAACGGTGTTCCTGTGCTGAAATATCCGTACAACATCATGACGATGCAGGAGAGTCTGGCAGCCACGAACCCGCTGAACCGCTTCCTGATTGACGCATCGGTCGGCAAACTCATTTATCTGCCGAACCGTCAGTCGCTGTCCATCAACCTGAGCGTGACCAACCTCACCAACAACACGCATTTCAAGACCGGCGGTTATCAGCAAGCCCGTCTGCCGCGTGCTGTTATTCAAGGCGAGAAAGACTACCAGAATTCCGTTATCACCGCAAACGCGTGGAAATATCCGTCTAAGTATTACTACGCATGGGGCGCTAACTTCTTCTTAAGTGTAACCTATAAATTCTAAGCAATATGAAGACAAGAAAATATATATTGTACTTTGTACTTTGTCCCGTTGTCCTTTTCATGGCTTCTTGTGAGCCCCGTGGTTTGAAGGAGGATGACGTATTCGTACAAGAGGGTTCACTGGACGAAGTGCTTCGTGCCGAGAACCCGGACGGCTATCAGATTTACGATCTCAATGAGTTCCTGGACACGTTTATGACGGAACAAGGCTCGTTCGCAAGCGACACCTGTCCGTACCGTGAGCGTTCGTACGATGCTACACATGACTTGTATCTGTATTCGATTGATACGCTTCCGACAAACGGAAAGGGTATTTATATCCGCGGACGTATCACAACGGATGACTATGCCGGCAACTTCTACAAAGCGATGGTGATTCAGCAGATAGTCAACGGTGAACAACAGAACCTGCGTATCTCTGTGGATCTGGGTTCCAGCGCCGGAATGTATCAGATGGGACAGGAGATTCTCATTCGCTGCAACGGACTGGCTGTAGGCCGTTATGCCAACCAACCGCAACTGTGCATCCCGTCGTATAACAACAACATCTATGCGATGAATGCCAGTCAGAAGGTAGGCTGGTGCCCGGGACGTATCCAAGGTTCCGTTTTCCGCAACGTGACACGCATGATAGGCACTCCGGACGTCAGCAAGCTGAAATATGACACGCTGTCATTGGCTCAGTTATACACGGAAATACCGTTAAAGCCAAGCGCAGACGCAGCCGGCATGGACAAGGTGCGTAAGGCGGACGGTCGTCTGGTGGTTATCAAGAACGTACATTTCACCGGTGAGTTCGACGACAACGGCACGCTGGCGAAATGTGACACGCTGCATCCGGACACCTCGTCCAACGCCAACGTGTTTGCTCCGACGACCAACAACATCGGTTATCCGCAAAGTCGCGTCATCTCTGACGGAAGCAAGAGACTCATGTGCTCCAGTTCCGAGTATGCAAAGTTCGCTTACTACTACATCCCTGGCGCAGACCGTCATGGTGTAAGTGACTGTCCCAACTGGTCTGGAACCATCACGGGTATCTTAGGATGGTATCTGGACAAGGCTTCCGATATGGAAGCCAACAAACTGGACGGCTATGAGTGGTCTGTAACGCCTCGTGGAATTCCGGGTATCGGTATTGAAGACATCCATATGATTTACGACGGTCCGGATATCGAATCGGAAGGCCAGGCGTGGGTACCGAAAGAGTTTGATCCGAACGATTACCAATAACAATAGATGAACTGGATAGATGTTCTGATATTATTACCTATTCTTGCAGGCTTTGTAAGAGGTCTTATGCGCGGGTTCGTCACCGAAGTCATTGCCCTTGCGGTACTGGTCTTCGGTGCACTCCTGGCGCGCTTCATTGCTCCGCCTGTATCAGGCGCTATTCAGTCCTCGTTCAACTGGCCGGAAGGGACATGTGATGTGATTGCCTATGTAATCTTGTTCCTGGCTGTAGCAATCCTTCTGGCGCTTATCGCTCGTGGACTAAACCGTTTCTTACGCGCTATTCATCTGGCTTGGTTAAACAGTATTGTAGGCGGCGTACTGGGTGCGTTGAAAGCATTCCTGATTGTGCTGATTGTCTGCTTTATCTTTGAGCGGACTAACGATGAGTACCATTATATGGATGATGCCCCGGCAATCAAGAACTCCACCCTCTACCCTACCGTTCAAAAAACGACACATGACTTATTTAATTTCTCTAGGGAGCAATATAGGCAATCGTGAGCAGACGCTTCGCGAAGCGCTACAACGGATAGAGCAGCGGATAGGCGATATTCCACGCTGCTCTTCTTTTTTCTATTCCGAACCATGGGGGTTTGAGAGCGAACACAGTTTTTGCAATCTGTGCTGCCGGGTAGAGACGACGATGGAACCGTTAGAGGTATTGTGGGAAACGCAGGCCATCGAGCGTGAGTTAGGTCGTACACACAAGAGCGTGAACGGCGTTTATTCCGACCGGACGATAGATATTGACCTGATACAGGCGTTTGACGATAAAGGGAAAGAGGTGATCTGCGACATTAGTTATCAGCCATCAGAAGTCAGCCATCAGAGATCTTTGCTTACCTTGCCTCACCCTCTTTGGCAGGAAAGGGATTTTGTCCGAATTCCTCTAGAGGAAGTTCTTCGGGATGAGGAATGAGATAGATGCGCATTGCCCAGGAAGAAGGGAAATGAGCGAAGTAATCGTTATCGGATTGATACCAGTTGATTGATGAGACGGGAAACCGTCTCATCGCTGTTTTCTGCCAGGCTGCGATGCGTTGGGGCTGGTTGGGAACTACCTTGACCCCCGTCTTACCGTCAGAGAAACGGACTACAGCTATCGTACGCGTTTTATGAATGATTGCCTGTGCACGCTGGGTGTCTGTCAGCCGATGGGAGATAGTGATATGCCGGCCTCCTTCTTCGTTAATCCGCGACATCTGCTGGCGGAAGAGCTGACCGTGCGTGGAAGTGTCGCGAAGCTGATTGACGGCGATGAAATAATGGATCATCTCATGGAGGATGGTGTCTTCGATAAGAGATTCGGGCAAGTCGATGCGCGTGTTGATGCGCAAAACGAAATCTTCATTGCGGTAACGGGAGAAGAGTCCCTGCTTGCGGCGGGTGAAAGTGAGTTTGCCCAAAAAGCCCTTGGCATGGCTGAGTTTGACGGGCACAGGCGGCAGGGCACCGGCAAAGAAACAAGCGTTGAACTCGTCAAAACGAGATTGTATGTAAGAAACCGTCGGGGTCAACGAAAATTCAAAATTTAAAATTAAGAATTAAAAATTAAGATTTGAGTTCCTGATAGATCATCGCGCGGATGAAGTTATCGAAGCGGAAGTAGTGTTTCTTTTTGCCTGTTTTATCGAGGGGAGCCTGCGGGTCGGGTTTGCCTCGAAGTTGGGACTCAAAACGGCGGCGGTAGTTCTCCAAGAGGACACGTTGTTCCTCAGAGGCGGTATCCGGAAACTTATAGGCATAGATGAGGGTGGTGGTACGCTTGGCTGCCTCGCCAAAATGCTGAAGATGAGCGAGTTCGTTCCCTTGTGGCGGGTTGTGTATGTAGTCCCGTTTGTGCTTCTGAAGGTAGGCTTCGACAGCACACTCTTTGGAAAGCGAGCCATCCGGTGCGTGCAGATGTTTCTGTCGTGTGATAAACTCGTGACGCGGGCCATCGAGGGCACCGGTTGTGATTTCAATACCCGGAGAATAATGAATCTTTGCCATATGATGAATATTTGTGTATTAAACTACCTGTTTCTATTCTGATTTGGACGCTATAGAGACATTATTAGATGGTCGTGAGATGGTCCCGATTATAACCTACTAATCACATACTAACTACCTACTAATCACCTACTATTTTCCTACTATTGTCATACTAATCGCGTACTACTGTTTTGTAAATCGGGTGCAAAGGTAGTGATAAAAATCGGGATGAGCAAATATTTGAGGGATAAAATGAAAGAATTTGTCAAAAATTACCAATATTAGTAAAAATTATTATTTTCTTGGTTCACAATTAAAGACAATTTTCTGTTCACGAATTAACCAAATTAAACGAAATTCTTTTTTCTTTAGTTCGTCAAAAAAGAGAAATCCCCCACTCTACGGGAGAGTGAGGGGAGATTTTATTGGTCGGATAGTATCCGACGAAATAGACAATGCTCTATTGAATGTCCGAACCTCTTTAGATGTCCGGACGTTATCGGACGTTATGTTTTACCATGCGATGCCAAGGGAGAGGCCGACACCGTGCTGGAGGTACTGGTTGAATTGGTCGGATTTAGCGGCCTTCTTGTAGGGTGTCAACTCAAGTTCATTCTTGGACCAGATCCAGTTCATATCGTAGTGTACACCAAGGATAAATTCACTGGAAGAGAGAGGAATGTGCCAGTCCAGACCAGCACGTGTGTCAGTCATGATTGCGAATCCGCCATATATATTTCCAGTCTTTTGCGGCCCTGCTGCAGCGCTTTGTACGATGCGCGGTGCGATAATATGGTCACCCACAGCAATGGGGAGTTCTCCTCCAAGGAACAGACCAATCATATAGCCGGGACGAAGTTTATATCCTTGCTTGGTACCGAAGGTCGGGTCTTCCGTCATCGCATTGATAATGAGGACACTAAACTGTGTACCGAACGTCATGTATCGCCATAAGTCATAGCCGACTTGAAAACCCGGTTGCATATTCATCCCGAGATAGTTATCGTAGAAAAGCCGCACCGTATACATGTTCTCATGGTCCGTAACGATGTGTGTGGCAGATTTCTGATACGATTTGGCAGACTTGGGATGGTTGGCAATCAGGCTATCCCGCATGGTAAGCACTTTTAGTGCTTGGTCCAGAGGCATTTGCCAATTCATCGTTTTGATGTCTTTCTGGTTGTCTTCCGGGAGTTTGTGCAAGGCATATAGCCAATCTTCGCCAGAAGTTCCTTTGACGGCTACGATATCTTTCGGAGCATTGTTTTCTGGCATATAAGAGATAAAAGCATTGATATCCTCTTTGCCGATAGCGAGTCCTACTCCATCACGATAGAAAGCTTTCCAAGTATTGATACCAAGAATACGGTACTTATCGTCCGCTCCTTTGACGAGAAGCGGTCCGCCACTACTGCCCGGGTCGATAGAAGCGGTGTGTTGAATGACTTGCGAGGCCTGAATTTTTCCATCCGTGTCGAGTCGTGCGTTGGATATGTATCCGCGTGTTAGTTGCCAAGACGGTTTGTTTCCCAGTTCAGGAAACCCCGCTGCGACGACCGCCAGTTCCTCTGTTATCTCGCCTTCATAGAAAGGCAGGGCAATCATTTCGCAGTCGTCAGGCATGGCAATGAGCGCCAAGTCCGAAGCCGCAGAAACGACAGGACAAGCGTTATAGCGAATTGTCTTATCGTGGAGTTGGAAACGGATGGTGGCTGTTTGTGCATAGCCGACCACATGAAGATTGGTAAGGACGTATTTCTTGCCGCTCAGTTCAATGAGCACGCCCGAACCGAAAGTGCCTTCGTTCTTGTATGCAGCTAACATTTGGGCAGCAGACCTCATGCCTGCGCGCGCCATAAAGAGCGAATAGTCAGACAGTAAAGCCCGCTCCGATTCGGAGAATTCAGGTTCGATGATGCAGACGCTGTGTCTTAAACCTTGCGCAAAAAGGTTAAGCGTGGAGCTCATAATGAGCAGTATGATAAGCAGATACTTTTTCATATTCGGAATAGTTATTCGTCGTCACCAATTTGTCCGTTGGAAACAGAGTCGGTTTGTACCTGGGGAATGGTTTCCAGGGGTACATCGGACTTCTTTCCACCCGCCATCTCATCCAAGATATATTGAATGTCGGATGCTTTGAGTTTGCCAGACTTGATACCTTCGTAGATGGTTTGGTTTTCGCTGAAGATTTCAGCTATTTTCTTTTTGGGTCCGGCAAAACCGGAGTCCCAAATGACAAGATCCGCTAAATCTTGGTTTGGTCGAACGATATAATAGAGCGTTGGTGTATCGGGTCCATTGCCGCCCACGAACTTAACGAACGTCAGGTCGCCTGTTTTTTTGTTCACTTCGTAGTTCATTTCACACTGATAGAGCACACCCCATGCGCTTCCTGCAACCGGATTTCCCCATTGATGCTCACTTTGCATCATCGCCTTACGCGCATGAATATAGTAGAGGACATGTACGTTTTCCGGAAAATCCTTGTGCCAGAATTTGATGCCCACTATATCGGCGGCGTTGATGTCGGTGTGATTTTTCTCGTCTCCATTTTTCTTGACCCCAAGAGCACTTTTTCCCGTGCGGGGAAGCTCGACTTCTGCGAACTCCTCATGATGCCCGTCTTGAAAATAAACAATTCCAGGATAATAATGAGGGGTCATTAACTGCATTTGTTTGATAAACTGTGCTTTGGAAGGCAGGGACAAGAACAGTGCTGAAAAAAGAACGATTCCAAATAGAGACTTTTTCATAATGCATTATTGTTAGTTATTATTGAAAATGAGCGCTTCCTATCTGTCCCAAGGCTGTAGGAAATGCCCATATACCGATAAGTCACGCCCATAAATATTATGGACGTTTGCAGACTTATATTGGTATATCTCTTGAACTTCCTACATTCTGGGACATCCAATAAATCGCAAACGCGAAATTCAATATGTCACGAAATGAGATTTCTCTCAATTTCGGTGCAAAATTACAAATTATTTTTGACATATGCAAATAAAGACGAAGAAAAATATGTTATTTCTGGAAATTCCGAAAAAACCGGAGCGCTACGCTAATCCGGGAAGCCTGGAAAATCCGGCAAGAGCGAGAAGCGGGATACTATCCGCAGTAAGTACCAAGGAAGAACCGACATCAGATGTCGGGCTAATGAACGAAGGAGCCGACTGACAGTCGGCACAATACAAAGAATCAAAAAAAAATCCCCCACTTCACAAGGGAGTGAGGGAACTTTTGAAGCGGCAAATGGCATTTGCCAGAAATGGAAAAAGAAACGACGGCTCATCGAGCCGTTGTTCGGATAGTATCCGAACGCAATAAAGGAAGGAAAAAAGAAAAATCCCCACTCTGCAAGAGAGAAGGGATGGATTGCGCCATAGATGACGAATGATATAATGCGTGTAATACCGGACTTGCAGTTAATAATTACTATTTATGTAATTCAAAATCCAATCCAGTAAAGAGTTCTCACGCTTAAACGTATAGGTATTGAGGACATCCACCGTTGTACCTAAATCGGAAATATACGGTGTGACCGTTGCTGTAAGAATCATCTGACTTTTAGTCAGTTTCTCCACATGATAGCGAGTAACCGTCGAATGTTCCTCCATGCCGGGAATGATGGACCTTGAGGTTTCAACGATGAACATTTGCTCCCCTTCGCCTTCCACCACATAAGCATGATCCGCATCGTCGACATATCCGCTCCAGTAGCCCTCCCCATCGTGCGAGAAATAGCCCCAATGGCTGATATGCGCTTCATAAAACAGCCAGACTCGTTCCTTGTTCTCAAATTCCTGTGTGTAAGGTTCGTCCTTCAAATGGGTATTTCCAGAAAGATCAGCATATACCGATTTATCCGAAGTCAGTTTTTGTAATTCCCAGCCACCATCAATGAGCGCAGCCTCGCCAATGGGTTCATTACATGCCACCAAGACTATCGCCAAGAGGGCAAGGAGAGAGAGTTTCGTTTTCATAACTATGCGATTTTTGATTTAACGGTGCAAAGGTAGGAAGTTTTTGCGAAACATGCAAATTTTGGACTTGGGAAAATATTGGGAATTTGCATTCACATGAACAATCAGATAAGTCCTGAGCGACACGCACGAAAGATTAGGAAAGCAATCACAGCAAGTATGGCAAAGATCCATCCGAACAGTCCGGAATCTCCGAATGAGTCACTATCTGCAAGATGTTTGTAGTGAATAACCAATCCTATAATCACTCCGAGCGCAATTATCGAGCTGATAACAACTAACCATATCATAATTAAAAATATTAATAGATTTACTGATCAACGGGAAATGTGATGTAGAACATATCGTGGAACGATACACAGATATTCAGACGAAAGCGCGGAGAGGTATATACCTTGAAATTACTGTTGAGCGATTTAGCAGGAATTAGTTCCGACTGAAAAGCGGAAAATACGGAGTTCTGCCATTTGGAATAATCTCGGTCGGTATAATAATCAAAATCATTCCGTTCAAATTGCACGCTTTCCACACGGCCGGTTGTTTTATTTACACTGTAACTGCGCCAGATATAAGAGTCACCCGGCAAGAGGGTATAATATTGAGTCTCGTCCAACGCGACACCGCCGTAAAGGTGCTCAATGCTATCCACTTCAGCCATTGTGAGGTTCGGGATTGCCAGCATGGCCTGGATCATAGACACCGTCGGGTCCTTGCGTGTAATAGGCAATGTTCGTTTAGGAAAAAGCAGATATATGAGACGAAGGGAGCGTCCTTCTATGCGAAGTATTCCCTTTTTGTCTTTGCTTTCATGAAAAGGTAGCAACAGGACGTCCGGACGAGTCTGTTGGTTAAGCAAGGT